>OGTB01000964.1_pt1 | contig 21035 bp, 17 predicted proteins | sample 1553611 | NCBI WGS metagenome assembly OGTB01 (sample SAMEA2580032, study PRJEB22360) | human gut metagenome | biome: human gut; feature: human-associated habitat; material: faeces | place: Denmark | collected 2008/2010 | reverse complement strand
TGAGCTTTCCACAAGCTCGCCCATTGACAGCGTTCTGAACACCTCGCAAGCGTCCTGAGCAATGTCATTGTTTGATGTCATAAGGCAAAGGTCTGTGTAAAGCCCTGCGGTCTTTTCGTTGTAGTTTCCTGTACCCACCTGAACAGTGTACTTAACGCTGTCGCCAACTTTTCTTGTAATAAGACAAAGCTTTGAATGGACTTTAAGTCCCTGCGGACCATACATTACATGACAGCCTGACTCCTCGAGAAGCTTTGACCAGCCTATATTGTTTTCCTCATCAAAACGTGCCCTCAGCTCCACAAGCACAAGCACGTCCTTGCCATTTTCAGCGGCGTTGCACAACGCCTTTATGACCTTGGAATTCTTCGCCACACGATACAAAGTCATTTTGACAGACGTAACGCTATCGTCCTTTGCCGCCTCATCAAGAAGCCTGATAAAAGGCTTTATGGACTCATAAGGATAGTGCAGAAAAAGATCCTTTTCGTCTATCTGCTCTATCATTGACCTTGACGGGTCTATCATCGCAGAGGGCTGAGGCTCCTGCTTCGGGAAAAAAAGCTCTTTTCTGTCTGCCGCCTTGTCAAACACAGCGAACACATAGGACATATCAAGGGGAGTTTTCTCCACAAAGACTTGCTTTTCTGAAAGCTCCAACCTTGAAAGCAGTTCGTTCAGCACAGTGTCGGATATTTGCTTTGAAAGCTGTAATCTCACAGGACAAAGGCGTTTACGCTTGTTGATAAGCTCAGACATATTCTGTCTGAAATCAAGTTCCGAGTCAAAGCCCTCGTCAACGTCGATGTCGGCATTTCGTGTCACTCTCATAAGAGCCTTTTCTTCTATTTTATAGCCCTCAAAAGCCTTGTCAGCATAATGGAGAATAAGCTCTTCTACAAGGATATAGTTTATGCACCCTTCGTCAGCAGGAAGAAAGATCACACGTTGGAATTTCTCGTTACAGCTAACTATACCCACTGTGACGGCAGATTTTGAAGCGAGTTTTGCGACTGCATAAATACTTTGATTTGCAAGAAACGGGAAAGGGTGTCTTTTATCAATGATAAACGCATTAAGAAACGGCTTGACCTCATAGGCATAATAAGCTTCAAGAAATTTTTTATCCTGTTCAGTGAGAGCCTTTATGTTTTTATGTACTATATTTTTAAGCTCCAGTTCCTCGCAGATAGCTTTGTATGTCTTATCTTTTATTGGTATAAGCTCATGAACACGCTCAAATATTGCTGAAAGCTGTTCAGATGGACGCATTTTGGACTTGTTGTCTTTATGATCGTCGTCCACAAGCGAGGAATCATAAAGCGAACCCACACGCACCCTAAAAAACTCGTCAAGATTGCTTGCAAATATCGACTGAAAAAGCAATCTTTCAAGAAGCGGTGTAGCACTGTCCTGAGCTTCTTCAAGAACTCTCTCGTTAAATTTAAGCCATGATAACTCTCTGTTATCGTAGACCTTGTTATTCATATTCTTATTTCTCCTAACTCCTATCGTAAGAAAGGCATCTTATATCATACTGTATTATTATACTGCCAAACGAATATGATGTCAATGCAGGTGCCGTAAAAAGCTTGTAAAATCGCCATAAAACAAAAAAACTCCCGCCCGAAGGCAGGAGCAGGTCATCTTGAAGATCAGATCCCGATATATTCCTTAGCGGTCTGGCATATATTTGCACAGTTATTCGCAAGGACGCTGTTGTCTTGTGGCAGATTCGGCAACATGATAAGCCAAAAAAGAATGAACACCATTATAAGCATAAGCGTAGCACCAGTCAAAAGTATCAAAGCGGCTGAACGCTTTGATTTCAATGTTGTATGTACGTCGCTGCACACTTTTTCGGCGGGCTGTGCATTTTCTTTTTCCTCGTTAGGAATACGTTTTTCTTGCTCTTTTTTACACTCAGTACACAACATATACTTTAAACCTCCATAATCTATTTTTACTTCATTAATTATTATACCACATTCTTACCGTCTTGTGTTAAGCTGGCAGCTATAATTTACAGAAATTTCGACTAAACTTTTTGTAAATTGGTAAAACTTTAAAACTTGCCATGCGCATATAATCTACCTTCACCAACAAAGCCCCTAAAAGAATCACTTAACAAAATCAAATATTGATATAATTCTGCTATTGACAAATGAGAAACATATGATATAATTACTGTGTGTGGAAAAATAATCGACCTACGCTCATATGCGTGTTATGTGGAGGAAGTAAAAATGGTGGACAATGTACGTCGTGAATGTATCATGTCAATGTATGAGATATACCCTCTTAGCAGAAAATTGGTATTTGATACGTTTGATAAGAAAAAGTATGATATAACAAGAACTCAGCAGATAATAATGCTGTCACTATGTATTGAGGGAACGCTCACAATGTCACAGCTTGCAAGCAAGATAAACACTTCTAATGAGCAGGCAACAAGGGCTGTGGCACAGCTTGTTGACAAGGGCTTTGTTATCAGAATGCAAAACCCCGATAATCGCAGAGTTATCAACATCAGGCTCACTGACGAAGCTATGCGTTTTATGGAAAAGATGAAAAACGAGATACTTGATGATATACTTGGTAAATTTTCCAGTGTTTCAGATAGTGATATGAAAAAAATGAAGGACGCACTTGTATTTATAAATAGTATACTTAAAAAGGTGCTTAAATAGGAGGCTGTTATGACAAAGGCAAAGAAAATAGTCAGCCGTTGCGAAAGCTGTGTGAATTACGTTTTTGATGAGGATTGTGAATGTTACTGCTGCATGGTCGATCTTGACGAGGACGAAGCATACAGATCAATGAGCGACAGCGAATATAGCTGTCCTTATTACAGGCTTGATGATGAATATGCTGTTGTGAGAAAGCAAAATTGATGATAGATCGGTGAATCCATGAAATTTGCCGATTTTTTCTTGCTTTGTTGAACGCGTAAAGTTTGAAAGCTTGTCGATATAGCTATGTAAAGTTTATTTGCTTTGCAGTGAACATTTGTTGCTAAATAAGGATCGATCTGGGGCTGAATTAATATTTGGCTAATGATAGAAAGTTATTTATCAAAGTTTACAAAATATTAATAAATACAGTATTAGTATACAATGTTAAAATATTGACTATGTAGGCTGCTATAATCAAAATAGGAAAGATTTTTTGGGGGAAAGTTGCAATTAGCGTAAAAACGCAGGTTTCATGTTCAAGGCTAATAAATATGCCTTTTATCTTCTGCCAGCACTATGAAAATGATAAATCAATATTGTGCGAACTATCAGTGTATTTATATGTAATAAAATACAAATATGATATATTGTGGGATTGACAAATGGAAAATCAAGTGATATAATACTTGTAATTATATAGGCATATTGCGTCGGAGGTGAGGCTTTTGAAGGATAAGGCGCTTGAAAAATTGTCAAAAAATGAGCTGCTCGAGTTAATGCTTTATCTGCGAAAAGAATATGATAAGCTTAACGCAGAGAATGAAAAGCTTCTTCAAAAGCTCGAAGATAAAAAAAGTATCACTGACAGACTTGACAGGCTGGAGCGGCAGGTAGCTGCACTGACAGGTCATTTTCCATTTGAAAGGTCACAGGCGGGTTGTGGAGCAGCCGGTAGCGGAGGAAGATCATGGCGGCAGATAGCAAGAACGAGGTGTTAAAAAAAACTGAGCTTCCTGATGTCCAGACACTTGAGCGCGTGGTAAAAAAGCGTCATGAAAGGCGGGAATATCTGAGGATACTCCGCAGCACCGTGGCGTCGCTTCTTGTTGTGGCAGCGGCAGCAGTGATCATATCAATGTTATTTTTGCCTGTTTTGAGAGTAACGGGTACAAGTATGACGCCGACTTTGCATGACGACGAGCTGGTGGTGTGCAGAAAGCGTGGAAGCTTTCAGAAGGGCGATATAGTTGCGTTTTATTATAATAATAAGATACTGTTGAAACGTGTTATCGCTACAGCAGGAGATGTGGTGGATATCAAGGAGGACGGTACTGTTATCGTCAACGGAAAAACCTTGAATGAGCCGTATGTTGACGGCAAAGCTCTGGGAGAATGTGATATCGAGTTGCCTTATCAGGTGCCTGACGAGAGAATATTCGTTATGGGCGACCACAGATCTACGTCTGTTGACAGCCGTACAAAGAGGATAGGCTGTATTGCTGAGGAAGCAGTGCTTGGAAAGGTCTCACTGAGGATATATCCTTTTAAAAGGATAGGCACAGTGGACTAGCGTTTATCATAAATAGTGTATAAATTCGGAGGGAGTGATCCGTTTTGCAGAATTTTAACGGTAAAGTTCGGCAATATCTAAAAGAAAATGAAAGGAAAAAACGCAGCCGCTTGTTCGGTGTGGTGCTGTCTGTAGTTATGACAGTGTCGGTGCTGGCAAGTCTTGTTATGCCTGCAATAAGTGCCACTGAGGGTACTTCCGTGGCAGGTGGAGATGTTTCCTATAACGGCGGAAGCTATTCTTATAAGGATGCGAATAGCGTCACGATAAAATCCTATGATGCGGTCGGTTCAGGAAAAGACCAATCTAAAAAGATCGAATTCAATGTGGAATTTGATTTTGACAAGGGCGAAATGACCAATAGGTATATTTATTTCCCTATCGACGATAATGTTAGCCTGCCCGAGGGCGGTATACCGTCAGACGGAACCTGGGGCGATGTCGAGGATACTCACTTCGATGAAGGACATGGAATTTCGGGTAAGTACAGAGTCGACGAGATAGATGGAAAGAAGTATCTTTTTATTGAGTTTGACGAGCGGTATCAACATAAAAATGAGAAGGACGCTATAAGCGGTAAGGCAAGCTTTGAGGGTAATGTAAAGCGTAAGGATACAGATACAGGTGATAAGACCACTGTTGAGATAGGTGGTCAGACGGTTGAAATAGACGGTTTTACTCCGCTCACTATGTCTGCCATAAAAGACGCAAGCGAAACTGCTGACGGAGTTAGGTGGACTATCACAGTTGACAATCCTGCAAAGAAGCCTCTTGACAGGATCGAGGACGAGCTTTTTAAGGATGCTGTTGACGGAAGCTTCACTGTTTCACCTGAGGGTGCAGGAAGCTATGACGCGTCAAGCGGAAAGTTTGTTTTCAGCGATGGATTCAGCAAAGAAAATGTTACCATAAGCTACACGACCCCATATCCTACAAGCGACCCGAATTTCGTTATGTCAGGTAAGGTGGAAAACAAATCCACCACATATGATAAGGACGGAAATGGAGTAAAAGCAGATAAAATTATTTATTCTGAGTCAAAGAAGGATAAGATCTCAAAAACAGGCAAGAATGTTGACTACGACAATAACGAAGTCACATGGGAAATTGTTGTAAGCAACCCTAGCGGTGCAGACCTCAAGGGCTATCACCTTTATGATGAAGCATTTCCTGATGCAAAGCCAGGAAGCTTTGCACTTAAAGCTGATGATGGTTCAGATGTAAAGTACACACTTAATGGAAACACGTTTACGTTTGACGATAAAACAACAGCGTCAAAAATTACTATCGAGTATGTGACAGCTATCGATCCTGACAAGGCGGAAACTACAAATACAGTTAAAATGCAAAGACCTGATAAAAGCCAACCATGGTCTGATATCACATCAAGTGAAACTGTTTATAATAGGTATCAGATATCAAAAAGTGGTTGGATAGATAATAACACGTTAGGTATACTCAAATGGGAAGTAACTGTTAAATGTAATGACAAAAATTCTACCCTTAAAGGCAAGACAATAACTGACAATATGCTTAAAGCAGGACAGATTGTCAGCATAAAGGTTGGAAATGATACCTTTGATGCAACAGTTGCAAGTGACGGTGAGCTTGTTTTGCCTGACAGAATAGGTGACAATAACGAGGTAGTTATTTCCTATGAAACAAAGGTTGCTGACTATGATCTTGGCGACCCTGACAGCAATGGAAATTATGCAGTGAAAAATACTGCAGGAATTGACGGATTCCATTCTGACAAGACAGTTTACTATAAACCTGTAAACGAGAAGTCAAAAACAGTTCTTGACATTTCTCAGGACGGAAGCAGTGTTACATATAAGTGGCAGGTAGAGGTCAAGCAGACAAACGGTTCCTTTAGGGGCAAGACTATAAGCGATATAATGAACGCTACGTCAAATGATGGTAAGTCAATAAAGAGCGTTCTTGACACTGATTCCATTATCATGTATGTTCAGAGAAATGGAACAGGAAGCTATGAACCGCTTGACAGTTCAAATTACACTGTAGTATCTAATGCCGACAACACTTCGTTTGAGATAAAGTTCAATGATAGTGAAGAATTTGACAATATAAACCTTGTGCAGATACAGTATAGCAGTACCGTAGATGTAACAGGTTTTGACGAAGGTACTATTATAAATGTAAATAACAAGGCTACTTATAAAGGTGAAACATTCGAGCCTAGTGCAGATAAGACTAAGTTTACTATAGGCGACAGCTCCAAAGCGCCTTATGAAAAGTATGACGCTGCAAGCAGTGTAGCAGGCGACACAGTGCATGATCTTAGCAGCCTGCCTGTTGTTACTGTAAATGGTGTTGAGTATTACAGGTTTGATTGGCGGCTTGATATCAACAAGGACGGCACTTATAAGCGTAACGATAATGTCGAGATCGTGGACACGCTTCCGGCGGGAATGATATTCTACGAGAACAAGGATTATCTCAAGTATTCATTTGGAAATAGTTCTGATAAGTATGATTTTGCACAAACAAATCAGTTTGAATATTTCTATGATAAGACAGCCAATACAGTAACTTTCAAGACTGCATGGAATCAGCAGGACGCTTGGACAGCTTACTACAGTACACTTGTAAAGGTCGATGATGTTAAGAATGGTGTTTACAAGAATGGTACTGCAGCGTTCAAAAACACAGTTCAGGATAAAACTGGAAAATATCCGGAGAGAAGCCAGACGCAGACAGTTAAGGAAAAGAACTTGAAGAAAACTTCTTCTCCGAAGTCCACCGGCTGTGAGATAACTTATACCATTGATGTTAACCCTAAAAAGCTTAAATGCTCAACAAACGGAATGATAACTCTCAACGATGTTATCAAGTGCGGAGGCACGGCTGTAGTTAAGACAAAGGACGCTCAGGGTAACATTCAGACAAAAACGGTAAGCATAAATGGCAATTCCGCTGTTGATATGGATCTGAAGTCTATAAAGGTATTTGACGCAGATACGGGTGCAGAGCTTGCTGTGAGTGATTACAGTTATGTGATATCAGATCCGGAGGCAGTTGACAGCACAGTTTCTTGCAGTGCAGATGTTATTACCAACGATAAGGGCAAGTTTATCGCTAACTTTATTCCAAGTGAAAGTATTGTTGGCGCTAAGGGTACTATTGATCTGACTTTGCCTGAAGGCTACGAAAACGGAAATATAAAGAGTTACTATGTGGCTTATGGCTATATGGACGGCAACAGCTTCAAAGAAGTAAAAGCCTTTGCCAACAAGAGAAGCGAGTGGTTAGATTTTGGCTCAAGCATATCCGTCCCTGTGGAAGAGGTTTCTTCTGAGAAGGCGGGCGGTGTTTTCAGAGTCGAATATGAATACAGGGATAGCAGCGGCTTTTCAAGCACTGAGGTCAGCAATGAAAAAATGCTTTCGGCGGTAAAGTGTTCCGCACTGACAGCAAAGACACAAGATTTTGTAAAGAAACTTGAAATAAACGTTCCAGATCAGCGTCACCTGAAATTAGTTTACGTTTATACAGGAAGTCCTGCAAATGATGAGGACGCTGAGAACGATGGCTATAAAGTCCATGTGTTCAATAATATATCATTTGACACAAACGGCTCTGCTGTAAATGACAGTGAAGATAATGATTCCGAGTTTGAGTTGATAAATCAGTCAAAGGCGTCATCAACAACTGTTGAGCCATTTAAGATTATAAAGGTAGACAGCGGAGACTATAGTATTATGCTTAAGGCTTCTTTTGAGATCTACAGATACACTAAGCTGGAAAATGGCACATACGATTGGCTCCCGGCAGTAGATTTCAAAGAAAATGCTGCGAAAGACAGAAAATCAGTTATCTGGGGAAATTCGGCACAGGATAAGGCGCAGACATTCAATGTAAATTCTGACGGGTCATACAACCTTGACCTTGAACCTGCCGCAGGCACCGGAGATACTGAGGGTCATCTTTATAAGCTTATAGAAAAGCAAAGTCCAGAGGGTTATCTTCTTGACGAAACTCCTATATATTTTGCTTTTAAAGTGCGTCCGGCTGTAGTTCCAAGTGAAGTCGGTGAGGACGGATATCAGTTCGTGAAGAACGGAGATATGTTCAGAGTAACAAATCTGCTGAAAGAGTTTAAGATAACTGCAAGCAAGGTTTGGAGCGATGGAAACGGCAATCATTCGGCAGAGAGCGTAAAGTTTCTTCTTGGCTCGTCTACAACTAAGGTTTTAAGCGGTGTTCCAGATGATATTCAGTGGGGCAGTGCTGAGGTAACTCTTAACGAAGCTAACAATTGGAAACATGAGTGGACAAAGCTTCCTGGATATACAAAGGTCGGCAATGATTACAAGCAGCTTTACTACTATATCAAAGAGATCGATCTTGCAACAGGATATGAGGCTGTATACAGCGCAACGGCAATGAGCAAAAACACTGATGTTACAGTTACGAACGTCAAGGGACTTAACATTACGAAGGAATGGCGTGATGAGCTTGGAAACAAGCTTGCTGACAGCGAGCTTCCTGCTGGTATCGACAAGATCGAGGCAGATGTTTATGAGTCCTCTGTTGCACCAAATTCAACCACAAGAGTGAATGGAGATAACGGAATACCAACAGATTGCAAACTTATAAAAACTGTTTCTCTGGAAAAGTCTAAGAATTGGACGGTAACTCTTGACGGCCTTGACAAGGACAAGTATTACTATGTTCTTGAAAAGAATATACCTGACGGCTTTGGCGTTACATATACTTATTCAAATAACGGCAGTGCCACGGGCTTTGATACGATCGTCAATACCAAGGCCCCGCAGAAGGTAGAAAATATGGACGTTCGCCTGCAAAAGGCATGGTCTGACAGCGATAGCAATACCCATACCAATGATAAGGTAACGTTCAATATCTATAGGTCAACAAATAAGGCTGACGTGCCTGAAAAATATAACAAGTTTACAGGCACAATGGATAAGGGACAGAATGTTAAATTCAAGATCCTTACAAGCAATGGTGCAGAAATGGCTCAGAACGGAAGCTTTGCCTCTGAGTATACCATGTATGGCTCGGCTAAGTTCAGTTTTGATATGACAAAGTCATGGATAAATATCGGTGAAACTGAGGGACGTGTTAGAGTTCTTGACAGTTCAGGAGCTGTTCTGGCTGACATCTATAAGTCAGGTGAAAATTGGGTGGACGGCAAGCCTATACCTATGTGGAGCGGTGATAGCAAGTATGTCAGCGTTAGTGATTACGTTACACCGTCTTGGGACAAGAGTCAGTTTGTTTTAAATCTGAATAATATCACTTCAGATATTACTGTTGAACTTACACTTAAGGGCGATAGTGGCTGTTCATACGCAGTAACAGCTAATGATCTTGGCACACCTGAGAAGACGAACGTTACACCTGTTCCTAGTAAAGATGCGACACCTAGCGGTGAAGTATTCTTGTGGAAGCAGATAACGCTCACGGCTGATAACAACTGGTCAAATGCCGTTTCTCTTGAAAAAAATGACATCAAGGGTAGTAAGTATTACTATTGGTTTGAGGAGACAGACGTGAACGGTCAGCCGATAATCACATCGTCATACAAAGCTTACTACAGATACAATGGCTCAGAAAATGAGAATTGCATTGATATGACAAAGAACGGTGATCAGTATGTTCAGGTCTATAACAACTCTGAGGAAATCTTGGGAGAGCTGCCTGAAACAGGCGGCATGGGTGTTATCCCATTCGTGGCAGCAGGCGGAACAGTCACTGTTGCTGCAACATTACTTTTAGTTACAAAGCGTCGCAAAAAAAAGCTGTAAATAAACCAATATGAAAGGATAATTAATTATGAAGATGAAGAAATTCGTAGCTCTTGCTGCCGCAACCGTTATGTCAGTTTCAGTTATTGCTGCAACATCAGCATTCGGAGTATTTGCTACTGCTGATTTTGGCGTTAATAACATTGTTATCAAGGATTCTGATACAAACAGAGTATATAAGGCTTATCAGATCTTTGACCAGGCATCTGCAACAAATACTATCAAGTGGGGCAAAGGCATTAATGGCGATGCTCTGCTTACCAGCCTGAAAACTCCTGGTCTTGACACTTATATGTCACAGTTCGACAGTGCTGAAAGTGCGGTAGACGTTGCAAAGATAATCTCAGACGCAGATCACTGGACAAAGGAAGATACTGCAAAGTTTGCAAAAGCCGCCGCTGATTGCGTAATAATTGACAAGGCTGTTACAGCTACAGAAGCAAACGGTGAGTACACTATCAATGTTCCAAATGCTGGTTATTATCTTGTTGTCGATGCAACAGAAAATAATGGTGTTGATAAGGCTAACTCAGCTCTTATCCTTAACGTTTCAGGCACAACAGACGTTACTCCAAAGAGGACAAAGCCAACACTTACAAAGCAGATCAAGCACAATGAGAATGACTCATGGGGCGATGTTGGTGACAACGCAATTGGTGACGATGTAGAATTCAAGATCACAACAACTATACCAAGCGATGTATCAGCTTATGACAAGTATACATACACAGTTCGTGACCAGCTCAGCGAGGGCTTTACATTCAATGATAACCTTACATACAAGTACTATGACGCTGACGGTCAGGAGATCACTTCTGTTACAGTAGGTCCTAACACAACAGTTGGCGACGACAGCAGTACAACCGATTATAAGGAATCTTTCTATGTTACTTTCGATATCAAGGAACTTGTAAAGAACTATCCTACAGTTGCTAAGATCGAAACTTATTATTCTGCTAAGCTCAATGAAAAAGCTAAGGTAGCAGTTACTGCTCCTGACAGCGTGAACAATAACCCTAACACAGCTTACCTGACATATTCAAACAATCCTCAGGACACAACAGGTAAGGAGAAAGGTGAAACACCTAAGGTTACAGTTTATGACTGGACATTCTCACTTGTTGGTAACAAGGTAGACGAAAAGGGCGAGCCTCTTGCAGGTGCTAAGTTCCAGCTTAGAAATGTTCATGGCGATGCTATCAGACTTGTCAAGATAGCTGACAATGTTTACAGACTTGAGATCGGCAGTGAGGCAGGCTCTGTTGATTATATCGAAACAGACGCAACAGGTAAGTTTACTATCAAGGGCATTGATGATCAGACAACTTACAAGCTTGTTGAGATAGAAGCTCCTGCTCAGTATAACAGAGCTGATCCATATGAGTTCAAGTTTGACACAACATATGATCCTGCTAATACGCTTCAGTCCATTCGTATGCTCGACGGCACTGATTCAGGCACAAGCGGTTCAACAGTTAAGATCATAAACCAGAAGGGCGGCTCACTTCCAACAACTGGCGGTATCGGTACTCAGATCTTCTACGGTGTAGGCGGAGCTATCGTACTGGGCGCAGGTGTGCTTCTCATTGCTAAGAAGAGAGCTAAGAACGACTAATTTTTGAATTTATTTTTACCTTTGTCCTGCCGATCTCGGTCGGCAGGCATCAGGGAGGACTCCATGAGGAAGAAAAGCGGTAAATCAACTACAATTTTATTGGTCTTGTTATTGCTTGTGGGGCTCTCCGTGATGTTATATCCAACAATAAGCGATTGGTGGAATTCAAAAACGCAAAGCCGTGCGGTGGCGACTTATCAGAAAGCGGCAAATGACCTTTCTGACAAGGAGAATGAAGAGATACTCAGCCGTGCCAGAAAATATAATGAAGAGATAGCAAAGCTTGCCCGACCTTTTGTGGATTATGATCAGGTCAAGGGCTATGAGGATATCCTAGATATCACGGGGACGGGTGTTATGGGCTATATTTCCATTCCGACTATAAGGGTGGAGTTGCCTATTTATCATGGCACAAGTGACGGCGTGTTAAATGTCGCTGTGGGACATTTGCAGGGTTCGAGCCTGCCTGTTGGCGGAGCGGACACTCATTCGGTCATTTCAGCACATAGAGGTCTGCCGTCGGCAAAGCTTTTCAGCGACCTTGATAAGCTTGCAGAGGGCGATGAGTTCACTATAACAGTGTTGAAAGAGGTCTATACATATGAGGTCGAGGCTGTTTATATAGTTCTGCCTAATGAAATGGATAAGCTGAACATTATTCCAGGTGAGGATCATGTTACGTTGACTACCTGTACACCATACGGAGTCAATTCTCACAGGCTTCTTGTTCGTGCAAAGAGAGTTGAAACTGCGGACGATACAAAGAGTGTTTCAAAAATAACGGCAGACGCTGTTCAGCTCGATTCTCTTGTGGTCGTGCCTTTTGTAGCAATACCATTGTTTGTGGTACTGCTTGTGTGGTGGTTTGTGGATTCAAAACGCAAAAAAATTTCTCATGATGAGCTTGTGGCAATGCTGGATAAGCCAGAGAGTGACGATAATGTTGAAAATCTACCTGATAAGGAGAGTAGCAAAGATGAAACTTAAATTTTCTCAGCTTGCAAAGGCTGTTTTGTGTACGGCGGCAATGGCTGTTTCAGCCTTGGGAAGCATGACGATCTCAGCTTCTGCAGCGGATAATATCAATGTGGATATAGTGTGCAAAAATGATACAACGACTGTTAGTAATGCCGAGTGGAGTATATATAAGGTCGGTGAGCGTAAAGAAGCTGACTTTGTCCTTACCGGCGAGTTCAGCGATTATCCTATAGATATGTCTGATTTTACTGACGCTTCAAAAATGCAGGCTGTCGCTGATACGCTCGACAACTACGCAAAAACCGATGGCATAACACCGGTTTCAACAGGCAAGACGGACGCAAACGGTGAAGTAAAGCTTTCTGCTGATTCTGTGGGTCTGTATCTTGTTTCAGGCAAGAGTTTTGAAAACACAACAGCTAAGTTTACACCTTCTCCGTCACTTATCGAGATAGATAAGGATATCGTGGCTGAGGGTCAGATAACAGTTTACACCAAGTTCACATACGAAGAGATCCCAGCAGGGGACAGTGATTATGGTGTAAGAAAGTCGTGGATAGTTCCTGATGGTCAGGAAAAGCTCATACCTGATAATATCAAGGTGGAGATATATCGTGATGGCAAGCTTTTCGATACTGTTACTCTTAACGCTGACAACAATTGGGAGTATTTCTGGAAAGACAATTCTGCGGCTGAGTGGACAGTTAAGGAGATAGATATTCCTGCCAACTACACAGTTGTTACCAAAAACAATGACAAGCTGTTTCTTATAGAGAACACATATAAGTCAGACAGTTCATGTAATACAGATAGTAGTTCAAGCACACCTGACAGCAGCTCGTCAGGCTCTGATTCATCAAGCTCAACGCCTGATAATATACCACAGACTGGTTCGCTCAACTGGCCGGTGCCTGTACTTATAGGCGGTGGAGTTATCCTTATCGCGGCAGGCTGGAGAGTAAGCAGAAAAGAGAAATAAAGGCGAAACCACATAGGCTTGCCTTTACAACAGGAGAAAAATAGTGACTAAAAAAAAGCTAGGACTTTTGTTGATAATAATGGGGATAATGCTGATAGCGGCGGCATTATCCCTTAATTATTACAACTATTTTCATGAAAAGCAAAGTAATAAAAGGATGGAGGCTGTGCTGAGTGATCTGAAAACGCAGATCTCAGACAGTTCAGAGGACAGCGACAGCAGTTCACCCTTTGACATTTTTGACGATAGTCGATCCACGGACAGCGAGAAAGATGACCCGGATAAGGATATCGTGCTTGACGGCAACTCATATATAGGTTTGATTTCATTCCCGACACTGGGGCAGGAGTTTCCTGTGACTCGTGGCTGGAGCTATGCTACAATGAATACTGCAGCTTGTCAGTACAGCGGCAGACGTGTAGACAATGATCTTATAATCTGCGCTCATAATTACACAGGCTTTTTTGATAAGCTGGATAAGCTCAGCTCAGGTGACGAGGTCATTTTCACCGATGTTTACGGCAGAGAATTTAACTATACTGTCACAAACAGCGAACTGCTGAGCGGCTGGGATTCGCCATCGCTCATAAAAGGTGGTGGCAGCGACTGGGATCTGACCTTGTTCACCTGCACATGGAGCGGTTACAGCAGAGTGACTGTAAGACTTGTTTATTCATAAATACATCAAAAACGCACAGAGTTCTACACCCTGTGCGTTTTATATTCCTGCGGCATGTCTTATTTTTTTTTTATCAAAAGTTTTTAGTTTGTCATCGTATATGCAGTGTCGTCTTGACTTTCTTGGGTGGCGGCGTGTATAGTCAATGGCTTCTTCAAGGTTGTTTGTTTGAAAAACTGGACGTTTCATTGCTTTGTTGTATACTGTGTATCTCATAAAAATACCTCCCAAATAATTGTTATAATTAATTATAACATTAATTGGTACGTTGGTCAATAGCAATATTGTACAAATTTAACCTATTAATTAGATATACATAAATTAAAACAGAAATCGACTTGTTTAAGAACACTTCACGACATAAGACGACATAATTCTACTTATAAAAATTATAGTGATAGTAGGATATTGTGCAAAAATGAGAATGGTTGGTCAATTTGACGAACGATAAAGTATAAATTTGTTTTGACAGAGAAAGTTGTAACACAGTTTTCATTGATTGATAATTAATTGAACATTCAAATATGGTATAATACCCTAAAGAAACGGAGAGGAGCGAGGAGTTATGGATAGGTTTGTGCGAAAATATGGAAGATATGTACCCTTTGCTTTAACTATTATCATAATATTTTGCTGTGCTCTTTTTCTGAAAGACCATGAGTTTTCTGAGATACTCAGTTATTGCCCGGACAATTTGTGGCTTGCCGCATTTGTTATACTGGGATTTTATGGATTGAAGTCTTTGTCGGTGGTATTCCCGCTTGCGGCTATTTTTGTGTGCGTGGGTGCAATATATCCGTTCTGGGTGGGCATTTTGTTGAATGTAATAGGACTATCGGTGTGTTTTACTGTTCCTTATCTTGTGGGAAGAATATCTGGTGGCGATATCATGCGTGTTATTGAGATGAAATATCCTAAGGCACGAAAGCTTGTAAATTATGGGCATGACAATAATCTGTTCGCCTCCTACATTTCAAGGGCTGTGGTAGTTGTGCCGGGCGACCTTGTTTCAATGATACACGGCGCACTGCGAATGCCTTACAGACCATATCTTCTTGGCTCGATAATGGGAGTGATGCCTGAAATGCTTGTGCAGACATATATTGGAGCACAGTTGAAGCATTTGACAATAAAATCAGTGCTTGTGATGATAGCACTCATAGCGGCGACGTTGGCTTTTTCGCTGATACTTAATAAAAAGGTCAGCAGGAGCGGCAAGCAGATGGACAAGGAAGATTTTTGATATATGTACAAAAAAGCGGACTGATAACAACAGCCCGCTTTTTTTATTATTTGTCAAAGCTAGGATTGAAAGCGTAGAAATTTTTGCTGTCAAGCATATCCTGAATAAGTCTTAGTCCTTCGCCGAAGCGCTGGTAGTGGACTATCTCACGTTCACGAAGAAACTTGATAGGGTCACGGACATCGGGATCGTCAGCAAGCCTGAGAATGTTGTCGTAGGTCAGGCGGGCTTTTTGCTCAGCAGCAAGGTCTTCGTGTATATCAGCAATAGCGTCACCGGTACTTTGGAAGATTTCCGCAGAAAATGGTACACCAGAGGCGGCTATAGGATAAACGCCTGTAGTGTGGTCAACAAAATAGGTGTCAAAGCCACTGTCTTTTATCTCCTTGAGGGAGAGGTCACGGGTTAGCTGATAGATAATAGTGCCGATCATTTCGATGTGGGCAAGTTCTTCTGTGCCGATATCGTTGAGTATTGCCTGCACTTCACGGCAGGGGGCTGAGTAACGCTGATTGAGATAGCGAAGCGCTGCACCAAGCTCGCCGTCAGGGCCACCAAGCTGCGAGATAATGACCTTAGCCAAAGCAGGATTAGGGTTAGCGATCTTAACGGGGTATTGCAGCTTTTTTTCATATTGCCACATTAGTCAACACTCCTTTCCCACGGAAAAGGTGATGTTACCCATTCCCATTTCTTGGACGAATTGTTCTGCGTGATCGTCAATGGTCCGTATTTCTCATTGTATTGCGCAATAAGCTTCTCTTTTTCTGCCTTGTGTCGTGCAAAATATGCCAGACCATCTCTGCAGGTAGGGTGGCTGTCGAGGTAAAGATTAGCCTCTACAAGGGCAAAGCTGCACGCCTGTATCTTTCTAAGAAGCCTCTCCTTTTCACTTAGTATGGGCATTCTTTACAGCCTCCTCTCCTATAAAAGGTTTGTCTATGGACGGGAAGATAGTTCCTCTTGAAAGTCCTACATCTGCCTCATAAGGCTTCTCCCACATCTGAAAAGGCACATATGCCATTGCCAGCGGCGTATCCTCAGGAAATCTTCCTTTCGGAAAAGGGCAGGCAGGTGTGTTATCCTCTGTGTCGTCAGCAAGTATCCTGCCTAACGACAGGTTGTCAAACATATCCAAATAAGTTCACTCCTTATGTTGTCTGAATCTCATATACCACAGGTTTCGTGTGGCTGTTTTATCATATGCAGCTTATAAGTCAGTGGTGTATGTATGCAGGATATTATCAAAAAACTTGCAAATCGTTCATTGAAAATACACAAAATTAATTTTCTGTGAACGCGCATATTGTTTGTAACAATAAACATAGTTTAAATAACGTTAAATTTGTAAGATTTAATATTGACAAATCGGGCTTCTGCGTGTTATATTAATACTATTGAAAAAAGCATATGCAGTGACATATGTGAACGAAGGAGAGATTATTATGAAAAATGTCAAGAGAATTCTTGCATTAACAGTTTCGGCTGCCCTTGCAGTTTCTTGCTTTGCAGGTTGCGGAAACGGTGCAAAAAAGAACAGCGATACTATCGTTATCGGCTGCAGCGGTCCGCTCACAGGTGACGCTGCACAGTACGGCGTTGCTGTTAAGAATGCTATCGAGCTTGCTGTCAAGGACGTAAATGACGCAGGCGGAATAAACGGAACAAAGCTCTCATACGTTTTCGAGGACGATGAGGCTGACTCAGGCGATAAGGCTGTAAATGCTTATAACGCACTGAAAGACAATGGTATGCAGGTAATGGTCGGAACAGTAACAACAGGTTCTTGCCTCGCAGTTATTGAAAAGACAAAGCAGGATAACATCTTCCAGCTCACACCTTCTGCATCTGCTCAGGACGTTATCAAGAACGATAACTGTTTCCAGGTTTGCTTTACTAACCCTAACCAAGGTAAAGGTTCTGCCGACTATATCGCAGAAAACAAGCTTGCTACAAAGATAGCTGTAATTTACGACAGCTCTGACGCTTATTCATCAGGTATCTTCAACACATTCAAATCCGAGGCTGAGGCTAAGGGTCTTGATATCGTTGCAGAGCAGTCATTCACAAAGGACAGCAAGACTGACTTCTCAGCTCAGATAAGCGCAGCTAAGAATGCAGGCGCAGACCTCGTGTTCCTGCCTATCTACTATCAGCAGGCTTCACTTATCCTTACACAGTGCAAGTCAGCTAACTACAACCCAACATTCTTCGGTTGTGACGGTCTTGACGGACTTCTTTCTATCAAGAACTTTGATACTTCACTTTGCGAGGGCGTAATGCTCCTTACACCATTTGCTGCCGACGCTCAGGATCAGGCAACTCAGGACTTCGTTAAGAAGTATAAGGACGCTTACAACGGCGAAACACCTAACCAGTTCGCTGCAGACGCTTATGACGGCGTAATGGTACTTGCAGAACTCATGAAGAAGGAAGGCATCACAGCTGATATGTCTGCTTCTGATATCTGCGATAAGCTCAAAAAGGCTATCTCTGATAAGGACTTCTCATATGACGGACTTACAGGTACAGGCATGAAGTGGGGCGAAGACGGTGCCGTATCTAAGGACCCTAAGGCTGTTATCATCAAGAATGGTGCTTATTCTGCACTGACAGCTGATGACATTGCCGCTTCTACTGCTCAGTAATAGCTGAAATGAAGTGCGTACAAAAAGTACGCTTAATATGAAAAAACCGGCAATTGCGAAAAATTGTCGGTTTTTTTGATTTATTTCATTAAAATGTGTTGCAAAAACTACGGGGTTATGTTATAATTTATTGTATATTGTGTTTATGACAAGGACAAATGTAATATATGTGATTACATCTTGTGTTTTGTCTATTCCAAAAGGAAGGAATGTTTGTATATGGGTTTTCTTAATAACCTCATCAACGGAATAAGCCTCGGCAGTATATACGCAGTTATAGCTTTGGGCTATACGCTTGTATACGGTATTGCCAAAATGCTTAACTTCGCACACGGCGACGTTATTATGGTGGGCGGATATGTTATATTCACCTGCATGACCACATGGGGACTAAACTCTTGGCTTTCCATAGTTCTTGCAGTTATTGCCTGCACACTTCTCGGTATAGTCATCGAAAAGGTGGCGTATAAGCCGCTCAGACAAGCTACTTCGCTTGCGGTGCTTATCACTGCCATAGGCGTCAGCTACTTTTTGCAGAACACTGCACTGCTTATATTCGGTGAAAAGCCTGTAAACTTTACATCAGTTGTAAACGTGCCGAGCATCAAGCTTTTTGACGGACAGATAGTTATTTCCGGAGAAACATCAGTTGCAATAATCGTATCTATACTCATTGTAGTTGGTCTTTCATTGTTCATCAACAAAACCAAGAGCGGACGTGCAATGCTTGCAGTATCTGAGGACAGAGGTGCAGCTCAGCTCATGGGCGTAAACATCAACCGCACTATCTCTCTTACATTCGCTATCGGCTCAGGTCTTGCCGCAATTGCAGGCGCACTGCTTTGCTCAGCTTATCCTACGCTTCAGAACACCACAGGCGCAATGCCTGGTATCAAAGCGTTCGTTGCGGCGGTATTTGGCGGTATCGGCTCAATACCGGGCGCTATGATCGGCGGTATCCTTATCGGTGTTATCGAGATACTTGGACGTGCCTATATCTCACCGCAGCTTGCCGACGCTATCGTTTTTGCTGTTCTTATACTTGTGCTTATCATCAAGCCTACAGGTATCCTCGGCAAGAAGATCAGCGAAAAGGTATAAAAGTCAACTTAAAATTTTCGAGCAGACTTGCTTTGCAGTTCTGTTTTATCTGAAAGGATTGGTTTTTTGTGAAAAAAGAAGGGGCTAGCGCAAAAACAAAGTTTTTTAAGCCGCAGACCAGAAAAAGCTTTATCACATACGCAATGGTAATAGTTGCCTTTGTGGTAATGCAGATACTCAGCAGCGGCGGATATATCTCAAGTATGCTCACAGGACTTCTTGTTCCTCTGTGTGTATACTCTATACTTGCAGTATCCCTTAACCTGACAGTTGGTATACTTGGCGAGCTTAGCTTGGGTCAGGCAGGCTTTATGTGCGTTGGCGCATATACAAGTGCGATATTTTCTATCGTTACTTCTGAAACTATTGAAAATGTGTGGATCAGATTTCCTTTGGCTATACTTATAGGCGGAATAATTGCCGCAGTGTTCGGCATACTTATAGGAATACCTGTTCTCAGACTTAAAGGTGACTATCTCGCTATCGTTACACTTGCGTTCGGTGAGATCATAAAGAACGTTTTCGCAGCACTTTACCTTGGTTATGATTCTAAGGGCGTTCACGTTTCTCTCAAGAGTCTGTCAAACCTTAACCTTGAGCCTGACGGAAAGCTTATACTGAACGGCCCTCAGGGTATCAGCGGCACACCTAACGATTCTACATTCATTATCGGCGCTGTTATGTTGCTTATCACTCTCATCATTGCCTATAACTTTGTATATTCAAGAACGGGAAGAGCAGTAATGGCTATCAGAGATAATGTTATCGCAGCCGAGTCTGTAGGTCTTAATATCACAAAGTATAAGCTTGTTACTTTTGCATTGACTGCATTCCTTGCAGGCTGTGCAGGTGCGCTTTATTCTCATAACTTCTATACGCTCCAGGCTTCTAAGTTCGACTATAACCTGTCTATCCTTATCTTGGTATTCGTTGTTCTGGGCGGTATAGGCAGTATCAGAGGAAGTGTTATCGCAGCTATCGTGCTTGTTCTGCTTCCAGAAATGCTAAGAAGCATAAACAGCTACAGAATGCTTATCTATTCTATTGTTCTTATCGTTATGATGATAATAACTTCAAATGAAAAAACAAAAACTTTTATCAGTGCAAATACTGCTAAGTTCAAGGCTTTGTTCAAGCGTGAAAAAGTAAAGGAGGCTGAGTGATATGGCACTTCTTGAAGTAAAAAATCTCGGCATTTCATTCGGCGGACTCCGTGCAGTTGACGAGTTCAGCATAACAATAGAAAAAGGTCAGCTCTATGGTCTTATTGGGCCGAACGGAGCAGGAAAGACCACTATCTTCAATATGCTCACAGGCGTTTATAAGCCAACAGACGGCACAATCGTTCTTGACGGAAAGAACATTACCGGCAAAAACACTATCGAAATAAACCGTGCAGGCATTGCCCGTACATTCCAGAACATCAGACTTTTTAAGGATATGACGGTGCTTGACAACGTAAAGGTCGCACTTCACAATCATTATAAATACAGCACCTTTACAGGCGTTTTCAGACTGCCTAGATATTTCAGACTTGAAAAGGCAATGGACGCAAAGGCGCTGGAGCTTCTGAAGGTTTTCGAGCTTGACGATAAGGCGAGTCTGCTTGCTTCTGGACTTCCGTATGGCGATCAGAGAAAGCTTGAGATCGCAAGAGCCCTTGCAACACAGCCGAAGCTGCTGCTTCTTGACGAGCCTGCTGCCGGCATGAATCCAAACGAAACAGCGGAGCTTATGGATACTATCCGCTTT
>OGTB01000958.1_pt1 | contig 21126 bp, 18 predicted proteins | sample 1553611 | NCBI WGS metagenome assembly OGTB01 (sample SAMEA2580032, study PRJEB22360) | human gut metagenome | biome: human gut; feature: human-associated habitat; material: faeces | place: Denmark | collected 2008/2010 | reverse complement strand
TACGATACGATAGTCCGGATGAGCCTCCATCATATGAAAAATAAAGTTGCTTCCGATAAATCCGGCACCGCCGGTAACAATGATTGTCATAAAAAATCTCCTTTATAATAAATGATTGATCTTATGCGGATTCCGTCGAAACGGAGTCCGCAGGTAAATTCAGTGTCGGAAAATCAGATCGGCTTAGTGAAGCGCGTCCAGATATTTTCCGTCCAGAACATCCTTGAGATACTGGCCATACTGGTTTTTCTTAAGGATTTCGTAAACCTTGAGCACGTCCTCCTTTGTGATCCAGCCGTTTAAGTAAGCAATCTCCTCAAGGCATGCGATCTTGCGGTGCTGATGCTGCTCCATGGTTTTTACGAAGTTGGTTGCCTCTACAAGGCTTTCGTGTGTACCGGTATCCAGCCATGTGAAGCCCTGGCCCAGAAGCTCAACGTTCAGCTGTCCCTTCTCAAGGTAGATACGGTTCAGGTCTGTGATCTCAAGCTCGCCTCTTGCGCTTGGCTTCAGTTTTTTTGCGTACTCTACAACCTTGTTGTCGTAGAAGTAGAGACCGGTTACACAGTAGTTGCTTTTTGGCTTTTCCGGTTTCTCTTCAATGGAAACCGCTTTTCCGTTCTGGTCGAATTCCACGATGCCGAAACGCTCCGGATCATCTACATAGTATCCGAAAACAGTGGCACCTTTGCCTGTTTCTGCGTTGTCTACAGCAGCTTTCAGGCGCTTTTTGAGGCCATGTCCTGCGAAAATGTTGTCACCAAGGACCATACATACGGTATCGTTGCCGATGAATTCCTCGCCGATGATAAATGCCTGAGCAAGTCCGTCCGGGCTTGGCTGTACAGCATAGGTAAGGTTGACACCGAACTGATGGCCGTCACCGAGAAGCTCCTCAAATCTCGGGGTATCCTGCGGGGTGGAGATGATCAGGATATCACGGATGCCTGCGTTCATAAGAACAGACATAGGATAGTAGATCATCGGTTTGTCAAAGATCGGCAGAAGCTGTTTGGAGGTCACCATGGTAAGCGGGTAAAGACGTGTTCCGGAGCCTCCGGCTAAAATAATTCCTTTCATATGTTTTCTCCTTTGCGTGATGATGTGCAGCATAAGTCGTGCCTGCACATAACTTTGTTACTGTAACTGTATTATAAAAGGTGACGCAAGGTCACCTTCAAGAGCTTTTTTCATATTTTTTATTTTTGGCTATTTTTCACAAAGAAATACGCCGGCATCCTTGGTAATGCGGAATCCTTTGGCAGTTTTTCTGGCGGTGTAGGCCCGGAATTCCTTGTAACGGTCCAATATATACTGATTCTGGTTGCCGTGGCAGGAGAGGACGTAGGAGATCAGCGGTTCCGCATCCTGGACCAGAAGGCAGTCTTCATAAGAAAGCCACTGAGCCTTTGGGAAAAAAGGCGCCAGGATACTCTGGCCGTTTTCACGTCCGAACCGTTCATAAAGCCGGTCTGCGGAAAGCACGATCCGTTCATCAAAATCCTGCACCAGCTGGCTGACCTCCTGCATATGTGCCTTTCCGTAAGCACTGCAGAGAAATCTTCCGCCGGGAGCGAGGACACGGCGGACTTCCTTCAGGACGGAAGGAATATCATCGCAGTAAAAAAGCACGTGATTGGCGATCACCAGATCAAAGCTTTCGTCCTTGCAGGGGATTTTTCGGCAGTCAAAGGCCCGGAATGCAAACCGGGTATCCGAGGAACCGATGGCTCGTCTGGCATCGCGGAGCATACCGCTGGAAATATCGGAAAGTGTGATGGAGATATCCTCCGGCAGAAGGGAAAGATTGTCGGTCCATAACGTTCCGTCTCCGCAGCCCAGCTCCAGAATACGAAGACCGGGTGAGATCTGGCACTGCTCAAAGATCCAGGGAAACCATCCCTGTTTGTTCTGGGAGTACAGGCTGTGGAGGTTGATCCTGGAGGAAATGTTGGTGGCATTCTGATATTGATTCTTGAGGCTTTTTTCCATGCCGGTCAGGTGGATCAGGTTCAGCATCTGGCTCCAGTCAATGGTGTGCTGTTCCTTTATCATCTGTGCGGTATCCTGGATCGCTTTTTCCACCAGCTGCATCTGTTCGATCCGGTCACGGACCAGACGAAGCTGGATATTCAGAGAATTCAGCATGAAATGATAATCGGAATCACCGATGGTCATTTCACGGATGTCATCCAGGGAAAAGCCCAGGTATTTCAGAAGGAGGATCTGCTGAAGCCTCGCAAAATCCTCGTCTGTATAAAAACGTGCGCCGGATTCGGTGACGAGAGAGGGTTTCAGGATATCCTGTTTATCATAATAGCGGACAGTACGCAGAGTTACGTGTGCCATGCGTGCAAATTCGCCGGAAGAATAGTAGCCGTCTTTTTTCATAAAAAATAGAATCCTTTCTGAGGAAATAACAAACATCCTGTCATAGAAGTCATAAAAGAATTATAATTCAGATCCGGAAGCCGTACAAGAGTAAAACGTATAAGAGTAAACCGTACAGGAGAAAAACAGCATTGACAAAATTCTGCTGGTTTGTTAGTATATCGTTTCGAAAAAAAAGGGAACCCCGGAATCATATTTCCGGGATAAGCGTTCGATATAAAAAGGAGTAATTTTTATGCGAAACCGTACTCTGGATATGGTAAAGGCGATCTGTGCTTATGCAGTTGTGCTTCTTCACGTCCATTTTCCGGGAAATGCCGGAATCATAGCCAATGTACTTGCCAGATTTGCAGTACCTGTGTTTTTTATGGTATCCGGATATTTTTGTTTCCGTGGCGATGATACGGAATTTATAAGAACCGGAAAAAAGATCCGGCATGTTCTGAAGCTGATGCTTGTGGCATTTCCGGTCTGCTGTCTGTGGGAGCTGATCCAGAACCACATCGACGGAGCAAGCCAGAAGGAATGGCTGGAAGCCCTGGTTTCGGGGGAACATATCCGCCAGTTTCTTCTATATAATAACAGCTCTCAGGTGAAATGGCATCTGTGGTTTCTCCCGGCACTGCTCTATTGTTATCTTCTTTTTGCCCTGGCAGCAAGATTCCGGATTTGTAAGCAGGTATATGTTCTGATACCGGTGCTTCTTCTGATCCATTTCGGAATGGAGGAATTTTCGACCTTCCTGTTCCCGGAAAAGCATTTCCGTGTTATGCAGTTTCGAAACTATCTGTTTACCGGATTTCCGTTTTTTATGTTGGGACATCTGATACACAGACATCAGGAAAAGCTGGAAGCCTGGTTTGCCGGAAAAAAAGTGCTTCTTTTGTATGGCATGGCAGCTGGCGGCGGGATCGCAAGTCTGCTGGAATACCGGTATTTTGGCAAACTGGAATTGTTTCTGGGGTCAGTATTTATGGCTGTTGGTCTTTTTCTCATTGCGATCATGGGAAAGAATCGGAAAGTGCCCGAGCTTCCGGCAGCCATCGGTCAGAAATATGCGTTTTTTATTTATCTGTTCCATCTCTGCGTGGCTGATATCCTGAAGGATGTGGCTGTGGCAGCTGGAATTGAGAAAAATCTTTTATATCTGTGGATGAGACCGGTGATGGTCTGTGTTCTTGTGACTGCTGTGGCGGTAATGTATGGATATGGAATGAAGATCTGCCGGAAATAGAAGAGTTTATGGTATTTTCATATTTATGCGCTGTGATTTTGTACCAAAATATGCTAAAATATCCTTTATTGATAAGTCACAGCACCCACCCGGAGGATGTGGGGAAAGCGACTGGAATATCCCGCTTCAGGGTAAAAAATACTGAGACATGAAAGAAAAAGGAGATTTTTATGGATTTACAAAACAGAGCGGAGGCCGGCAGTGACGGACACGATGAGAGTGTACTGAATCCGGAGATGCCCAACGAAACTGATCTGACGAAGAAGGAACGCCGCCGGATCGAAAGAGAGAAACTGAAGGGAATGGGAACAGGTAAGAAGATTCAGTATATCTGGATGTATTATAAGATACATATGCTGTGCGTGCTTCTTGCCATTGGCGGAGTCTGTCTGGGAGTGAATATTTATCGTCACGCACAGATGAAGACGGTGCTTTCCATTGCGGTGGTGAATGCAGGGAATTATGACTCTGAGAAGGTGGAAGAGGATGTTTTGAAGACACTGGGAACAGAGGATAAATATGCAGAAGTCAGTGTGGCGCAGAATCTGATGACGGACGAGACAGGAGAGGATTTTGATTACTATGCCAGGATCGCATATGTGACGGAAATCCAGAGTGCTACCGTTGATGTCCTGATCATGCCGAAGGAACTCTATGAACATGAGAAAGATAGCGGAATGTATGCAAATCTCAGGGAAACGTTTGGAGATGAGGTGTTTGAGTCTCTGGGCGCTGTGGATGATCAGCATCTGGAGCTTGACGGCAGCAGTAGTGTTGCTCAGGACTTTGGCCTGAGATATGATCCGGTGTGCATCTGCCTTCCGGGTAATGTGAAGAATAAAGAGAATGCGTTGAAATGGATCCAGTCTGTTCTGAAATGATGGATCCATATGTTTAGCTGAGTACAGAGATAAATAAGGCCTCCGGTTCGTAACACAGGAACCGGAGGCCTTATTATATATGAATATTACAGTGTATCGTTACGTTTGATGTAGCCAGGCTCATCCGCAGGACGGATGATCTCCTTGGCATGCGTGATCTTGGCATGCTTGTCTACCACCAGATTTTCGATATGGACATTCTCACCGATGGTACAGTCTGCAAGAACGACACAGTTCTTGATAACAGCGCCCTTTTTGATGGTACAGCCACGTCCGACAATGGAATTTTCTACAGTTCCCTCGATCATGGAGCCGTTGGAGATAACGGAGTTGGAAACATTGGCTGTGTCAAAATAATGGGTCGGACAGGAGTTGTTGGTGCGTGTATAGATCGGCCAGTTATCATGGAAAAGATCGGTTGCAGTTTTGTAGTCGATCAGATCCATATTTGCATCGTGATAGCTCTTGAAATCAGTGATCGATGCAAAATATCCGCGATGAGATATACCACGCACATCCAGCTCACCGTCTCTGCAGCCGGCATTGATCACGTCTGCAAGGGTATAAAGAGAGGAGATCTCTTTTGCCTTATGGATGAGGCTGATGAAAAGCTCCTTGCTCATTACGTAGGTATCCATGAAAATGTTGCGGTTCTTTGCATTGCCGTGGTTGTGCTCAATGGAGAGAACACCCTTCTGACGGTTCAGGTTCAGGATGTGGCAGTTCAGATAGTTCTCCTTGGCATTATCAACGGAATGATAAAGCATGGTCACATCTGCACCGGATTCGATATGGGCATCGATCAGCTTGGAATAGTCGGTGGTGTAGATCATGTAATTCGGAGCGATAACAACATACGGATAATGAACTGCTTCGATGCACTCCAGATTGGAGTAGTAGTTGTCGATATCGGTGTTATAGATATCGTTGACTCCGGAATGCTCTGAAAAGAGGAGTTGGAGATTACCGCTCTTGGAGTTGATGTTGTAGTGACGTCCGGTTCCGAGATGTTCTACAAGAGAACGGGGTTTGTTCTTTACATAGACCTGAATGTACTCAATTCCGCTGTTGGTCATATTTGAGATCGGGAAGTCGATGACACGATATCTTCCGAGAAATGAAAAGGCGCCGATCGCACGGTAGTCCTGAAGCCCCTCCACATGGATATTTCTTTCTGAGGAATTCACGATTCCAAATGCTTTAAACATATTACTCAGCCCCCTTTACACGTTTTGATACAAGTTCGATGTGCTCACTGTCCTTGGAACCGACACGAGCATTGGCACCGATCACGACTCCGTCTGCAACGAGAGCACGCTGGACAACGGCACCTGCTTCAACAACAACACCCGGCATCAGGACACTGTCGATGATCTTGGCACCAGGACCGACCTTGACGCCTGTGAAAAGTACGGAGTTGGTGATCTCACCTTCTACAACACAGCCCTGAGTAATGAAAGCAGTGTTGATCACAGCTGTATCACAGATATACTGTGGAAGAGAGGTAGCATCCTCAGTGTAGATTTTCCAGGTAGGATCGTTAAGATCCAGTTCACTGTTAGGACTGAGAAGATCCATGTTTGCTTCCCAGAGGGAATCGATGGTTCCTACATCCTTCCAGTAGCCTTTGAACTTGTAGGCGTAGAGTGCTTTGTCCTGTGCAAGGAGTGTAGGGATGATGTCTTTACCGAAATCGTGATTGGAATCCGGATTTTTGATATCTGCCAGCAGGAGCTTGCGCAGAAGCTTCCAGTTGAATATGTAGATACCCATGGAGGCAAGATTGCTCTTCGGGTGTTCCGGTTTCTCTTCAAATTCCACGATGCGATCATCTTCACCGGTGTTCATGATACCGAAACGGCTGGCTTCCTTCATGGGAACCTCGATAACTGCAATAGTCGCATCTGCCTTATGCTGGATATGGTCATCAAGCATCTTTGCATAATTCATCTTATAGATGTGGTCACCGGAAAGGATCAGAAGGTATTCCGGGTTCTGTGAGTCGATGAAATCAATATTCTGAGAGATCGCATCAGCTGTTCCACGGTATACATCCAGACCGGCATCAGCCTTCTCACGTGGAGGAAGTACATAAACTCCGCTGTCCTTGGCATCAAGGCCCCAGCGGCCACCGGCTGCTACATAGCTGTTCAGTAAAACTGATTCATACTGTGTCAGTACACCTACGACATCAATGCCGCTGTTGGCACAGTTACTGAGCGGAAAATCCACGATACGGTATTTACCGCCATAACCAACGGCTGGCTTGGCAACTTTATTCGTCAACTCGTGAAGACGACTTCCTCTTCCACCGGCCAGGATCATTGCTAACATACTGTTTTGTTTCATGGCGAATCCTCACTTTCATTTCTTGTTTACTGCCAGGTGTCTTTAACCATAAAAACAATAAACTTTGTTAATATTATACACCTTTTAAAAAAGAAAATCCAGTTTTTTGTGCAAAAAAACGTTATTTTTATATTGGGAAATTAGACGGATTTGGGAAAATTGATGGATGATCTGTCGAAAAAAAGAAACGCTTAAGAAGGTTTCGGGATGCTGAAAAAACAGTAACACTGAAAATAGCCGGATTTCGGATACATCGGCGAAGATTCTTGCGGAAAATGTGAAAGCAGTGTATTCTGTAAAAAAAGTCCGGAATACAGCGGAGAAAGGATATCGATATCAGACAGGGAGAAGACAGGATGAAAGAAGAAAGAATTTCTAACTATGTAAAACTATGTGAAGAGTGGGCACAACGCTTTTTGAAGATGGATCAGGCAGATCTGCATAAACGGGTGCCGGAACTGAAGGAAGAAAACGGGTTTCTCACGATCATTCATTTCGGAAGAAGATATGGGGTGAGTCTGGAAGACGGCAGTATCCGGAGCCTGGATGGACAGAGAGAACCGGATACTACGGAGATGCTGAATATTTATACGCTTCTGGGGTATGCGAAAGAGGGGGCTTTTATTATGGATAAGTGGGTCCCTTTTGCAGATCTCAGGAATGCAAGACCATTTGCGCCGGCGTATCAGATCGGAGAGACGGATGTGTTCAGTGCTACATTTTCCGGCCATGAAAAGGAATTGAGGGAGGCGTTTCAGAAGCTTGACGGCAGGGAACTGCCCCAGGGTGATGTGGGATATGAGATCAGGGCCTTTGACTGTATGCCTATGAGATTCTTTTTCTGGGAACGGGACGAGGAGTTTGAAGCACAGGGAAATATCCTGTTTGATTACAGTGCCACAGATTTCAATCATGTGGAGAGTGCGGTATCCATAGCAGATTCCGGGATCAAAAGGCTTGCGGAGCTTGCCGGGGTTCCGCTCAGGGGGAAATCTTTTCAGATGCGCTGATAACCGAAATATAATAAAACCAATATGAAAAATAAATAATACGAAAGATAATTGCAGTTATCAGAAAAATCGTATATAATGAAGGAATATTTAAGGATTTTGAGACAGTAACTGTCACGAAGGATCTATGAGAAATTTACGAATCCGGAGGTGATGCTCGTGGGGAAAAATGCATCGGGAATGTATGTCATAGATGAGGATTATAAGATTATCAGCTATAACCTGGCAGCACGTGAGATCTATCCGCAGCTGAAGAGGGGCGAGAAATGCTATCACTGTCTGAGAAACAGAGAAACTCCCTGTGAGATCTGTCCGGTCGTTAACGGGATCAAAGGTCCGAAGAATTATCTGGAACCGGGACGGAATATCCTGCGTTCGGTTGATGCTGTGGAGATTCCGCTGGAATCCGGCGGGACAGGACATGCCCTTGTTTTTTCGGATACAAAGACGAATGATGAGATCAGCAGCGGAATGATGGAGAATCCGCTTCTTATGGGGATCATTAATGTTCTCGGAAAAAATTTTATCAATATCTACTCTGTTGACAGAGAGACTCATAAGGTCCAGGTATGCCGCTTCCAGGGGCAGAGTGGAGCTTATGGGGAGGAGGGACTTCGCAGGGATGAATCCTATGAGAAGATCATGGATATTTATATTGAGAGCAGTGTTGCGGCAGAGGACAGGATCCGGATGCATCAGATGATGGATTTTGAGAAGATATGCCAACGTCTTACAAGGATTCCCCAGTTGATGGTACATTATCGTGTACGCCGAAGCAACGGGAGGATTGAATATTTCTATGTGAAATGTGCCAGGGTAGGAACGGCTGAGGATTTTCAGACCGTGGTGTTTGCTTTTGCCAATGAGGATATGGATGTACGGTACAGTGAGATGGAGGCCATACTGGAACCAGGAGGAACAGCATCCGGAAGAAAACTTCTTATTGTAGTGAATGATGAGACGGATCGGAAAGCGCTTACAGAACATCTGGAGGGCAGTTTTGAGGTTATCACTGCGATGAATGAAGCAGAGGGGATGAAGCGTCTGTCTGAGAATTACAAAACCCTTTCTGCAATTCTTCTTGATATGAGTGTGCCGGTATGTGATGAATTTCAGTTTCTGGAGCTGATCCGTGATGATGTGATGCTGACCTCTGTGCCTGTGATCATCATAACCGGAAGTAACCGGTTGGAGGATGAGGTGCGATGTCTGGAACTGGGAGCAGTGGATTTTGTACGGAAACCGTATAATGTCCGTATATTAAAAAGTAAGATCAACAATGTGATCAAGCTGAGAGAGTCCGTGATGGTACTCTCAGCTCTGGAATATGATGATCTTACAGGGCTTTATATCAGACAGGCCTTTTTCCATCATGCAAAGACGCTGATGCGCTTTAATACGAATCAGGATTTTCATGTGGTGGTGGCAGATATAAAGAACTTTAAATGGATCAATGGAACCTATGGAGAGAAGATCGGTGATCAGGTTCTTACTTATCTGGGAGATACGTATAGAAATCAGGTTCGCTACGGGACGGTGGGCAGATATGGAGGAGACCAGTTTGTAGCCATCATATATGGAAAGAAAGAGATCCGTAGGGCAGATATGGAGAAATTTATCCACAGGGTCGAGAGTGGAGCACCGATTCCTAATCTGGTGGTCAACTATGGGGTCTATGAGAATGTGGATAAGACACTGCCTTTTACCCTGATCTGTGACAGGGCTTTTCTGGCCATGAAGAGTATCCGGGATGACTATGAGCACCAGATCGCTTTTTATGATGATGAGATGAGACAGAGGCATATCCGTAACGGACAGATGGAGAATGCTTTCGTGGAGGCTATACGCAATGAAGAATTCGTAGTCTACCTGCAGCCGAAATACAGTGTGGAGACAGAAGAGATCGTTGGGGCGGAGGCACTGGTGCGCTGGAAGAGAGCGGAAGGAACTATGGTTTCGCCGGGAGAATTTATCCCTCTTTTTGAGAAGGATGGTCTGATCGTACGCCTTGATGAATATGTTTTCCGAAAGGTATGCAGCATCCAGGGGGAACGTATAAGATCAGGGAAAAAGATACTTTCGATTTCGGTGAATCTGTCACGTGCCAGTATCCATTACGATAATATGATCTGTCGTTATGTGAAGATCGTGGAAGAAAATGGCATTCCGTTTTCTTCTGTTCCCATTGAATTGACAGAAACTGCTGCGTTGTATAATGATCGGATCAGTAAGCTCATAGAGAAGATGGTGGATGCAGGATTCGAGCTGCATATGGATGATTTTGGCTCCGGCTATTCATCTATGACAAGCCTGAACCAGCTGCCATTCGATACTCTGAAGCTGGATAAAAGTCTGATCGATTACATAGAGAATTTTCGTGGGCAGCAGGTAATCCGTCATACCATTTCGCTGGCACACAGCCTGGGAATGAAGGTTCTTGCCGAGGGCGTGGAGAAAGAAAAACAGGTGGAGATCCTGCGAAGCCTGAGCTGCGATGAGATCCAGGGCTTTTATTATGCACGGCCTTTGCCGTGGGAAAACTTTGAAACAAAGGTTATAAGAGCAAAAGAGGCGTGTAAAAAATGAGAGATCATTTTTACACGCCCTTTTTACAGCTAATGCTTCCGGACCTGTTTTTCAATAAGATAAAGTGCAAAATACAGCAGCATGGCAATGATGCAGAGGATCACAATGGACATCAGGACCCATGTAAGTCTGAATGTCTGGCTTCCGTAAATAATCAGGTATCCCAGGCCTTTTCGTGCACCGATAAATTCTCCGATGATCACGCCTACCAAGCAAAGCCCGATGTTGACCTTCATCACACTCAGGATAAGAGGAACGGAGGAGGGCAGGACGATCTTCAGAAGCTTTTCCTTTTTGTGTCCCCCCAGAGTTTCGATCAGCTTCAGCTTTTCCGGATCTGCCTGGCAGAAGCCGGAGTACAGATTGATAACGGAGCCGAAGATGGCTACAGACATGCCGGCGACCACAATGGTACGTTCGTTGGCACCAAGCCATACGATCAGAAGAGGGGCCAGAGCAGATTTCGGGAGACTGTTCAGTACCACCAGACATGGCTCCAGGATCCGTGCAATCCGTCGGGAGCACCAGAGAAGTACTGCGGTTCCTACACCCAGGATCACAACAAAAAAGAAACTGACAAGAGTTTCTGCCAGTGTCACGGCAATATGTGCAAACAGGGACTGATCCCTGCACATGGAAAGAAAGGTCTCTGCGATCAGGGAAGGACTACTGAAGATAAAGGAATCGATCCATCCAAGATCAGAGGATATTTCCCAAAGTCCCATAAACAGAACAAAAAGAAGTGTCCGTGCAGCCAGGATAATGTTTTTTTCTTTTTTTTGCCGTGCAAGATATTGTTTCTGCTGTCTGGAAATTTCAGGCATTTTCATTGAGCTCCTTCCATATGATGTTAAAATATTTCTTAAAATCCGGAGCATTTCTGGAGGAGAGGGGAGTGCGGTCGCTGATATCCAGATCGATATCAATGATCTTTCGTACAGTAGCAGGACGTGCAGAAAGGATCAGTACCCGGTCGGCCATGCTGATGGCCTCTGAGATATCGTGAGTGACCAGGATCGCAGGCTTGCCGGAGCTTTTGAGGATTTTTCCGATATCATCACTGACATTTAAGCGGGTCTGGTAATCCAGTGCAGAAAAAGGTTCATCCAGAAGAAGGAGCTCCGGTTCCAGCACAAGGGTCCGGATCAGAGCGGCACGTTGGCGCATACCGCCGGAAAGCTGGGAAGGGCGGGCATCACGGAAACGGTCCAGACCGTAGGTCTGAAGAAGGGCTTCTGCATGTGCCAGCTTTTCAGGTGTGAGTTCTTTCCGGATCTCCAGGCCGAGAAGGATGTTTTTGTAGATGCTCCGCCATTCCAGAAGATGATCCTTCTGGAGCATATATCCTACAGTGGTACTGCCGGAGGATACCGGCCGGCCTCCCAGAGTAATGGAACCGTGCTCCGGAGTGAGCAGGCCGGCAATGAGATTCAGAAGAGTGGATTTTCCGCATCCGGAAGGTCCTACAATGGACAGGAATTCACCGGGCATCAGGTCAAAGGATATATGAGAAAGGGCGGGTGTCTCACCGGATAATGTGTGATAGGAGAGACACACGTCCCGCACTTTCAGGACAGGATTCATGGATGTTGCCTCCTTTTCGTAGATAATGGTATAATATTATCATATGTCTGAAACATGAGAAGGCCAATGGCAGAGATGCATACTTTGATGTCTGCCTGAAAACAGTCATAGAGAAAGGAATTACAAACATTGAACAAGAGAAACTACCAGAAAGAACTGGATAAACTGATTGAAAGAAACCAGAAAGAAGGGAAAATCCCCAGACTTTTTCTGCATGCCTGCTGTGCGCCATGCAGCAGCTATGTGATGGAATATCTGTCGCAGTATTTTGAAATCACGATATTTTTTTATAATCCCAATATCGCACCGGTGGAGGAATATTCACACCGCGTGGCTGAGATCCGCCGCCTGATCGGGGAGATGGAATTTGTCCATCCGGTAACTCTTATGGAGGGCCGGTATGACCCGAAGGAATTTTATGAGATGGCAAAAGGCCTGGAAGATGTTCCGGAAGGAGGAGAACGGTGCTTTCGGTGTTACCGCCTGCGGATGGAAGAGGCGGCAAAGCTGGCGAAGGAGGGCGGATATGATTATTTCACCACAACCTTAAGTATCAGTCCTCTGAAGAATGCACAGAAGATCAATGAGATCGGTGAGGAACTGGCAGAAATCTATAAAGTGCCACATCTGACTTCAGATTTTAAGAAAAAGAATGGCTACAAGCGTTCTATTGAACTGTCTCATGAGCATGCTCTGTACCGGCAGAATTACTGCGGCTGTGTATTTTCAAAGAAAGAAGCCATGGACAGAGAACGGCTGGTTACTGAGAACCGAGTGAACAGTAACAACGGCTGAAGACAGCAAACGTATAATTATGAAAAACTTTGCATTTTTATAAAAATATGTTACACTAACACAGAAAAGTGCAGACGTCCGGGAGACGGAGCTCGTGTATGTCCGGAGAAGACAGTTCTGCCGCAAAAAAGAAAAGTGAGGAAGAATCAATATGGCACAGTTATGGGGAGGCCGTTTTACAAAAGAAACGGACAAGCTGGTTTACAATTTTAACGCATCCATTTCCTTTGATCAAAAATTTTACAGACAGGATATCCGTGGAAGCAAGGCACATGTTGCCATGCTTGCAAAACAGGGAATCCTGACAGAGGAAGAAAAGGAGCAGATCACAGAAGGACTGGACGGAATCCTTGCAGACGTGGAAGCAGGCAAGCTGGAGATCACAGCAGAGTATGAGGATATCCACAGCTTCGTGGAGGCAAACCTGATCGACCGTATTGGAGATGCCGGAAAGAAGCTTCACACAGGAAGAAGCCGTAATGACCAGGTAGCTCTGGATATGAAGCTTTATGTCCGCGACGAGATCGATGAGACAGATAAGGAGCTGAAGGACCTTCTTCTTGCCCTGCAGAAGATCATGGAAGAGAATGTTCACACCTACATGCCGGGATTTACCCACCTTCAGAAGGCACAGCCGGTAACTCTGGCACACCATGTAGGCGCATATTTTGAGATGTTCCGCAGAGACCGTGACAGACTTTTTGATATCCGTAAGAGAATGAATACCTGTCCGCTTGGAGCAGGAGCACTGGCAGGAACCACTTATCCGTTGGATCGTGCCTATACTGCAGAGCTTCTCGGCTTTGATGCACCAACCAGAAACAGTATGGATTCCGTATCTGACAGAGATTATGTCATCGAGCTTCTCAGTGCATTTTCTACGATCATGATGCATCTGAGCCGTTTTTCAGAGGAGATCATTCTGTGGAATTCCAATGAGTACCGTTTCGTTGAGATCGATGACGCATACAGCACAGGCAGCAGTATCATGCCGCAGAAGAAGAATCCGGATATCGCAGAGCTTGTCCGTGGAAAAACAGGCCGTGTTTACGGAGCGCTGACATCTATTCTCACAACAATGAAGGGAATCCCGCTTGCATACAACAAAGATATGCAGGAAGACAAGGAGTTGACCTTTGATGCCATCGACACCGTAAAGGGCTGTATCGCCCTGTTTACCGGCATGGTTTCCACTATGCAGTTCAACAAAGCCAACATGGAGGCAAGTGCAAAGAGAGGCTTTACAAACGCCACAGACGCAGCAGACTATCTGGTTAACCACGGTGTACCGTTCCGTGATGCTCACGGCATCGTCGGAAGACTGGTCCTTCTCTGTCTGGATAAGGGAATCTCTCTGGATGAGCTTCCGCTTTCCGAGTACAAAGAGATCAGTCCTGTGTTTGAGGAGGACATCTATGAAGCCATCAGTATGAAGACCTGCGTGGAAAAACGTGTGACTCTGGGAGCGCCGGGACCGGACGTGATGGAGCAGGTGATTGCTCAGAATAAAGAGTATCTTGAAAAAAATTAAGATAATGCTTGCATTTTAGGAAAAATTGGTATAGTATTTACAGAAAAGACAAATGTGTGCCATGGAGGGACACAAGATGAGGAGAGTTTTATTATGAGTGAAAAGCTTAAAGTCGGTATTTTAGGTGCAACTGGAATGGTTGGTCAGAGATTCATTTCTCTTCTGGAGAATCACCCGTGGTTTGAGGTGGTTACTGTAGCGGCAAGCCCGAGAAGCGCAGGCAAGACCTACGAGGAGGCTGTAGGCGGCAGATGGAAAATGGATACTCCGATGCCGGAGGCAGTAAAGAAGCTGGTTGTTATGGATATCCACGAGGTTGAGAAGGTTGCAGCTACGGTTGACTTTGTATTTTCCGCAGTTGATATGACTAAGGATGAGATCAAGGCGATCGAGGAAGAATATGCAAAGACAGAGACACCGGTTGTGTCCAACAACAGCGCACACCGCTGGACACCGGACGTTCCGATGGTAGTTCCGGAAATCAATCCGGAGCACTTCGAGGTTATCGAATTCCAGAAGAAACGTCTCGGAACAAAACGCGGCTTTGTAGCTGTTAAACCGAACTGCTCTATCCAGAGTTACGCTCCGGTACTTACCGCATGGAAAGAGTTCGAGCCGTATGAAGTAGTTGCCACTACATACCAGGCTATTTCCGGAGCAGGAAAAACCTTCAAGGACTGGCCGGAGATGGAGCACAACATCATTCCGTACATCGGTGGTGAGGAAGAGAAGAGTGAGAAGGAGCCGTTAAGACTCTGGGGCAAGATCGAGGACGGCGTGATCGTTCCGGCCACCACACCTGTCATCACATGCCAGTGTGTACGTGTTCCGGTCCTCAACGGACATACAGCAGCTGTATTCGTTAAATTCCGCAAGAAACCTACCAAAGAGCAGCTGATCCAGAAGCTGGTTGAGTTTAAGGGACTTCCGCAGGAGCTTGAGCTTCCAAGCGCTCCGAAGCAGTTCATCCAGTATCTTGAGGAGGACAACCGTCCGCAGGTACAGATGGATGTAAACTATGAGAATGGAATGGGAGTATCTGTAGGACGTCTTCGTGAGGATACTGTTTATGATTACAAGTTCATCGGACTTTCCCATAACACAGTAAGAGGTGCCGCAGGCGGAGCAGTTCTCTGTGCAGAAACTCTGAAAGCGAAAGGATATATCCAGGCTAAATAAGAACTGGATCCTTTACAGGAAATAAAGAAAATCATCAGAAACGGGATATCGGTTTTTCCGGTGTCCTGTTTTTGCGTATGTGGAAGGAACAAAGGAGATATGCGCAGAAAAGTAATTACTACAGTTGTGACATTTTCCACAACCACGGCTGCCATGAAAATGGAAAGAACGGCCAAGGAATCTGAATTTCCGGGAAGGCTGATCCCGATCCCTTCAGAGATCAGTGCCCAGTGCGGACTGGCATGGAAATGCGTGGAGCAATCAGAGGAGGAAACAGAAAATTTCCTGAAAAAAAAGGAACTGGCCTGGGATGGCATCTATCGTGTTCTGGTATAAAACGGATATTGTTTGTTGTATGTAACAAAACGGAAATTTTTGAAAATTTTCGCATTTTTATTGTTAAATAATTAGTAAAGTGTTACAATATAACAAACAGATTTCCGGAAAGCGTGTTACTGTGAACAAAGAAGCAGTAACAAAGTGCCACGCTTGCTAAAAATATGTGGAGGTGCTATTTATGAACAGGGAGGATGTAGAGAAACTGTCAACCGCTGCGAAGGGTAAGATAAACTTACTGAACAGCAATTTCGGAAAATACTTTATGCGGGCAATCATGGCCGGATTTTTTATTGATGTGGCGATGATCTACAGTAACGTTGTTGGAAATGTATTTTCCAAGACATTCCCGGAATGGGGGAAATTCCTTGGAGCCATCGTGTTCTCCATTGCGGTCCTGCTGATCGTAATGGTAGGAGGAGAGCTGTTTACCGGTAACAATCTGGTAATGGCTTTTGGTGCGTATGACAAGAGCGTATCATGGAAAGATGTTGGAAAGGTCTGGGGAATCAGTTACATCGGCAATTTTGTGGGCTGCCTGATCCTGGCACTGATCTTTGTAGGTGCCGGAGCGTCCGGTACAGCAGATTATTTTGCCGGATTTATAAACGGAAAACTGAGTATTCCGGCAGGTCAGATGTTTTTCCGTGCGGTACTTTGTAATTTCTTCGTCTGTCTTGCTGTTCTCTGCGGCATTAAGCTGAAGAGTGAGTCAGGCAAGTTCCTGATGATCGTGATCTGTATTTCAGGTTTCGTTGTCAGCGGATTTGAGCATTGTATTGCAAATATGGGTATTTTTACAGTTGCATTCTGTATGGTGCCAGGATTGTCTGTCGGCGCTATGCTTAAAAGCATGGTGATCGTAACACTGGGAAATATAGTTGGCGGAGCTGTGCTTCTGGCATGGCCGCTTAGAAAGATGAGTGCAGATAAATAGTATGGCAAAGGCTTTATACATAGCGGAGAAGCCCAGCGTGGCACAGGAATTTGCGAAGGCTTTGAAGATCAACGGTCAGAGAAAAGACGGATATCTGGAATCTGATGATTCTGTGGTAACCTGGTGTGTAGGACACCTGGTTACCATGAGCTATCCCGAAAAATATGATATCAAGTTTAAAAGGTGGAGTTTTGATACCCTGCCTTTTTTGCCGCGCGAATTTAAATATGAAGTGATCCCCGGGGTCAAAAAGCAGTTCGAGATCGTAAAAGGACTGCTGAACCGGCCGGATGTGGATACCATTTATGTGTGTACCGACTCCGGACGTGAGGGTGAATATATCTACCGTCTGGTAGCCCAGATGGCAGGAGTAAAGGGGAAAGTCCAGAAACGTGTGTGGATCGATTCCCAGACAGAGGAAGAGATCTTAAGAGGGATCCGTGAAGCGAAGGATATCTCGGAGTATGATAATCTGGCAGCATCTGCGTATCTCCGCGCAAAGGAAGATTATCTTATGGGAATCAATTTTTCCAGAGTTCTGACCTTGCGCTACGGAAGCAGTGTCACCAATTATCTCCATTCCAAATATCAGGCCATTGCAGTTGGGCGTGTGATGACCTGTGTTCTTGGCATGGTGGTGCGGAGAGAACGGGAGATCCGTGTCTTTGTGAAGACACCGTTTTACCGTGTCCTTGGCAGCATTGGACTTGCAGGCGAAAATTTTGACGGTGAATGGAGAGCTGTGGAAGGCAGCCGGTATTTCCAGTCCCCGTATCTTTATAAAGAAAACGGCTTCAGGAAAAAAGAGCATGCACAGATGCTGATCGATCAGCTGATGGTGAACCAGCCCCTTTCCTGTATTGTGGAAAAGGTGGAACGAAAAAAAGAAAACAAAAATCCGCCGCTTCTTTTTAACCTGGCGGAGCTTCAGAATGTGTGCTCAAAGCTGTTTAAGATCAGTCCGGACGAGACACTCCGGATCGTACAGGAGCTTTATGAGAAGAAGTTGGTGACTTATCCGAGAACGGATGCCAGAGTTCTTTCCACGGCAGTGGCCAAGGAGATATACAAGAATATTTCCGGTCTTCGAAATTATCAGCAGGCCGGTGCTGCGGCGGCAGAGGTTTTGGGGATGGAATCCTGGAAAAGCATTGCAAAGACCAGATATGTGAATGACAAGCAGATCACAGACCATTACGCGATCATTCCTACCGGTCAGGGACTGAACGCGCTGGGAAGTGTGTCTCTTACTGCACAGCGTGTGTACGAGACCATTGTACGGAGATTTTTGTGTATTTTTTATCCGCCGGCCGTTTATCAGAAGGTGAGTCTTGTGACGAAGCTGGACGGCGAGGCATTCTTTTCATCCTTTAAGGTTCTCAAAGAAGAAGGCTATCTGAAGATCGTCACGAATTCTTTTTCGCGGAAAAGGGCTTCAGACAGTGAGAAAAACGGAAATGGAGAGGAAGACGAGGTTTCCTGTGATACTGTGCTCCTGGAGGCGTTGCAGAAGCTGAAAAAGGGTGATATACTTCCTGTGAACGGTTTGAGTATCAAGGAGGGTGAGACTTCACCGCCCAAACGATACAATTCCGGTTCCATGATCCTTGCCATGGAAAATGCAGGACAGCTGATCGAGGATGAGGAGCTTCGAGCCCAGATCAAGGGAAGCGGGATCGGCACCAGTGCTACCCGTGCCGAGATCCTGAAGAAGCTTTTTAACATCAAATATCTGGCACTGAACAAAAAGACCCAGGTGATCACTCCAACGCTTCTTGGGGAAATGATCTTTGATGTGGTAAATTGTTCTATCCGGCAGCTTCTGAACCCGGAGCTTACGGCAAGCTGGGAAAAGGGGCTCACCTATGTGGCAGAGGGCAGCATCACGGAACAGGAATATATGGACAAACTGGAGCATTTTGTGCGGGTACGTACCCGGCAGGTGGAGGCAAGCAATTATCAGTATAACCTGCGGCAGTTTTTTGATGCGGCCGCTGTAAACTACAGGAAGCCGGAGCGAGCTTCCAGACAGGGAGGAAAGAGATCATCATGATGAAAGATTTTACTATCAGCAATATGCTGGATCTGAATGAGACCATTGCAGCAGAGCTTTTTGAGGGAAAAACCTATCCGTGGGAGGTTCTTCCGGAGATCGGAGATTTCATTATCAAGCTGGGAAAAACACTGGATCCTTCTGAATATGAGGAGAAGGGCGAAAATGTATGGATCGCAAGATCCGCTACAGTTGCGCCGACTGCAAGTATCACCGGACCGGCTATCATTGGCAGAGACGCCGAGGTGCGCCACTGTGCATTTATCCGCGGCAAGGCTATCGTTGGTGAGGGCGCAGTTGTGGGAAATTCCACAGAGCTTAAGAATGCAGTGCTGTTTAACAAGGTTCAGGTTCCTCATTATAATTATGTTGGAGATGCTGTGCTGGGATATAAGTCCCACATGGGTGCCGGATCGATCTGTTCCAACGTAAAATCAGACAAGAAGCTGGTTGTCGTAAAAGACGGGGATGAAAAGATCGAAACCGGTCTTAAGAAATTCGGAGCGATGCTCGGAGATCATGTTGAAGTCGGATGCGGTTCTGTGCTGAATCCCGGTACTGTGATCGGACGGAATTCCAATATTTACCCGCTGTCACCGGTACGTGGATGTGTTCCGGCGGATTCCATTTATAAAAATGCAAAAGAGATCGTAAAGAAAAAATAAGAAACAGATTCTTCTGGACACGCATTTAGGCTGCACTTTTGAGAAAGTGCAGCTTTTTTTTGATGGGGTGATGGATGCAACAGTATTGGTCGTGGAAGGATGAAACGACCGGGAGCGGGCGGGATTAAGATAAAAACAAAAGCTGTCGAAGTATGACCAGTCCCATAATATGGACTGGGTAAAACCAGTAAAAGAAATATTTTGCTGATTTTCCGCGGATGAAGCCTCTTTTTCCATTGTACAGGTTAATGGACAGAAAGGCAAAGGAGGCTCTCCATTCATAGTAAAGCCAGCAGCTTCCGAGGATTGCCTGGCCTGGCTTATCGTTTCGCATATAGTACATGATCAGCAGGAAGATATACCCCCGCCATCCATAGTCTGCTTTCAGAAAAATGGAAATGACAAGCAGTCCCAGGATGCAGAGAAGCTGCATCGAAGGTCTGGTCTGGAAATATTCGATGGCACAAAAGGCCAGATATCCGAGGAAAAGCGTGAAAAACACATTTTGTCTTTCGTAACGCAGCGTATTTGTAAACATCAGATTCCACGGAATTTCTGAGAGCAGCGCAAAAAGAAGGAGATTTCTTCCATAGAGGAACCGGCTCCGTGTATGACGGAAGCCTTCCAGCAGGAGAAAACAGAAGATGGGAAAAGCAGCTCTTCCGATATCGCGGAAAATAAGATATACAGTATATTCTCTGCCGAAAAGTGTAAACAGGATTTTCTGTGCAGGCTGATACATACTGAGCAGCACAGCTCCGATATGATCGATCAGCATGGTGATGACCGCGATCATCTTCAGAGCGCTTCCGCTGAGAATGCGGTATTTTTCTGGAAAAACAGAATCCACAGATGCATTCATGAAAAATATACCTCCAGGGTTAAACTTGCTAATATATTATCACATACATACAGCAGTTGCCAGAAATATTTGACAGTTAGGCATGCAATACTGCCGGAATAACTACCAATATTATGCGTTTTATGGCAAAATTTTATTAAATATGACTGGACGAAACAAAGGTTTTGTGAGAAAATAGCGATAGGGTGTTATCGAACTTTTTTTCTCAATAACATCGGTCAATCTATACTTGAAAGGAGTTTTAAAATGATTTATTCACGCGAAGTAGAAGAAATGTGTCCAGTGGCACAGGGCGTACATCATGGTGCCGCTCCGATCCCGGAAGAAGCAAAATGGGTTCAGGCAAAAGAAGTAAAGGATATCTCCGGATTTACACACGGTGTTGGCTGGTGTGCTCCGCAGCAGGGTGCTTGCAAGCTTTCCCTTAACGTTAAAGAGGGAATCATCCAGGAGGCACTTGTTGAGACAATCGGATGTTCAGGAATGACTCATTCTGCAGCTATGGCTTCTGAGATCCTTCCAGGACTTACCGTTATGGAGGCGCTGAACACAGACCTTGTATGTGATGCAATCAATACAGCTATGAGAGAGCTTTTCCTTCAGATCGTTTACGGACGTTCCCAGTCTGCATTCTCCGAGGACGGACTTGCAGTAGGCGCTGGTCTTGAGGACCTTGGAAAAGGACTTCGTTCTCAGGTTGGTACAATGTATGGAACTCTGAAAAAAGGACCTC
>OGTB01000947.1_pt1 | contig 21252 bp, 18 predicted proteins | sample 1553611 | NCBI WGS metagenome assembly OGTB01 (sample SAMEA2580032, study PRJEB22360) | human gut metagenome | biome: human gut; feature: human-associated habitat; material: faeces | place: Denmark | collected 2008/2010 | reverse complement strand
TGGTACAGGTAGCCGCCGTTGATGCAGGCGGCCTGTGCGGCGATGAGGGAGATGGGGGTCACGTTGAAGTTCTGGCCGAAGGCGTAGCAGGCCAGATCCAGCTGGGAGAAGTCGCTCTGGGCCATGAAGATGCCGGTGGCCTCACCGGCCAGATCGATGCCGGAGCCATCCAGCAGGCCGAAGGAGCGCATATACTCGTAGAAGGTATCCGTTCCCAACCCCAGACCACAGTTGATGAAGGCGGGGTTACAGGAGTTACCGGTGGCCTCCTTCAGGGTCTGATGCCCGTGGCCGCTGGTGTTGCTGCAGTGGATGGTCTGGCCCATGACGGTGATGGAGCCGGAGCATTCAAAGGTGGAGCTCATATCCACCACGCCCTCCTCCAGCGCTGCCGACAGCGTCAGGATCTTGAAGGTGGAGCCGGGCGCGTACAGTGCCTGGGTGGCGCGGTTAAACTTGCTCTGATTGAAATCAAAGCCACCGACCAGCGCCATAACGGCACCGTTTTGCGGATTGATCGACACCAGCGCCGAGTTCACTTCCGGCACTTGTGCCAGCCACCATGCATCGCCAACCTGACGAACCCAGATTTGCTGACCCGTTTGCAGAACATCGGTCACTTTACGCGGCGTCGGTCCCTGCTGAGTATCCGAACGGTAAGGACGCGCCCAGCGAACGCCTTCCATACTCAATGCGACGGTCGACCCGTCCGCCAGCATCGCCGTCGCTTCCTGAGGATTGGCGCTGGTGACTGCGGCAGGCAGCGGACCATAGGTCGGCAGCGCCTTCAGCGTATCGGTAATCTTGTTGTTATCCCACGCCGATTCGCCCACTTTCCACAGCACATTTGCCGGGCCGCGATAGCCGTGGCGCATGTCGTAGTCCAGCACGTTATTACGTACTGCCTGCTGTGCGGCCTGCTGTACTTTGCGGGTGATGGTGGTGTAAATGCGATAACCGTCTTCATAGGCACTTTCGCCATAACGGTTATACATCTCCTGGCGCACCATTTCGCTCAGGTACGGCGCAGAGAAAGCAATCTCCGGCGCGTGATAGTTAGCGTTAATCGCCTCAGTGCGTGTCTGATCGAACTGTTGTTGGGTGATATACCCTTCATCCAGCATCCGCGACAGCACGACGTTACGCCGCGCGACGGCACGATCCATCGAGTAGAGCGGGTTGAAGGTGGAAGGCGCTTTCGGCAGCCCGGCTATCACCGCCATTTCGTTCAGCGTCAGTTGGTCGACCGTTTTTCCGAAATAGACTTGTGCCGCAGCACCGACACCATAGGCGCGGTAACCGAGGTAAATCTTGTTCAGATAAAGCTCGAGGATCTCGTCTTTCGTCAGCAACTGTTCAATGCGAATCGCGAGGAAGACTTCCTTAATCTTACGCATCAGCGTGCGTTCTGGACTGAGGAAGAAGTTTCTCGCCAGCTGCTGGGTAATGGTACTCGCCCCTTGTGACGCGTGGCCGGAGAACAGCGCCACGCTTGCCGCACGGAAGATCCCCACCGGGTCAACGCCGTGATGCTCGTAGAAGCGGCTGTCTTCCGTCGCGATAAAGGCTTTCACCATCTCCGGCGGGATTTGATCCAACGTAACCGGAATACGACGTTTCTCACCGTATTGAGCGATCAGCTCGCCATCGGCGCTGTAAATCTGCATCGGAATTTGCAGGCGAACATCTTTTAATGTCGCCACATCCGGCAGTTGTGGCTCGATGTAGCGGTATAGGCCATAAATCGAGCCTGCTCCCAGCAGAATGCAACAGACTGCAAGGATCAAAAAATACTTTACGAACTTCACTGGAAATTTCCCATTTAGTTTCATTTGGGCAGTTTATAAACAAACGCGCGGTAGTATAAAGGCAAGCCAGACGCATTGATATACCCGTCAGAGTGACGGGTGATAAGGAGATCATCACAATGGCATTTAAGATCTGGCAAATTGGTTTGCATTTACAACAGCAAGAAGCGGTAGCGGTTGCTATCGTGCGGGGCACAAAAGAATGCTTTTTGCAACGCTGGTGGCGGTTGCCGCTGGAGAACGACATAATCAAAGATGGGCGGATTGTCGATGCACAGCGGCTGGCTAACACGTTGTTACCGTGGAGTCGCGAACTGCCGCAGCGTCATCACATTATGTTGGCATTTCCCGCCAGTCGCACATTACAGCGGTCATTTCCGCGCCCGTCGATGTCCCTCGGTGAGCGGGAGCAAACGGCCTGGCTGTCCGGGACGATGGCCCGCGAGCTGGATATGGATCCGGACTCCCTGCGCTTCGATTACAGCGAAGACTCACTCAGTCCCGCCTATAACGTGACTGCCGCGCAAAGCAAAGAGCTGGCAACGCTGCTTACTCTGGCAGAAAGGTTGCGTGTTCATGTTAGCGCGATCACCCCGGATGCCAGTGCATTACAGCGATTCCTGCCTTTTTTACCTTCTCATCAGCAATGTCTGGCCTGGCGTGATAACGAACAGTGGCTGTGGGCGACGCGCTATAGCTGGGGGCGCAAACTGGCGGTAGGGATGACTAGCGCGAAGGAGCTGGCGGCAGCGTTATGCGTTGATCCCGAAAGCGTCGCGCTATGTGGCGAAGGCGGATTTGACCCCTGGGAGGCGGTTTCTGTTCGTCAGCCGCCGCTACCGCCGCCAGGTGGAGACTTTGCCATCGCGCTGGGGCTGGCGCTTGGGAAGGTGTACTGATGAACCCGCCAATTAATTTTTTGCCCTGGCGACAGCAACGCCGGACCGCTTTTCTTCGTTTCTGGTTGCTGATGTTCGTTGCGCCTCTGCTGCTGGCTGTCGGGATAACGCTAATACTGCATCTGACAAGCAACGCCGAAGCACGCGTAAACGCCGTTTTGCTTCAGGCGGAACAACAACTCGCCCGCAGCTTACAGATAACGAAACCACGTTTGCTGGAACGCCAGCAGTTACGCGAACAGCGTTTGCAAAGGCAGCTCCAGCGACAATTTACCCGTGACTGGCAATCTGCGCTGGAAGCACTGGCGGCGCTTTTACCCGAACATGCCTGGCTGACAACGATAAGCTGGCAGCAGGGAACGCTGGAGATCAAGGGGCTGACAACAAGCATTACCGCGTTAAACGCGCTGGAAACGTCACTCCGCCAGGATGCATCTTTTCATCTCAATCAGCGGGGGGCCACGCAGCAGGATGCGCAGGGACGCTGGCAATTTGAGTATCAGTTAACAAGGAAGGTTAGCGATGGACATGCTCTTTGACTGGTGGTTCGCCACATCACCCCGCCTCCGCCAGCTTTGCTGGGCATTCTGGTTGCTGATGTTAGTTACGCTCATTTTTCTGTCATCGACACACCAGGAAGAGAGCGACGCATTAATTCGACTACGGGCGAGTCATCACCAGCAGTGGGCCGCACTGTATCGCCTGGTAGACACCACTCCCTTCAGCGAAGAAAAAACGCTGCCCTTTTCGCCACTGGATTTTCAGTTATCCGGCGCGCAACTGGTTTCCTGGCATCCATCCGCGCAGGGAGGTGAGTTGGCGTTGAAAACGCTGTGGGAAGCAGTGCCGTCGGCATTTACACGGCTGGCAGAGCGCAACGTCAGCGTGAGCCGTTTTTCGTTAAGCGTGGAAGGTGATGACCTTTTGTTCACGCTACAACTGGAGACGCCGCATGAGGGGTAAACGCTGGTTGTTGGCAGGTATTGCATTGTGCCTTTTAACCGGTATGCGTGACCCTTTTAAACCGCCGGAAGATCTATGCCGGATTAGCGAACTTAGCCAGTGGCGCTATCAGGGGATGGTAGGGCGAGGCGAGCGCATCATCGGTGTAATAAAAGACGGGCAAAAGAAATGGCGACGGGTGCAGCAAAACGATGTGCTGGAAAACGGCTGGACGATCTTACAGCTGACGCCAGACGCACTAACGCTGGGAACCGGGACAAACTGCGAACCGCCACACTGGTTGTGGCAACGGCAAGGAGATACAAATGAAGCAATGGATAGCCGCACTACTGTTGATGCTGATACCCGGCGTACAGGCGGCAAAGCCGCAAAAAGTGACACTGATGGTGGATGACGTTCCGGTAGCTCAGGTGTTGCAGGCGCTGGCTGAACAGGAGAAGTTGAACCTGGTGGTGTCGCCAGACGTCAGCGGTACGGTGTCGTTACATCTAACAGATGTTCCCTGGAAGCAAGCACTACAAACTGTAGTGAAAAGCGCCGGACTGATAACGCGTCAGGAGGGCAACATTCTCTCGGTGCATTCCGTTGCCTGGCAGAATGACAATATCGCCCGTCAGGAGGCTGAACAGGCGCGGGCGCAGGCAAATCTGCCGCTGGAAAATCGCAATATTACTCTGCAATACGCCGACGCCGGAGAGCTGGCGAAAGCGGGGGAGAAGCTACTGAGTGCCAAAGGGAGTATGACCGTCGATAAACGCACCAATCGCCTTTTGCTGCGAGATAACAAAACGGCGTTAAGCGCCCTTGAACAGTGGGTAGCGCAAATGGATCTGCCGGTCGGGCAGGTTGAGCTGTCGGCGCATATTGTCACCATTAATGAAAAAAGTTTGCGTGAGTTAGGCGTGAAATGGACGCTGGCCGATGCGCAACAAGCTGGTGGCGTTGGGCAAGTCACCACGCTTGGCAGCGACCTCTCCGTAGCGACGGCGACAACGCATGTCGGTTTTAACATTGGACGCATCAACGGACGTTTACTGGATCTTGAGCTTTCCGCGCTCGAACAAAAACAGCAGCTGGATATTATCGCCAGTCCGCGTCTGCTTGCCTCACATCTTCAGCCTGCCAGCATTAAACAGGGGAGCGAAATTCCATATCAGGTTTCCAGCGGGGAAAGTGGCGCGACGTCGGTGGAATTTAAAGAGGCCGTCCTGGGGATGGAGGTCACGCCCACGGTGTTACAAAAAGGTCGCATCCGGCTGAAATTACACATCAGCCAGAACGTTCCGGGGCAGGTGCTACAGCAGGCCGATGGCGAAGTGTTGGCGATTGATAAGCAGGAGATCGAAACGCAGGTCGAGGTCAAAAGCGGAGAAACGTTGGCGCTGGGCGGCATTTTTACCCGTAAAAATAAATCGGGTCAGGATAGCGTACCGTTGCTTGGCGACATTCCCTGGTTCGGGCAATTATTTCGTCATGACGGAAAAGAAGATGAACGACGCGAGTTAGTGGTGTTTATCACGCCACGACTGGTTTCCAGTGAGTAAACAGCCGTAAAAGCGGTAATGTTTTTACGCTGAACGTGTTTCATCTATTTGACGCGCGCAGGTATTTAGCATACAAGGAGTACCGATTTGAGAGTTGGTGCTCTTCGCTGCCTGCGTTCCATGATGATGATTTATCATTCAGGCGGCATTTTGCTGTCTTTTTTACGCTAATCTTACCCGGTGATTTATCGCCAGAGCGGTGGTAGCAAGGCAGCGCGCTTGCAGCGACCAGATATGCAGAGGGATGGGTGATTTATTCAGTTGCCAAACCCGCTGGAGTATTGAGATAATTTTCAGTCTGACTCTCGCAATATCTTATGAGGTTTCAGTTCATGTCCTGCGGCGCTCTCTGAGCGAAGCGGGTTTATCATTAACGAATAGTCTTAGTAGTACCGAAAAAATGGCAGAGAAACGCAATATCTTTCTGGTTGGGCCTATGGGTGCCGGAAAAAGCACTATTGGGCGCCAGTTAGCTCAACAACTCAATATGGAATTTTACGATTCCGATCAAGAGATTGAGAAACGAACCGGAGCTGATGTGGGCTGGGTTTTCGATTTAGAAGGCGAAGAAGGCTTCCGCGATCGCGAAGAAAAGGTCATCAATGAGTTGACCGAGAAACAGGGTATTGTGCTGGCTACTGGCGGCGGCTCTGTGAAATCCCGCGAAACGCGTAACCGTCTTTCCGCACGTGGCGTTGTCGTTTATCTTGAAACGACCATCGAAAAGCAACTTGCACGCACGCAGCGTGATAAAAAACGCCCGTTGCTGCACGTTGAAACACCGCCGCGTGAAGTTCTGGAAGCGTTGGCCAATGAACGCAATCCGCTGTATGAAGAGATTGCCGACGTGACCATTCGTACTGATGATCAAAGCGCTAAAGTGGTCGCAAACCAGATTATTCACATGCTGGAAAGCAACTAATTCTGGCTTTATATACACTCGTCTGCGGGTACAGTAATTAAGGTGGATGTCGCGTTATGGAGAGGATTGTCGTTACTCTCGGGGAACGTAGTTACCCAATTACCATCGCATCTGGTTTGTTTAATGAACCAGCTTCATTCTTACCGCTGAAATCGGGCGAGCAGGTCATGTTGGTTACCAACGAAACCCTGGCTCCTCTGTATCTCGATAAGGTCCGCGGCGTACTTGAACAGGCGGGTGTTAACGTCGATAGCGTTATCCTCCCTGACGGCGAGCAGTATAAAAGCCTGGCTGTACTCGATACCGTCTTTACGGCGTTGTTACAAAAGCCGCATGGTCGCGATACTACGCTGGTGGCGCTTGGCGGCGGCGTAGTGGGCGATCTGACTGGCTTCGCGGCGGCGAGTTATCAGCGCGGTGTACGTTTCATTCAAGTCCCGACGACGTTGCTGTCGCAGGTCGATTCCTCCGTTGGCGGCAAAACTGCGGTCAACCATCCCCTCGGTAAAAACATGATTGGCGCGTTCTACCAACCTGCTTCAGTGGTGGTGGATCTCGACTGTCTGAAAACGCTTCCCCCGCGTGAGTTAGCGTCGGGGCTAGCAGAAGTCATCAAATACGGCATTATTCTTGACGGTGCGTTTTTTAACTGGCTGGAAGAAAATCTGGATGCGTTGTTGCGTCTGGACGGTCCGGCAATGGCGTACTGTATTCGCCGTTGTTGTGAACTGAAGGCAGAAGTTGTCGCCGCCGACGAGCGCGAAACCGGGTTACGTGCTTTACTGAATCTGGGACACACCTTTGGTCATGCCATTGAAGCTGAAATGGGGTATGGCAATTGGTTACACGGTGAAGCGGTTGCTGCGGGTATGGGGATGGCGGCGCGGACGTCGGAACGTCTCGGGCAGTTTAGTTCTGCCGAAACGCAGCGTATTATAACCCTGCTCACGCGGGCTGGGTTACCGGTCAATGGGCCGCGCGAAATGTCTGCGCAGGCGTATTTACCGCACATGCTGCGTGACAAGAAAGTCCTTGCGGGAGAGATGCGCTTAATTCTTCCGTTGGCAATTGGTAAGAGTGAAGTTCGCAGCGGCGTTTCGCACGAGCTTGTTCTTAACGCCATTGCCGATTGTCAATCAGCGTAACAACAAGAAAGGTCAGGCCGCTTATCAAGCGGTCTATTAGCTTCAGGTTAATTGCAACGTGGTAAGCATTAACCTTTTAGTGGGGTGTTAAATGGATGAATTCAAACCAGAAGACGAGCTGAAACCCGATCCCAGCGATCGTCGTACTGGTCGTTCTCGTCAATCTTCTGAGCGTTCTGAACGTACTGAGCGTGGCGAACCGCAGATCAATTTTGATGATATTGAACTTGATGATGCGGATGATCGCCGTCCGACTCGTGCGCAAAAAGAGCGCAATGAGGAACCGGAAATCGAAGAAGAATTTGACGAATCCGAAGATGAAACCGTGGATGAAGAGCGTGTAGAGCGTCGTCCGCGTAAGCGCAAAAAAGCAGCCAGCAAACCGGCTTCTCGTCAGTATATGATGATGGGTGTCGGCATTCTGGTTCTGTTGCTGTTGATCATCGGTATCGGTTCTGCGCTAAAAGCCCCCTCGACCTCTTCCAGCGATCAAACCGCGTCTGGTGAGAAGAGTATTGATCTTGCTGGCAATGCGACCGATCAGGCGAATGGCGTGCAGCCAGCGCCGGGAACCACGTCTGCGGAAAATACCCAGCAGGATGTTTCTCTGCCGCCGATCTCTTCTACGCCGACCCAGGGGCAAACCCCGGCGGCAACGGATGGTCAACAACGTGTTGAAGTGCAGGGTGACCTGAACAATGCGCTGACCCAGCCGCAAAACCAGCAACAAGTGAACAATGTGGCGGTCAACTCCACGCTGCCGACCGAACCTGCGACGGTAGCACCAGTTCGCAATGGCAATGCATCGCGTGACACAGCGAAAACGCAAACCGCTGAACGTCCGACCACGACGCGTCCGGCACGTCAGCAGGCGGTGATTGAACCGAAAAAACCGCAAGCAACTGTGAAAACGGAACCGAAGCCGGTAGCACAGCAGCCGAAGCGTACCGAACCAGCAGCGCCAGTGACGAGCTCGAAGGCACCGGCAGCGACGTCTACGCCAGCGGCAACGCCAGCGCCGAAAGCGACTGCCGGCACGGAGCCGGCACAAACGGCATCTCCGGCTCAAACCACGACAACACCAGCTGCTGGGGCGAAGACCGCAGGTAATGTTGGTTCGTTGAAATCGGCACCGTCAAGCCATTACACTCTGCAGTTGAGCAGTTCCTCCAACTACGACAACCTGAACGGTTGGGCGAAGAAAGAGAACCTGAAAAACTACGTTGTCTATGAGACGACGCGTAATGGTCAGCCGTGGTATGTTTTGGTTTCTGGCGTGTACGCTTCGAAAGAAGAAGCGAAAAAAGCGGTATCTACATTGCCAGCTGATGTTCAGGCTAAAAACCCCTGGGCGAAACCGCTGCGTCAGGTACAGGCCGATCTGAAGTAATCAAGGCTATTTCCCGCAATGGTTAACCGTTGCGGGAATTGCCTGAAGCGCTGGATGCTGTCGGAGCTTTCTCCACAGCCGGAGAAGGTGTAATTAGTTAGTCAGCATGAAGAAAAATCGCGCTTTTTTGAAGTGGGCAGGGGGCAAATATCCCCTGCTTGATGATATTAAACGGCATTTGCCTAAGGGCGAATGTCTGGTTGAGCCTTTTGTTGGTGCCGGGTCGGTGTTTCTTAACACCGACTTTTCTCGTTATATCCTTGCTGATATCAACAGCGATCTGATCAGTCTCTACAACATTGTAAAGACGCGTACCGAAGAGTACGTGCAGGCTGCTCGCGAGCTATTTGTTCCAGAAACGAATTGCGCCGAGGTCTACTACCAGTTCCGCGAAGAGTTCAACAAAAGCCAGGATCCCTTGCGTCGGGCAGTGCTGTTTTTATATTTGAACCGCTACGGCTACAACGGTTTGTGCCGTTACAATCTGCGCGGTGAGTTTAACGTGCCGTTTGGTCGTTATAAAAAACCTTATTTCCCGGAAGCAGAGTTGTATCACTTCGCTGAAAAAGCGCAGAATGCCTTTTTCTATTGTGAGTCTTACGCCGACAGCATGGCGCGCGCAGATGATGCTTCCGTCGTCTATTGCGATCCGCCTTATGCGCCGCTTTCTGCGACCGCTAACTTCACGGCGTATCACACAAACAGTTTTACTCTTGAACAACAAGCCCATCTGGCGGAGCTCGCAGAAGGTCTGGTTGATCGCCATATTCCAGTGCTGATCTCCAATCACGATACGATGTTAACGCGTGAGTGGTATCAGCGCGCAAAATTGCATGTCGTCAAAGTTCGACGCAGTATAAGCAGCAACGGCGGCACACGTAAAAAGGTGGACGAACTGCTGGCTTTGTACAAACCAGGAGTCGTTTCACCCGCGAAAAAATAATTCTCAAGGAGAAGCGGATGAAACAGTATTTGATTGCCCCCTCAATTCTGTCGGCTGATTTTGCCCGTCTGGGTGAAGATACCGCAAAGGCCCTGGCAGCTGGCGCTGATGTCGTGCATTTTGACGTCATGGATAACCACTATGTTCCCAATCTGACAATTGGGCCAATGGTGCTGAAATCCTTGCGTAACTACGGCATTACCGCTCCTATCGACGTACATCTGATGGTAAAACCCGTCGATCGCATTGTGCCGGATTTCGCTGCCGCCGGTGCCAGCATCATTACCTTTCATCCAGAAGCTTCCGAGCATGTTGACCGCACGCTACAACTGATTAAAGAAAATGGCTGTAAAGCGGGTCTGGTGTTTAACCCGGCGACACCGCTGAGCTATCTGGATTACGTAATGGATAAGCTGGATGTGATCCTGCTGATGTCCGTCAACCCGGGGTTCGGCGGTCAGTCTTTCATTCCGCAAACGTTAGATAAACTGCGCGAAGTGCGCCGTCGTATCGACGAGTCTGGCTTTGATATTCGTCTGGAAGTGGACGGTGGCGTGAAGGTGAACAACATTGGCGAAATCGCTGCGGCGGGTGCTGATATGTTCGTCGCCGGTTCGGCAATCTTCGACCAGCCAGACTACAAAAAAGTGATTGATGAAATGCGCAGTGAACTGGCAAAGGTAAGTCATGAATAAGTTTGAAGATATTCGCGGTGTTGCCTTCGATCTCGATGGCACGCTGGTTGACAGTGCTCCTGGTCTTGCTGCCGCAGTAGATATGGCGCTATACGCGCTGGAGTTGCCCGTTGCAGGCGAAGAGCGCGTTATTACCTGGATTGGTAACGGCGCAGATGTCCTGATGGAGCGCGCATTGACCTGGGCGCGTCAGGAGCGTGCGACCCTGCGTAAAACGATGGGTAAACCGCCCGTTGATGACGACATTCCGGCAGAAGAACAAGTACGTATTTTGCGTAGGCTGTTCGATCGTTACTACGGTGAGGTTGCTGAAGAAGGGACGTTTTTGTTCCCGCACGTTGCTGATACTCTGGGGACGTTGCAGGCCAACGGTTTGCCGCTAGGTCTGGTCACCAACAAACCGACGCCGTTTGTCGCGCCGCTGCTGGAAGCCTTAGATATCGCAAAATACTTTAGCGTGGTGATCGGCGGCGATGATGTGCAAAACAAAAAACCACATCCAGACCCACTATTACTGGTGGCTGAACGGATGGGCATTGACCCGCAACAGATGCTGTTTGTCGGCGATTCTCGCAATGATATTCAGGCGGCAAAAGCGGCAGGTTGCCCATCAGTTGGCTTAACCTACGGATATAACTACGGCGAGGCTATCGATCTTAGCCAGCCTGATGTAATTTATCAGTCTCTAAATGACCTTCTGCCCGCATTAGGGCTTCCGCATAGCGAAAATCAGGAATCGAAAAATGACTAAGCCCATCGTTTTTAGTGGCGCACAGCCCTCAGGTGAATTGACCATTGGCAACTACATGGGTGCGCTGCGTCAGTGGGTAAACATGCAGGATGACTACCATTGCATTTACTGTATCGTTGACCAACACGCTATCACCGTGCGCCAGGACGCACAGAAGCTGCGTAAAGCGACGCTGGATACGCTGGCCCTGTATCTGGCTTGTGGTATCGATCCTGAGAAAAGCACCATCTTTGTTCAGTCTCACGTGCCGGAACATGCACAGTTAAGCTGGGCGCTGAACTGCTATACCTACTTCGGCGAACTGAGCCGCATGACGCAGTTTAAAGATAAATCTGCGCGTTATGCCGAGAACATCAACGCTGGTCTGTTTGACTATCCGGTGCTGATGGCAGCGGACATCCTGCTGTATCAAACCAACCTGGTGCCGGTGGGTGAAGACCAGAAACAGCACCTGGAACTGAGCCGCGATATCGCCCAGCGTTTCAACGCGCTGTACGGCGATATCTTTAAAGTACCAGAGCCGTTTATTCCGAAATCTGGCGCACGCGTTATGTCGCTGCTGGAGCCGACAAAAAAGATGTCCAAGTCTGACGATAACCGCAATAACGTAATCGGCCTGCTGGAAGATCCGAAATCGGTCGTGAAGAAAATCAAACGTGCGGTCACTGACTCCGACGAGCCGCCGGTAGTTCGCTACGACGTGCAGAACAAAGCGGGCGTTTCCAACCTGCTGGATATCCTTTCTGCAGTTACTGGCCAGAGCATCCCGGAACTGGAAAAACAGTTTGAAGGCAAGATGTATGGTCACCTGAAAGGCGAAGTGGCTGATGCCGTTTCCGGTATGCTGACTGAATTGCAGGAACGTTATCACCGTTTCCGCAACGATGAAGCCTTCCTGCAACAGGTGATGAAAGACGGCGCGGAAAAAGCCAGTGTACACGCTTCACGCACGCTGAAAGCGGTATACGAAGCGATTGGATTTGTGGCGAAACCGTAATTTAACATTAATGCCAAAAACCGGGGAAACCCGGTTTTTTTATCCTCTTTTTGCAATAATCCGAAAAAATGTGAAGCGCCTCGCCGTTTCCACATCTCGCAGTTGCCACTTATCTTCATTTTTATGAAGATATAAATATTCACTTTATTGAAAATTTACTATGCGTCGAACGTTTATCAAAAAAGAAGGCGTCGTCATCACGACACTGGCCCGTTATTTGTTGGGTGAAAAGTGCGGTAATCGACTGAAAACCATAGATGAACTGGCAACTGAATGCCGTTCATCCGTTGGCCTGACGCAGGCCGCATTGAAAACGCTGGAATCAAGCGGAGCGATACGGATTGAACGCCGTGGGCGCAATGGCAGTTATCTGGTCGAGATGGATAACAAAGCATTGCTGACTCATGTGGATATCAACAACGTGGTATGTGCGATGCCCTTGCCCTATACCCGTTTGTACGAAGGCCTGGCGAGCGGATTGAAAGCCCAGTTCGATGGCATTCCTTTTTACTATGCGCATATGCGCGGCGCGGATATTCGCGTGGAGTGTTTACTTAACGGCGTGTATGACATGGCGGTTGTTTCCCGACTGGCGGCGGAAAGTTATCTCACGCAAAAAGGCTTATGCCTCGCGCTGGAGTTGGGGCCGCACACCTACGTTGGCGAGCACCAGTTGATTTGCCGTAAAGGCGAGTCCGCAAAAGTGAAGCGCGTGGGGCTGGATAATCGTTCGGCGGATCAGAAAATCATGACCGATGTCTTTTTTGGCGATAGTGATGTGGAACGTGTCGATCTCTCTTATCACGAGAGTTTACAACGCATTGTTAAAGGCGATGTCGATGCGGTTATCTGGAACGTGGTGGCGGAAAACGAACTGACCATGCTGGGATTAGAAGCGACGCCGCTCACAGACGATCCGCGATTTTTACAGGCCACCGAAGCCGTGGTTTTGACGCGAGTCGATGATTACCCGATGCAACAATTGCTGCGTGCAGTTGTTGATAAACAGGCCCTGCTTGCCCATCAACAACGAGTGGTGAGTGGGGAACAGGAACCCAGTTATTAAACGAAAGGCATCTGAAATGGAAACCAGACTCAACCTGCTTTGCGATGCAGGCGTTATTGATAAGGACATCTGCAAAGGCATGATGCAGGTCGTCAACGTACTGGAAACAGAGTGTCATCTACCGGTGCGCAGCGAGCAAGGAATGATGGCGATGACACATATGGCGAGCGCACTGATGCGCAGTCGCCGTGGTGAAGAAATAGAGCCGCTGGACGCCGAATTGCTGGCAGAACTGGCGCAATCCAGCCACTGGCAAGCCGTTGTGCAATTGCATCAGGTGTTGTTGAAGGAATTTACACTGGAAGTTAACCCGTGTGAAGAAGGCTATTTGCTGGCCAACCTTTATGGATTATGGATGGCCGCTAACGAAGAGGTTTGAAGCTCCCGACAAATCCACGTCGCATAATCTAAATATTCAGAAAAATGAATATTTAATTCAAGGAACAGAAACGAGGCAACAAGATGTTTGTAGAAGCATTGAAACGCCAGAACCCGGCGCTAATTTCCGCCGCACTAAGCTTGTGGCAAAAGGGCAAGATCGCCCCGGACAGCTGGGTGATCGACGTGGATCAGATGCTGGAAAACGGTAAGCGGCTGATTGAGACGGCGCGGCTTTACGGCATTGAACTGTATCTGATGACTAAGCAGTTTGGTCGTAATCCGTGGCTGGCGGAAAAACTGCTGCCATTAGGCTACAGCGGCATTGTGGCGGTGGATTACAAAGAGGCGCGAGTCATGCGCCGCGCCGGTTTGTCGGTGGCGCATCAGGGGCATCTGGTACAAATCCCTTGTCATCAGGTTGCTGACGCCGTTGCACAGGGCACCGACGTCATCACCGTGTTTACTCTCGACAAAGCGCGGGAAGTGTCTGCGGCAGCGGTGAAGGCCGGACGTGTGCAGTCTGTGCTGCTCAAAGTTTATAGCGACGATGATTTTCTTTATCCGGGGCAGGAGAGCGGTTTTGTACAGCATTCGCTGCACGAGGTGGTTGCTGAAATTAAGAAACTGCCGGGGTTGCATTTAGCTGGACTAACCCATTTCCCTTGCCTGCTTTGGGATGAGGCTGCCGGGAAAGTTTTGCCGACACCGAATCTTCACACGCTGGTACAAGCACGGGATCAACTGGCGAAATCTGGTATTGCGATTGAGCAACTGAACGCGCCTTCAGCGACCAGCTGCACTTCGCTGCCATTGCTGGCGGAATACGGTGTGACTCATGCCGAACCCGGTCATGCGCTGACGGGCACTATTCCGGCAAACCAGCAGGGCGATCAGCCTGAACGTATCGCGATGCTCTGGTTAAGTGAAATCTCCCATCATTTTCGTGGCGACAGCTACTGCTACGGCGGCGGTTATTACCGTCGTGGTCATGCGCAACATGCGCTGGTGTTTACGCCAGAAAATCAAAAGATTACTGAAACCAATCTCAAAGCCGTGGATGACAGCAGTATCGACTACACCCTGCCGCTGGCAGGTGAGTTTCCGGTAAGCAGTGCAGTAGTGCTCTGTTTTCGCACGCAGATTTTTGTCACCCGTAGCGATGTGGTGTTGCTGTCCGGTATTCACCGTGGCGAACCAGAAATCGTCGGTCGTTATGACAGCCTCGGCAACCCTCTGGGGGCGTAATGGCGCGATTTGTGGTGTTAGTGATTGATAGCTTTGGCGTAGGGGCAATGAAAGATGTCACGTTGGTGCGTCCGCAGGATGCCGGGGCGAATACCTGTGGTCACATCCTGAGCCAGTTGCCGCATTTGCAGCTACCAGCGCTGGAGAAGCTGGGGCTAATCAACGCATTGGGTTATGCACCAGGTGATATGCAACCGTCAGACTCCGCAACCTGGGGTGTGGCAGAGCTGCAACATGAAGGTGGCGATACCTTTATGGGGCATCAGGAAATTTTAGGCACGCGCCCGTTACCGCCGCTGCGGATGCCCTTTCGTGATGTGATTGACCGTGTTGAGCAGGCATTAGTTTCCGCTGGCTGGCTGGTTGAGCGTCGTGGCGATGATCTGCAATTTCTGTGGGTCAATCAGGCGGTTGCGATTGGCGATAATCTCGAGGCGGATTTAGGCCAGGTCTATAACATCACCGCCAATCTCTCTGTGATCTCTTTTGACGACGCAATCAAAATTGGTCGTATTGTGCGTGAGCAGGTACAGGTCGGTCGGGTCATTACATTTGGTGGCCTGTTAACCGACAGTCAACGCATTCTCGATGCCGCAGAAAGCAAAGAAGGGCGCTTTATTGGTATCAATGCGCCGCGTTCTGGCGCTTATGACAACGGCTTCCAGGTCGTGCATATGGGCTACGGTGTCGATGAGAAAGTGCAGGTGCCGCAAAAACTGTATGAAGCGGGCGTGCCAACCGTGCTGGTGGGTAAGGTGGCGGATATTGTCAGCAATCCTTATGGCGTGAGCTGGCAAAACCTGGTGGATAGCCAACGGATTATGGATATCACCCTCAACGAATTTAACACCCATCCGACGGCGTTTATTTGTACCAATATCCAGGAAACCGACCTCGCTGGTCATGCAGAAGACGTCGCACGTTATGCCGAACGTTTGCAGGTCGTTGACCGTAACCTTGCCCGGCTTATTGAGGCGATGCAGCCAGATGATTGCCTGGTCGTGATGGCGGATCACGGTAACGATCCGACCATTGGTCACAGCCACCATACCCGCGAAGTGGTGCCAGTGCTGGTTTATCAGCAAGGGATGGTCGCTACGCAGCTTGGTGTGCGCACCACGCTTTCTGATGTGGGGGCTACCGTGTGTGAATTTTTCCGTGCGCCACCGCCACAAAATGGTCGCTCTTTTCTTTCCTCCCTCCGGTTTGCAGGAGACACCCTATGAGTTTTGATCCGACGGGCTACACCCTCGCCCATGAGCATCTGCATATTGATCTCTCCGGCTTTAAAAACAACGTGGACTGCCGCCTTGATCAGTATGCGTTCATTTGCCAGGAAATGAACGACCTGATGGCCCAGGGCGTGCGTAATGTGATTGAGATGACCAACCGTTATATGGGGCGCAATGCGCAATTTATGCTCGATGTAATGCGCGAAACCGGCATCAACGTGGTGGCCTGTACCGGTTATTACCAGGATGCGTTTTTCCCGCAACATGTGGCGACCCGCAGCGTGCAGGAACTGGCGCAGGAGATGGTCGATGAAATTGAACAGGGTATCGATGGCACGGAGCTGAAAGCCGGGATCATCGCGGAGATTGGCTCCAGCGAAGGGAAGATTACGCCGCTGGAAGAGAAGGTGTTTATTGCCGCCGCGCTGGTACATAACCAGACCGGACGTCCGATCTCCACGCATACCTCTTTTAGCACCATGGGGCTGGAACAACTGGCGCTACTGCAAGCCCACGGGGTTGATCTTTCGCGCGTCACCGTTGGTCACTGCGATCTGAAAGACAACCTCGACAACATTTTGAAGATGATCGATCTCGGCGCGTTTGTGCAGTTCGACACCATCGGCAAGAACAGTTACTACCCGGACGAAAAGCGCATTGCGATGCTCCACGCACTACGTGACCGTGGTTTGCTGAACCGCGTCATGCTGTCGATGGATATTACGCGCCGCTCCCATTTAAAAGCCAACGGTGGTTATGGCTATGACTATTTATTGACCACCTTTATTCCGCAATTGCGCCAGTCAGGATTCAGTCAGGCCGATGTGGATGTGATGTTACGTGAAACTCCCTCTCAATTTTTCCAATAAGGACAGACTCATGAAAAAGATTGGTGTTGCAGGCTTACAGCGTGAGCAGATTAAAAAAACCATTGAAGCGACGGCTCCTGGCTGTTTTGAAGTTTTCATTCACAACGACATGGAAGCGGCAATGAAAGTGAAATCCGGGCAACTGGATTACTACATCGGCGCGTGTAATACCGGTGCGGGCGCGGCATTGTCGATTGCCATCGCGGTGATTGGCTATAACAAAAGTTGCACCATTGCCAAACCAGGCATTAAAGCGAAAGACGAACATATCGCCAAAATGATCGCCGAAGGGAAAGTGGCGTTTGGGCTTTCCGTTGAGCATGTCGAACACGCGATTCCGATGCTGATTAACCATCTGAAATAAAAGGCACGACTATGGATCTGTATATTCAGATTATCGTGGTGGCGTGCCTGACGGGTATGACATCGCTTCTGGCGCATCGCTCGGCGGCTGTTTTTCATGACGGTATCCGCCCGATCCTGCCACAACTGATTGAAGGCTATATGAACCGTCGCGAGGCGGGGAGTATCGCTTTTGGTCTGAGCATTGGTTTTGTGGCCTCGGTGGGGATCTCGTTTACTCTGAAAACCGGGCTGCTCAACGCATGGTTACTCTTTCTTCCTACCGATATCCTCGGCGTACTGGCGATAAACAGCCTGATGGCGTTTGGTCTTGGCGCTATCTGGGGCGTGTTGATCCTTACTTGCCTGTTGCCGGTAAACCAGCTGCTGACCGCGCTGCCGGTGGATGTATTAGGTAGCCTGGGAGAATTAAGCTCGCCGGTGGTTTCAGCTTTTGCACTGTTCCCTCTGGTGGCGATTTTCTACCAGTTTGGCTGGAAGCAAAGTCTGATCGCCACCGTGGTTGTGCTGATGACCCGTGTGGTGGTAGTGCGCTATTTCCCGCATCTCAATCCGGAATCCATCGAAATCTTTATTGGCATGGTGATGCTGCTGGGGATCGCGATAACTCACGACCTGCGTCATCGTGATGAAAATGATATTGATGCCAGCGGGCTTTCGGTGTTTGAAGAACGCACGTCGCGGATTATCAAAAACTTACCGTATATCGCCATCGTGGGAGCATTGATTGCCGCCGTTGCCAGCATGAAGATTTTCGCCGGTAGTGAAGTGTCGATCTTCACTCTGGAGAAAGCGTACTCCGCAGGCGTAACGCCGGAACAATCGCAAACACTAATCAACCAGGCAGCTCTGGCGGAATTTATGCGCGGACTGGGTTTTGTGCCGTTGATTGCCACCACCGCGTTAGCCACCGGCGTATATGCAGTTGCGGGCTTTACCTTTGTTTATGCGGTGGGCTATCTCTCGCCGAATCCGATGGTTGCAGCGGTATTAGGCGCAGTGGTTATTTCGGCGGAAGTCCTGCTGCTTCGTTCGATCGGCAAATGGCTGGGGCGCTACCCGTCGGTGCGTAATGCGTCGGATAACATCCGTAACGCCATGAATATGCTGATGGAAGTGGCGTTGCTGGTCGGTTCGATTTTCGCAGCAATTAAAATGGCGGGTTATACCGGATTTTCTATCGCAGTTGCCATTTACTTCCTCAACGAATCCCTGGGCCGTCCGGTACAGAAAATGGCGGCACCGGTCGTGGCAGTAATGATCACCGGTATTCTGCTGAATGTTCTTTACTGGTTTGGCTTGTTCGTTCCGGCTTAAGGAAGGCACCTATGAAGACGTTTCCTCTGCAAAGCCTGACGCTTATTGAGGCGCAGCAAAAGCAGTTTGCGCTGGTGGACACGATTTGCCGCCATTTTCCCGGCAGCGAGTTTCTTACCCGCGGGGATTTGGGCTTAACGCCGGGGCTGAATCAACCGCGCATTACCCAGCGAGTGGAACAGGTGCTGGCTGATGCATTTCACGCACAGGCTGCGGCGCTGGTACAGGGCGCGGGTACTGGCGCGATCCGTGCGGCGTTGGCGGCTTTGCTCAAACCGGGGCAGCGTCTTCTGGTGCATGACGCGCCTGTTTACCCGACGACTCAGGTCATTATTGAGCAGATGGGGCTGACGCTTATTACTGCTAATTTCAATGACCTGTCGGCACTTAAGCAGGTCGTCGAAGAGCAACAACCGGATGCGGCTCTGGTGCAGCATACGCGCCAGCAGCCGCAGGACGGGTACATTCTGGCAGATGTGCTGGCAACGTTGCGCTCGGCTGGCGTTCCTGCATTAACCGATGACAACTATGTGGTGATGAAGGTAGCGCGAATTGGCTGCGAATGCGGGGCAAATGTCTCGACTTTTTCCTGCTTCAAGCTGTTTGGGCCGGAGGGTGTTGGCGCGGTGGTAGGCGATGCTGATGTTATTAACCGTATTCGCGCCACGCTCTACTCCGGCGGCAGCCAGATTCAGGGCGCTCAGGCGTTGGAAGTCTTGCGTGGGCTGGTGTTTGCGCCAGTGATGCACGCGGTGCAGGCGGGGGTATCTGAACGGTTGCTGGCCTTGCTCAACGGTGGTGCAGTTCCGGAAGTGAAAAGCGCCGTCATTGCCAATGCACAGTCGAAGGTGTTGATTGTCGAGTTTCATCAGCCGATTGCCGCCAGAGTGCTGGAAGAGGCGCAAAAGCGCGGTGCCTTGCCTTACCCGGTTGGTGCAGAGTCGAAATATGAAATTCCACCGCTCTTTTATCGACTTTCCGGAACGTTTCGCCAGGTGAATCCGCAACTCGAACATTACGCGATTCGTATTAACCCAAATCGCAGCGGTGAAGAGACGGTGCTGCGGATTTTGCGTGAGAGTATTGCCAGTATTTAATCTTGTGCATGATGTTTTCGAAAAGAATGCAGAAATAAATACGCCCTCGGGTAACCCCGAGGGCGTCAGGCAATTAAACCGGCGTTAGCCGATTTCTGTCAGAGACTTACTGTGCAGTCGGACCGCAACCGCCAATGATTTTAGAAATAGAAATTGCCGGGTGCAGCAGGTAGTCGTAAGAGCAGTTCTTATCACGGTTTTCAATATGACCAGTACATGCAGTTAACGTAGCCAGTACTGCGCCTACCAGTGCAACTTTAATAAATTTGTTCATTTACATTCCCTATGTATTATATATTAATTAATATTCATTGATTATATGAATATAAGCAGACTGCTCATTAAGAACGATACAGGAATATTCAATTAGCGTCAGTGAGCGATTGATTTAATTTTGTAAGTCGCTGTAACGGTGAATATAACCCATTAGCAGACAATATTTATTAAAGGGGTATGTTTTTATCTGCTGAATATATAAAGAGAGTTGTAAACGAAAAAGGCCAGACTTCTCTGGCCCTGGTTAAATTAATGGTTAGAGAACCAGTTCAATTTATCGCGCAGGCCAACAACCCGACCAATAATAATTAGCGATGGACTGTTCATTTGCTGCGCCAGTTCGCCCAGCTGCGTGAGCGTACCGTCAATCACGCGCTGCGTGACTGCCGTTCCGTTTTCGACAATTGCCACCGGCATTTCGCCAGGCATACCGTGTTCAATCAGCTTTTGCTGAATGGTCGCGGCCTGATTCAGCCCCATATAGAACACCAGCGTCTGTTTTTCTGCCGCCAGGTTTTCCCAGTCCAGCTCGCCACCGGTTTTTAAGTGTCCGGTAATTAAGCGCACGCTCTGGGCATAATCGCGATGCGTGAGCGGAATACCCGAATAGGCAGAGCAACCAGAAGCTGCGGTAATACCCGGAACCACCGAGAACGGAATACCCGCGTTGCACAGTGTTTCCAGCTCTTCGCCACCACGGCCAAAAATAAACGGATCGCCGCCTTTCAGCCGCACCACGCGTTTGCCTTTTTGCGCTTCCCGTAGCAGGATCTGGTTTATCTCTTCCTGCGGTACGCAGTGGTATCCCGCGCGTTTGCCGACGAAAACGCGATCAGCATCGCGGCGTACCAGATTCATAATATCGTCAGAAACCAGACGGTCGTAGACCACCACATCTGCCTGCTGAATTTGTTGCAGACCTTTCAGTGTCAGCAGCCCGGCATCGCCCGGACCTGCACCAACCAGCACCACTTCACCGCGATGGTCGAGCGGTTCGTTGATTAACTGTTCGGTGGTTTCAGTAATGGCTTTCTGATCGTTGTTTGCCAGCGACTGCGCCAGGCGGTCGTTAACGAACAATTTCTCCCAGAAACGGCGACGCTCACCCATCGTGGCGAACTGTTGTTTCACTCGCCCGCGTAATTGCCCGGCGTATTTCGCTACCTGGCCCAGATGCAACGGCAGCAGTGATTCGAGTTTTTCGCGCAACAGGCGTGCCAGAACCGGAGAGGTGCCGCCAGAGGAGACCGCGACCATGAGCGGTGAGCGGTCAATAATCGACGGCATAATAAAGCTGGCGGCTTTCGGCGCATCGACCACGTTACAGAAGATGCGACGAGCTTCAGCGG
>OGTB01000943.1_pt1 | contig 21322 bp, 14 predicted proteins | sample 1553611 | NCBI WGS metagenome assembly OGTB01 (sample SAMEA2580032, study PRJEB22360) | human gut metagenome | biome: human gut; feature: human-associated habitat; material: faeces | place: Denmark | collected 2008/2010 | reverse complement strand
GCGCGCGAATCCGCGCGTCTGTGCCCCCTCCCCCCCCTGCCGATGACGGGAATCGCCCCGGCGCAGGCTGCAAGCGCCCGTATTCATCCATCGTCAGTTCGGCAAACGGCTCGTAGGCGTGGCTCGTCGCGGTCGGCTGATACCACTGAATATCCACAACGACGTACTCCCAGCCGAACACCTGCAAGTGCTCCGCCATGTACGCCGCGTTTTGCCGCACGGGCGGCTCGTCCCCCGCCGCGCCGTAGCAGTCCCAGCTGTTCCATCCCATCGGGGGCGTCTGCGCAATCATGATATTTTCCTCCTACCTATATTATGAAATCGTGATTTGATGTCTGCTGTTTTCTCAGCTCCAGATACACATTTCGATACTGGCTTGGCGTACACCCTTTCTGCGTCCGGAACACGCGGTTGAATGTCGCAATCGACCCAAAGCCAACGCGCAGCGCAACCTGCGTCACGGGCAGGTCGCTCTGGCTGAGCATCTCCGCCGCCATATCCACCCGCCGCGCATTCAGGTACTGGATGAACGTCACGCCTGTGTGCCGGCTGAACATGCGGCTGAGCGTGTAGCGGCTGAACCCCGCGTAGTCCGCCAGCACATCCAGCGTGATGTTTTCGGCGTAGTTTTTATTCAGGTAATCCAGCGCACGGTTGAAAGCGTCCTCGCCGGATAATCGCCGGTGGATGTCATTCATCTCCGCGCTGTTGGCGACATTGGGCAGATACAATTCCCCCAGCGTGGCGAATACGTCCATCAGCAGCGCATAGCACCGCAAATTCCGCAGCGGCGTGTACGCCTCGTAAGCGTCCACCAGCTGCATCAGCGTTTTGCGAACGATGGGCGTCGCTTCACTTTCCGCCGTGAGATAAATCGGCTGGCGCAGCATCGGGCGCAGCGCAGCAAATTCCTTCATTGTAAACGCGGCATTGTGCTCAAAGATGATAAGGTAGCGCTCGTTGCCCGCCGCCATGCGCAGGGCGTGCGTCGCGTCGGAGGGAACAAACAGCACCTCCCCCGCCTGCACATGATATACCTTCCCCTTTACCGCCACCTCGCATCCGCCCAGCAGCGGCACGCAGACTTCTATGGCCGAATGAAAGTGCGGCGCATAGCTGTCCGGGTTCGGCTGATGCCATACGCGGATGGTTACGTCCCGCTGGTAGGTGATAAACTCCCGCTCGCCCTTCATCACGCGGAAGCCGGATGCCGTCAATGGTCGTTCGTGTTCCGTAATGAGCCTTCGGTTATTCATAATTTCTTCACAAACCTTTCGTGCAAATTTGCGCATTTTGCCTTGTCTTTTTTCCATCATACCACAAAGCGCAACACATTTCAAGCAAATTATAACCAAAAACGGGCAAATTTTAAGAAGTTTTTTTCTCTCGTTGAATTTATAATATGGTTGAAAGCAAACCGTTTTTATTCATTTGCAACGTATCGAAATTGGTTCAATTCCAGTTTGAAGGAGGCACGGAAACATGGAGCGTTCCTTTGGCAGCAAATACGGGAAGTGGATTGCCCTGACGGCGGTCGTTCTGGCGCTGGTGCTGTGGTTCGTTCTGTCCGGCGGCGTGGAGAACTACCGGGCAAAATACGAGGGTTATGACCTCTCGCAGCCGATTGGCGACATCGGTCGCAGCAGCACCTATTCGCTGTATTTGCGCGCGCATGAGGGCGCTCCGGACGCATCTTCGGACGTTTCCATTCCGCTGGTGACGGTGGATTCGGACGGCGTGACTGCACAGAAGGATGGTCTGCTGATGCAAAGCGGCTCTTCCGCAACGTTCGCCGTCACCGTACCGGAAACCGGTTTCTACAACATCCGCCTGACCTACCGCACTGAGGCGGCACGCGGCGTGGACTTGGAGCGCGAACTGCGCATCAACGGCGAAGTCCCCTTCGATGGCGCGGATACGCTGACCTTCACCCGCCTGTGGCACGACGGCGGCGAAGTGCGGCAGGACTCGCAGGGCAATGACATCCGTCCGACGCAGGTGGAGGTGTTCGGCGAACAGAACGCCTGCTGCCGCGATTCGATGGGCTACATCACCGAGCCGTACCGCTTTTATTTCGAGGCGGGGGAAAGCACCGTCACCCTGATTGCGACCAGCGAGCCGATGCTCCTGACCGCGCTTTCGCTCACCGCCCCCGAAAAAATGCCGGATTACGCCGCTTATGCCGCCGCGCAGCCACAGGAGAACAGCGTTCCTGCTGACTTTGCCCTCGTGCTGGAAGGCGAAAGCAGCACCTTGCGTTCCTCCCCGTCGCTGTACGCGCGTTATGACCGTTCTTCCCCCGCCACCTCTCCCTGCGACGTGCGCCGGACGGTGCTGAACTACATCGGCGGCGATGCCTGGCGCGACGCGGGGCAGTGGATTGAGTGGGATTTCGACGTGCCGGAAAGCGGCTGGTACAACATCACCATCAAAGGCCGTCAGACCTACAACCGCGGCAGCGTGTCCAGCCGTATCCTCTATCTGGACGGCAAAATTCCCTTCTCCGGTATGGAGAACGTCTCCTTCCCCTACACCACGGCATGGGAAATGAACACATTGTCGGATAATTCCGGCACGCCCTACCGCTTCTACCTTTCCGCTGGGCATCACACGCTTCGTCTGGAAGCGACGCTGGGCGACATGGGGCAGATTCTCTCCGACATGGAGGAAAGCATCTACCGCCTGAACCAGATGTACCGCCGTGTGCTGGTGCTGACAGGCGTGAACCCCGACCGCTACCGCGATTACCACTTGGAGCAGGTGTATCCGGAGGTCATCGAAGCGATGGCGCAGGAAAGCCGCCTGCTCTATAAGCTCGTCGATGAGACCGTTGCCATCACCGGACAGAAATCCGACCGCATTGCCGTCGCGCAGACGCTGGCGGTGCAGCTGGAATCCTTCGTCGAAGATCCGGCGAAGATTACCGAAGCCTTCACGAATTTCAAGGACAACATCACCTCCCTCGGCACGTCAATGCAGAACATGCGGCAGGTCAAGCTGGATATTGACCTGATTGCCATCACCGCGGACGGCGTGACCGTGCCGCAGCCGTCGGAGAATTTTCTCGACCGCGCGCTGCATGAGCTGAAATCCTGCGTCACGTCGTATTTCGTGGATTACAATGCCTTGGGCGATGTGTACGATGCCAGCGAGGACGTGCTGGAAGTGTGGATTCTGACCGGCCGCGACCAGTCTACCGTTCTCAAAACCATGGTTGATGACACCTTCACCCCGTCTACCGGCATTCCCGTCAACGTCATGCTGGTTGACCCGAACGCGCTGCTGAACGCCGTCGTCGCAGGCAACGGCCCGGATGTCGTCATTTCAACCGACAGCTGGAACCCCGTCAACTACGCGCTTCGCCACGCGGTGGAGGATTTGACGCAGTTCGATGATTTGCAGGAAGTCCTCGACCAATTCTACCCCAGCGCCTACGCCGCGTTCAGCTTCAACGGCGGTCTGTACGCACTGCCGGAGACGCAGCTGTGCTCGATTCTCTTCTACCGCAGCGACATTCTGGAAGAATACGGGCTGTCCGTCCCGGAAACGTGGGATGATTTGATTGCCATGCTGCCCACCATTCAGGGGGCGAACATGTCCGTCGGTATCCCCTACCCCGACATTGCCGCCCCGAATCTCTCTTCTTATTACGCCATGCTCTACCAGCTTGGCGGCGCGCTCTACAACGATTCGGCGACCCACACCACCATCAACAGCGAAGCGGGTGTGCAGGCGTTTGAGCGCTACACCAGCCTCTACAATGACTACGGTCTGCCGACCATCTTCGACTTCGTGAGCCGCTTCCGCTCCGGCGAAATGCCGCTGGGCATCTTCGATTACACGACGTTCAACACCCTGACCGTCTCCGCACCGGAAATCCGCGGTCTGTGGGACATTGCGATTCTCCCCGGCACTTCCCGCACGGCAGAGGACGGCAGCACCTATGTGGACCACTCCGGGCATTCGCAGGGCGCCTGCTGCATGATGATTGCCACCGACAGCGAAACGACAAAGCAGAATGCGTGGCAGTTCATGAAGTGGTGGACGTCCACCGACGCGCAGGTGCGTTTCGGACGCGAGATTGAAGCCGTCTTGGGGTCGTCCGCACGCTACGCCACCGCGAATATCGCCGCCATCGAGCAGCTTTCCTGGTCAGAAGCTCAGCTGAAAGTCATCCGCGAACAGATGACGTGGGCAGTCGGCTTCCGCGAAGTCGCCGGCGGCTACTACACCACGCGCCACATGACCAACGCCGTGCGCAAAGTGACCAACGACAAGACCGACCCGCGCGAAACCCTGCTGGATTACGCGCGCACCATCAACGAGGAAATCAATAAGAAGCGCTTGGAGTTCGGTCTGCCGATCGACGAAGAGACGCCCTGAGCGAAAGGAGGAAGCATTCGTCATGACCGCGTTCTGGAAAAAATACTTTGCGCTGAGACAGCGCAATGCGCGCATCGCGTGGGACAGAGCGAAGCACATGAAGTTCTGCTATGCGTTTCTGGCGCCCTACGCCCTGCTGTTTCTGACTTTCTACATCCTCCCGATGCTCATCTCCATCTACTACTCCTTCACCTACAACAACATTCTGGAGCCCGCGCGCTTCATCGGGATGGACAACTACATCACCCTGATTTTGAAGGATGATGTTTTCCTGACTGCAGTGAAAAACACGTTCCTGCTGGCGGTGATTACAGGGCCTGTGGGCTACATCATGTCGTTCTGCTTCGCGTGGCTCATCAACGAATTGCCGCGCTGGGTGCGCACGATTGCCGTCGTCATCTTCTACGCGCCGTCCATTGCGGGCAATGCCTATTATATCTTCTCCATCATCTTCCGCGGCGACGCGTACGGCTACCTGAACGCCATCCTGATGAAGCTGGGCATCCTCAACGCCCCGATTCTCTGGCTGACGACGCCGGATTACATCATGCCGGTCATCATCATCGTCACGCTGTGGATGAGCATGTCCACGGGTTTCCTTTCCTTCGTCGCAGGTTTGCAGGGCGTTGACCGCTCGCAGTACGAGGCGGGCTATGTGGATGGCATCCGCAACCGCTGGCAGGAGCTGTACTACATCACCCTGCCGAACATGAAGCCGATGCTGATGTTCGGCGCGGTCATGTCCATCACGTCCGCGTTCGGCGTGTGCGATGTGCCGATGGCGCTGGCGGGCTTCCCCTCCACCGATTACGCCGCGCACACCGTCGTCACCCACCTGTTCGACTATGGCTTCACCCGCTTTGAAATGGGCTATGCCTCCGCCATCGCCACCTTGCTGTTCCTGGTGATGATTTTGTGCAACAAGCTGATTCAGAGCGCTCTGAGGAGGATTGGCACATGAGTACCATCAATGTCCACAGCTACAAAGGTCCAGTCAGACCGGACGGCACGCCGATTGAGCTGCCGCAGAAGGTACTGAAGCTGACGAAGAAGTCGAACATGCGCCACAAGAAGCCGAACCGCTCCCGCGTGGGCGACTTTCTGGTGGGGCTGCTGCTGTTCCTCGTCGCGTGTGCAATGGCGTTTCCGCTGGTGTTCGCCATTTCGTCCTCGCTGAAACCGCTGGATGAGCTGTTCCGCTTCCCGCCGACGCTCTTCCCGCGCCACCCCACCACCGACAACTTCTCTGACCTTCTCGTCACGATGGGGCAGAGCTGGGTTCCCTTCTCGCGCTACATCACCAACACCGTCGTCATCACCCTCGTGGGTACATTGGGGCATCTGCTGATTGCGTCCCTCGCGGCGTATGTGCTGGCGAAGTACGATTTCCCGCTCGGCAAGCAGTTTTTCGCCCTCGTCGTGACGGCGCTGATGTTCAACGGCTACGTCACCGCGATACCGAACTACCTGACCATGACGCTCCTGAACCTTGTCGACACGCACTGGGCGGTCATCCTGCCCGCGTTCGCCGCGCCGATTGGGCTGTTCCTGATGAAGCAGTTCATGGAAGGGCTGCCCATGTCGCTGATTGAGTCCGCGAAAATTGACGGTGCAAAAGAATTCCGCATTTTCTGGACGATTGTCATGCCCAACGTCAAGCCCGCGTGGCTGACGCTCATCATCTTCTCCGTCCAGAACCTCTGGAACGCCAAGGCGTCCGCCGTCATCTACTCCGAGGCGCAGAAGACGCTCGTCTACGCGCTCCAGCAGATTCAGGCAGGCGGTATTGCCCGCACGGGTCAGGCGGCGGCGGTTACGGTCGTCGTCATGGCTGTGCCGATACTGATTTTCATTCTCAGCCAGAGCCAGATTCTCGAAACGATGGCGACATCCGGTCTGAAAGATTAAGAGAGGAGGACGCCGATGAACCACATGGTTTCCCGTCTCTGCGCCTGTCTGGTTGCGTTCTCCCTCTTCGCCGCACTCTGCGGCGGGATGGTCGCGCGCGCCGCAGACGGCTTTGACTACAATTACACCTACACCTACGATTACTGGGGCGACGAACGCCAGTCGCCGGATGCCTACCGCACCAGCGCCATGCTGTCCAGCGTCTCCCTTGGGCTGGAAACGCCGATGCGCACCCCGCGCGGGCTGACCGTCTCCGGCAATGACATCTACATCGTCGATACGGGCAACAACCGCATTCTGCAAGTCGCCCGCGACGGCGAAAACTTCACGCTGACCCGCGTGATTTCCGAAATTTCCGGCGACATCACCCCGAATACGCTCTCCGCCCCACAGGATGTGTTCGTCATGGCGGACGGCACACTGTTCATCGCCGACACGAACAACAACCGCATCCTGAAAGCAGACCGGAATTTGAATCTGCTGAGCGTCTTCACCCGCCCGACGGACGCGACCTTCGACCAGTCGATGGCGTTTCTGCCGACGAAACTCGTCTGCGACACGACCGGACGCGTCTTCTGCCTCGCGCAGAACGTCAACCGAGGCCTCATGAAGTACGAGGCGGACGGCACGTTCACCGGCTTCATCGGCGCGAGCGAAGTGAAGTACACATGGTACGAGCTGGTGTGGCGGCTGCTCTCCACGAAGGAGCAGCGCGCGCAGCAGGCATCCTTCGTTCCGACGGAATACAACAACATTGCGCTGGATTCGGAAGGCTTCTTCTTCGTCACCACGCAGACCTTCAATTCCAACGAGCTGACCTCCGGCGCGGCGAAACCCGTCCGCCGCCTGAATGCCATCGGCACGAACATCCTGATTGAAAACGGCACGAGCCACGTCATCGGCGACCTGCAATGGGCGCGCGGCGACACGAACATCACCAACTCCGGCCCCTCGAAGTTCGTGGATGTGACCGTGCTGGACAACGACATCTATTCCGTCATGGACAAGACGCACAACCGCATCTTCACCTACGACAAGCAAGGCAACCTGCTCTGGGCGTTCGGCGGCGTAGGCAACATGGACGGATACTTCCTGAATCCCGTCGCTTTGGAGCATCAGGGCTATGACCTGCTGGTACTGGACAGTCAGGACTGCTGCGTGACCGTGCTGACCCCGACAGAATACGGCAAGCTGGTCTACAAGGCGACCGAGCAGTACCACGCGGGCGAATACGCCGCTTCTGCCGACACTTGGCGCGAGGTCATGAAGCGCAACGGCAACTATGACCTTGCCTACATCGGCATCGGGCGCGCGCTTTTGCAGCAGAAGCAATTCAAAGAAGCCTGTGACTATTTCGCCATGGCGCGCGACAGCCGCAACTACTCCGAGGCGTTCCGCTACTACCGCTCCGAGTGGGTAGAGCAGAACATCGGGTGGATTTTCGGCATCGTCGCGGTGCTGCTGGTCGTTCCGATGGTCATCGGGCACATCCGCAAGATAAAGTGGGAGGTGGACAACGCATGACGCTCGCAGCAAAGCTGACCGACAAGCAGAAGTGGCAGCGACTGCTGTCCTCCCTGCGCTATTCGCTCTACGTTATCTTCCACCCCTTCGATGGCTTCTGGGATTTGAGCCGCGAAAAGCGCGGCAGCCTCGGCGCGGCGAACATCATCGTGTTTCTGGTGCTGCTTGTCCGCCTGCTGTCCATGCAGTTCACGCCTTTCCTGTTCATGAACGTCTACTGGCCGAGCGTGAACATCATCCAGCAATGTCTCGCCGTCCTCCTGCCGCTTTTGTTCTTCGTGGCGGGCAACTGGGGGCTGACGACGCTGTTTGAGGGCAAGGGCACGTTCAAGGATGTCTACATCGCCACCTGCTACGCGCTGACGCCCTACGTCATCCTGCAAGCGGCGATGATTCTCCTCGCAAACGTCATTACCGTCAAGGAAGGCGCGTTCTACTACGTTCTGGAGGGGCTGTCGCTGGGCTGGAGCGGCGCTCTCATCATCTGCGGCATGATGCAGACGCATGACTACTCGCTGGGCAAGACGCTGCTGTTCACCATCATGACGCTGCTGGCGATGGTCGTCATCATCTTCCTGCTGCTGCTGTTTTTCTCGCTGGTTGGCGACGGCATCGGCTATTTCGTCTCCCTCTACAAAGAAGTGCTGTTCCGTCTGTACTGACGAAAGGAGAAAGTATCCATGAAACGACGCATCCTTGTGCGGGGCGTGCTGGTTCTGATTCTTCTTCTGGCACTTTATCCGCTGACGAAATTCGTCATTTTTCCGCTCTTTGACACCTCCGGCGAGCTGGAAGGGCACGACGTGCCGCTTTACGGCTACTCAGAGCCCGACACGCCGATGGTCATGGAGAATGACGCTCTCCGCTTTGAGCTTGACCCGGCGACGACCCACTTCACCCTCACCGACAAGCGCACCGGGCACGTCTGGCTGTCCTCGCCTGATAACGCGGACAGCGACCCGATTGCTCTGCCGGTGGAAAAGAACAAGCTGAACTCCACCTTGGCCCTCACCTACGCCGCCTCCACCGGCATGACCACCCAGTTCACCTCGCAGGAACACAGCATTTCAAACGGGGTCTACGAAGTGCTGATGCAGGAGGATGGCAGCGTCCGCGTGAACTACTCCGTCGGACGCGTGCAGCGGTCTTTCCTCATGCCGACTGCCATTGGCGACGCGCGAATGCAGCAGTTCATGGAGAAAATGACCTCCAAGCAGAAGAAGGACATCAAAGAATACTACCGTGAATACAATATTGACAAGCTCCGCAAGACTGACGACAAGGCTGCTTTGCTCGCCGCCTACCCCGATTTGGCGGAAGAGCACGTCTGGGTGCTGCGCGACGGCACAAAGGATCACCTGAAGCAGCGCTGCGAAAGCATCTTTGCCGAAGTGGGCTACACGGCGGAGGATTTGGCATACGACAACAGCCGCATCGTGCAGGCGGGCAGCACCATCGCCAAGGCCGTTTTCAACGTCTCGATGGTATTCCGTTTGGACGGCAGCGACCTTGTTGTCGAAGTACCGCTGGATGACCTTGCTTACGACGTGGATTATCCGCTGACGAGCCTGACGCTGCTTCCGGCTTTCGGCGCGGGCGGTACGGCGGATAACGGCTTCCTGTTCGTCCCCGACGGCAGCGGCGCGATTATCCGCTTCAACAACGGCCGCGTTTCCCAGCGCGCCTACTACGCCAACCTCTACGGCTGGGACTGGGCGTCCATCCGCACGCAGGTGACGAACGAAACGCGCATCAACTTCCCGGTCTTCGGCGTTTCGGGCGACAGCGGGTCATTCATCTGCATTCTGGAGGACGGCGCGTCGTGGGCGGGCATCGGCGCGGACATTGCCGGCCGCCTGACCTCCTACAACACCGTCAACGCAACGTACACCATCGTCCACGGCGACGCCTACGACGTTTCCGAGCTCACGAACAACGCCGTCTACATGTTTGAAACAGCGCATCCGACGGGCTTCATCCGCCAGCGCTACCGTTTTCTGCCCGAATCGGGCTACATGGACATGGCGGCGTCCTACCGCGACTACCTGACCGCAAAGTACCCGAATTTCGCCGCACAGACGGTGGATGCGGACGCGCCGCTGAGCATCGAGCTGATTGGCGCAATTGACAAGGTGCAGCAGGTGGCGGGCGTGCCCACCAGCGTCCCGATTGCCATGACGACTTATGCGGAAGCGAAAGACCTCCTGCGCGAGCTTGTCACCCGCAATCTGGCGCAGAACATGTCGATTCGCTACGCCGGATGGATGAACGGCGGCATAAATCAGCAGCTGCTGTCCTCCGTCCGCCTGATTCGGCAGCTGGGAACGCAGGAGGAGCTGTTCTCCTTCGCACAGAATGCCGCGATTGCGGGTGTGCCGCTCTATCTGGACGGCTTGACGGCTTTCGCGCGCGACAGTGGCCTGCTGGAGGGCTTCATCGCCTTCCGCGACGCTGCTCGCTTCACCACGCGTGAAGAAGCGGAAATCCCCGAATACAGCCCAATCTGGTACGGCGCGAACGACGACCGCGACACCTACTACCTCGTCAAGCCCGCCATCGCCATGCGCAGCGTCAACGCCTTGGTGGACGCTGCGGCTTCCTACGGCGCAGGCGTTTCCTTCCGCGACATCGGGTACATGCTCTCCGCTGATTACGACAGCAAAAACCACACGACCCGCGAAGCCGTGCTGCATCAGCAGGCGGAAAAGCTCGCTGAACTCAAGGCATCCGGGCGCGACGTGATGATTCGTCAGGGCAACGACTACGCCGCGGTTCAGGCGACGCTCATCACCGACATGGACTTCGACGGCGGACAGTATTCCATCATCGACGAGTACATCCCCTTCTACCCGCTGGCGCTGCACAGCCGCGTATCCTACACGGGCGCGTCGCTGAATCTGGCGGATGACGCGGAGGAAGTTCTCCTGCGCAGCGCGGAAGTTGGCGCGGGTCTGCAATACACGCTGACCGCCCAGAGCGCGCGCGTTTTGCAGGATTCCACCTACTCCGAGTTCTACGGCGCGGACGCGTCGCTCGTGCTGGATGACATCACCGCACAGGTCGCGCAGTACCGTCAGACACTTTCGGGCATCTTCAATCAGGAAATGACAGGCCATGAACGCGTCGGGAACGTCACCATCACGACTTACGCAAACGGCACACGCGTCTACGTCAACTTCGGCTATACCGACGCGGCGGTGGATGGCATCACCGTTCCCGCCCGCAGCTATGCAGCGCAACAGGAGGTGAGCAAATGAGCGGCAAACGCATTTCCATTCGTGCGCGCCGAGCAGTATCCGGCTATCTGTTCATTCTGCCCTTCATCATCGGCTTCCTGTGCTTCATGCTGCTGCCGCTGGTGGATTCCTTCTGGATGAGCCTGTGCCGCGTGGACGTGACCGCCGGACAGGGCTTCCAGACGACCTTCATCGGGCTGGACAACTACATCCGCGCCTTCACCATTGACCCGGAGTTCAACAAGCTGCTCAGCGAAGAAATCGGAGTGATGGTCACGCACACCATTGCGATTCTCGTTGTGTCCTTCGTCATTGCCATCGTACTGAATCAGGAATTCAAAGGGCGCGCGTTCGTCCGCGCTATCTTCTTCCTGCCCGTTATCCTCTCCAGCGGCGTTCTCATCGGCTTGGAGACGGACAACACCCTGATGGCGGGAATGCAGCAGATGATGGCGGAGTCCTCCCCGTTCACGCTGTCCGAGTCGCTGATGAAGATTCTCAAACTCACGGGCATCGGCAGCGACGTGCTGGACATCGTCTTTTCCCTGATTGACGAGGTGTACGACATTGTGATGGCAAGCGGCATCCAGATTGTCGTTTTCCTTTCCGGTCTGCAGAACGTTCCGCGCAGCCTGTACGAAGCGGCGGACGTCGAGGGCTGCTCGAAGTGGGAAGCCTTCTGGACGATTACCTTCCCGATGGTCTCCCCCCTGCTGATTGTCAACATTATCTACACCATCATCGACTTCTTCATGAAGACAGACAGCGAAGTCATGAAGAAAATCAATGAAGAAATGACGCTGAAATACAACTACGGCTTCTCCTCCGCGATGGCTTGGGTGTATTTCGCCATCACGATTGTCCTCATCGGCGCAAGTGCCCTGATGCTGAAAGGAGTGGTGAGCAGCGATGAGTAAGCAGACCGTGACCCATGCTCATCCCAGCGGCAGCTTCTGGGCGCGCAACCGCAAGTCCGGCGGATATCTGCTCCGCAAGACGGTGCGGCGCAAGGGCTATCAGCTGATTCGCTTCCTGCTGCTGTTCGGGCTTTGCTTCATGATTATCCAGCCCCTGCTGGACAAGCTGAGCGTCTCGTTCATGGCGGAGCGCGACCTGTACGACTCCACGGTCATCTCGATTCCGCGTCACCTGACGACGGCGAATTACTCCCTCGCCGCCAGCAAAATCCTGCTGAATTACGGCACGACGTTCCTGAACACGCTGATTGTCTCCCTCGCGGTGTCGGTGCTGCAAATTGCCGCCTGCACGCTCGTGGGCTACGGCTTTGCGCGTTTCGAGTTCCCGTTCAAGAAGTTCTGGTTCGCGGCGGTCATCATCACCGTCATCATTCCGCCGCAGACGATTTCGTCCTCGCTTTACCTGCACTTCAACTTCTTCGACATCTTCGGCATTTTCAAGGCGACGACGGGCAGCAGCCTGAATCTGCGCGGTTCGCCCATCCCCTACGCGCTCATGTCCGCAACGTGCATGGGGCTGAAGAACGGGCTGTACATCTACATGATTCGCCAGTTCTTCACCGGCATTCCGAAGTCGCTGGAGGAAGCGGCGTATGTGGACGGATGCAGCATCTTCAAGACGTTCTGGCGGGTGATTCTGCCCGACGCCGTGCCGATTCTGGTCTCCTGCTTTCTGTTCTCCTTCGTCTGGCAGTGGACGGACACGTTCTACTCCAAGCTGTTCTTGGGGAACATCAAGCTCCTGAGCCTTGAAGCCTCTACCGTCGCCGACCGTCTGAACAGCTACGTTTCCATTCAGCTGGGGCTTTCCGGCGGCGCGTCGATGGGCTATCAGCAGCAGATGGTTTCGACCGCCACGCTGATGCTCGTCGCCCCCCTGCTCGTCCTCTACCTCTTCGCCCAGCGTTCCTTCGTCGAATCCATCGCCGCAAGCGGCATCAAGGGGTGACAAGGGAGAATGAAACGGGACGAAGTCCCCTCCCTTGACCCTTCCGCGCGATTGAATTGAGCGCATTTTCATGCTATGCCCGCGTGCTGATGCAGGGGATTTCGCCTCTGCGCTTTGCAAGTGAAAAAGTCTTTTTCTCCACCTTGACAAAGACAATAAATTGGGCTATACTGAACTCGTCCGAGATGACGGAGAAGAGTATCCTGCCGAAGGATGTCCAGAGAGGCGCAGTTTGGTGAAAAGCGCTGATTCGGCGGCAGGGGAAGACCACCTCCCGATCGTACCGTGTGCCGCACGATAGCGCGGCAAAGAGAACCAATCAGGGTGGAACCACGGGCAGATTTTTCCGCTCGTCCCTCGAAACAACGCGAGGGACGAGCGTTTTTTCGTCCCAATCAATCAATCTGGAGGGAAAAAGCATGAAAATCATCTACAATGACGGTCATGTGGACGAATGCCCCGCTGACGACGAGCTGCATGTCATCCGCCACACGGCGGCGCACATCCTCGCGCAGGCAGTCAAGCACCTGTATCCGCAGGCGCATTTCGCCTATGGCCCGGCAACTGAAAAGGGCTTCCACTACGACGTCGATCTGGGCGATGTGAAGCTCTCCGACGAAGACCTCAAGACCATTGAGAAGGAAATGCAGGCCATCGTCAAGCAGAACCTGCCGATTAAGCCCTTCGCGCTTAGCCGTGAGGAAGCCATCAAGCTCATGCAGGAGCGCGGCGAAATCTACAAGGTCGAACACATCGGCGACCTGCCCGAAGACGCGACGCTGACCTTCTACCAGCAGGGCGACTACATCGACATGTGCGTCGGCCCGCACCTGTGCTACACCAAGGCGCTCAAGGCATTCAAGCTGACCGCCCTGTCCGGCGCGTACTGGAAGAACGACAAGAACAACAAGATGCTCACCCGCATCAGCGGCATCGCCTTCCGCAATCAGGAGGAACTCAATGAGTACCTGAAGATGATGGAAGAAGCCGAAAAGCGTGACCACCGCAAAATCGGCAAGGAAATGGGTCTGTTCATGCTCTGCGATGAAGGCCCCGGCTTCCCGTTCTTCCTGCCCAAGGGAATGCAGCTGAAGAACGCGCTGATTGACTACTGGCGCGATATTCACTACGCGGCGGATTATGTGGAAGTGTCCACGCCCATGATTATGAGCCGTCACCTGTGGGAGACGTCCGGTCACTGGGATCACTACAAGGACAACATGTACTCCACCAAGATCGACGACGAGGACTACTGCATCAAGCCCATGAACTGCCCCGGCGGCGTGATGGTCTACCGCAGCCAGCCCCATTCCTACCGCGACCTGCCCCTGCGCGTGGGTGAGCTCGGTCTGGTGCACCGCCACGAGCTGAAGGGCGCGCTGCACGGCCTGTTCCGCGTCCGCTGCTTCACGCAGGATGACGCCCATATCTTCATGACCCGCGAGCAGATTCCGGACGAAATCGCCGGCGTCGTACACCTCATCAATCAGGTGTACTCCAAGTTCGGCTTCGATTATTTCGTCGAACTGTCCACCCGTCCGGCGGACTCGATGGGTTCGGACGAGGACTGGGAGGATGCAACCAACGGCCTCAAAACCGCGCTGGAAAAGCTCGGTATGCCCTACATCGTCAACGAGGGCGACGGTGCGTTCTACGGCCCGAAGATTGACTTCCACCTGCGCGACTGCCTCGGCCGTACCTGGCAGTGCGGCACGATTCAGCTGGACTTCCAGATGCCGCTGAACTTCAATCTGGAGTATGTGGATGTGGACGGCAGCCGCAAGCGCCCGATTATGATTCACCGCGTCTGCTATGGCTCCATCGAGCGCTTCATCGGCATCCTGACCGAGCACTTCGCGGGCAAGTTCCCGACGTGGATGGCGCCGGTTCAGGTGAAGGTGCTGCCCGTGTCCGACAAGTCGATGGACTACGCCAAGACGGTGTACGCCGCCCTGCGCGCGAAGAAGATTCGCTGCGAGCTGGACGACCGCAACGAGAAGATTGGCTACAAGATTCGCGAAGCGCGTCAGGTAGACCGCGTGCCGTACATGCTGATTCTCGGCGGTCAGGAAGTGGAGAACAACACCGTCTCCGTCCGCGACCGTGCGACCGACCAGACGGTTACCTGCACGCTGGATGAATTCATCGCAAAGATTTCTAAGGAAATCGCCGACCGCGTGTAACAGGATTTCGCGCCTGCGGGCGCGACCAAAGGGCAATGGAAACAGACGAAGTCTGCGATTGCCCTTCGGAAACCTTCGGCACCGCCACTTTTGGGTGATTCTATAAGTGTATAGTCCGTTTTTCCCCGTCTGCATGGGAGAAATTCCATGCAGGCGGGGCTTTTTGTCTACTCGTTCTTTTATCCTTTACAGTTCGTTCATGCTTTTTCATGTGGATTCTGCTATAATACTTATGCTATTCCAAGGGAGGTATGCTCCATGATTGAACTCAGGCATGTCACGAAGCGCTACGGTGCGGTCGAAGCCCTGCATGACGTCTCTTTCCGCGCCCCGGAAGGGCAGATTGTCGGTCTGCTCGGGCAAAACGGCGCGGGCAAGAGCACCACGCTCAATATCCTCACGGGCTATCTGCCGCCGACGTCGGGGCAGGTGCTGGTGGATGGCATGGATCTCCTCCAAAACGCGCGCGAGTGCAAGCGGCTGATTGGCTATCTGCCGGAAAAGCCGCCGCTGTATGACGAAATGACCGTTCGGTCGTATCTGCGCTTCGTGTGCGAACTCAAGGAAGTGCAGAAATCGGCGATCACGGCGCATGTGGAGGACATTATCCGCACCTGCGGGCTGTCCGAAGTGGCGCATCGCCTGATTGGGCATTTGTCGAAGGGCTACCGCCAGCGTGTCGGCGTAGCGCAGTCGCTATGCGGCAATCCGAAGGTGCTGGTGCTGGATGAACCGACCGTCGGGCTTGACCCGCGTCAGGTGGTGGAGATTCGTGCGCTGATTGCCGACCTCGGTAAAACGCACACGGTCATTTTTTCCTCGCACCTCCTGTCGGAGATTCAGCAGCTCTGCCAGCGGGTACTCATCCTGAACCGCGGGCATTTGGAATACGAAGCAGACATGCAGGAATTAGCCGAAACGGGCGAAACGCTGCGGCTTCGGGCAAGCATCGCCATGCGGGAAAAGCAGCTGATTCCGGCTTTGCGGTCACTGCCGTGCGTGCGGCGGGTGAAGGCGCTGCCGACACGGACGATTGAGGTCAGCGAGGTATTGCTGGAATGCGACGCCTCCGCCGTGCCGGATGCGCAGACGCAGCTATTCCGTCTGCTCTGCGGGCTGGATGCCCCGATTCGGATGCTGGTGGAGGAACACGATTCGCTGGAAACGGTGTTCCTCCGCGCGACGGATGAAGGCACGAAAGTTCCTTCGTAATCTTCTTTGTTCTTATCGCAGAAGGGTGCTTCTATCACACACAGAAGTTTTTCCCGATGCGCAGGGATTTCGCCTCTGCGGAGGCGACCAAAGGGCAATGAAAACAGACGAAGTCTGCGATCGCCCTTTGGAAACCTTCGGGTTGCCACTAAAGCGGCTTGTTTTTTACCGCAACAGGGCATTTTGGTGTCCTCGGGAATAGCATTCGCATCCATTGTAGCGCAATGCGGGCGGAAATGCAAGCGGAGGAGAAAAATCCGCGAAAAAACGGCAAAGAAATTCAAAAATCAGTGAACGAAAAGGCGCGCTCAAACGTCTATATATCGGAGAACAAATGGAAGGAGGTGCGGCGGTGGATGCGCGCACGTTTCAGACGGAAGCGCTGAAAATCGAGAAGCTGCTGTACCATATCAGCTACGCGATGCTTCGCAACGAAAGCGATTGCGAGGACGCGGTGCAGGAGGCGCTGCTGCGGGCGTGGCAGAAGCGCGGCACGCTGCGAGATATGGCGGCGTTCCGGAGCTGGCTGTGCCGGATTGTGGCGAACACCTGCACGGAACTGCTGCGGCGGAAGCAGCGCACGACGCTGACGGACATCCCCGAAGAGATGCCCGCGCCGCAGAGCGACGCCATCGACCACATGGCGGTGATGGACGCGCTGGCGGAACTGACGCCGCAGATGCGCGTCTGCATGACGCTGCATTATCTGGACGGCTGGCGCGTGCCGGAAATCGCGCAGATGCTGGACATCCCGGAGGGGACGGTCAAAACGCGGCTGATGCACGCAAGAAAGCGGATGGAAACGCTGCTGAGGGAGGTGGAAACGTGACGGACGAGCAGATGAAAAAGTTGCTGGAAGAGGACACAGGCGAAGTGCCAGAGCGCTTCCATCAGGCAATGCTGGCGGCGTTTGGGCAGATGGAGGACGAGCCGTTTGACGGCACCGAACTGCCGATTTCGGTGGAGGCGGCGGAGAAGCCGCGCCGTCCGCGCTATGTGCCGCGTCAGGGCGGACGATTTCGGCGGATGATGCTGGTGATGCTCATCACGCTGGGGCTGCTGGGTGGATTGGCAGTCGCGACGACGGCGAATCCGCGGCTGCTGGAAGTGTTCTGGGGCAAGGATTTTGAGCCGAGCGCACAGGCATCGGCGTATATCGCGCACGATTTGGCGGAGGTGGAGACAAGCGGCTACCGCGTCCGCGTGGAAGAAGCGGTCTATGACGGCATGACGCTCTATGTCCGCTATTCCATCCGCGACATGAGCTGCGATCACCTGCTGGGCGAAACGAACGTGGATACCGGGCGGCGGATGCTGAATGAGCAGGAAATCACCGCGTTTGACCACGCGCCGGTTGGCTGGTGGACGGACAACCTGTGGTTGAACGGGCAGAACGTCGATATGCCGGGGCTATCCGGCGGCGAAACGTGGGCGGGCGATGAGAACGGCGAAATTGTCGTGAGCGAGATGTACCGGCTGGATCAGGTCGGCGTGTTCCTGTCGGGCGATGTGCAGATTGATCTGCCAATTGGCGAAAAGCAGCATTATGACTACGAAACGTGGCAGTCGATGCTGAAGGAGGACGGCACGTTCCGCAAGCCGGACGCGGGCATTGTTTCGTTCACGCTGAACTGCGACGCGCCCGTGACGCACTATGCGGACGGCGAGCGGGTGATTCTGCCCGACGGCACGGCGGCGTGGGTGGAATCGGCGGACGATACGCCGGTGAAGCTGTATGTGACGGTGCGGTTCGAGATTTCGGACGCGCAGCGGGAAGCGTTCCGCGCCGAAAACGGCGAAGGGTATGTATTCCCGGATGGCACGGTGATGCCCTTTGATGACGTGGACATGGTCGGTTCATGGGTGTACGGGCTGACGCTGGTGGATGCGGACGGGAAGCCGCTGCGGGCGAGTCTTGGCTATGGCGAAGGCAACTGGGGCGTTGGCAGCGGTGTTGCGGACTATGTGTTTTCGCACGAGAATGCGTATCCGGAGCAGGTGTATCTTGCGCCGCAGACGGGGGAGGACAGCGCGGATATGGCATGGGCGATTCCACTCCCCATGCGGAAGTGAGCAGCGCGGCTGCGATTCGCGCTGCTGCGGCAGGGCGATTCTTTTGCTGCTTGATTTTTGCGTTGCAGGGGGAATCGCGCCTTCGGGGCGGAGAATGGAGGAAAATTTGATGTTCAGGCAGAAAAAGAGCACACAAAAAAACCTTCCGAGCAAAACTCAGAAGGTTTTGGTGCGGCCGACGGGACTTGAACCCGTACCCATTGCTGGACACGCCCCTCAAACGTGCGCGTATGCCAATTCCGCCACGGCCGCAAGCGCAAGAATAATTATACCAAACAGCAAAGGGTTTGTCAAGAGGAAAAATGACAAAATCCGATTTTTCGGGATTTTGGGTTGAGGAAGAGAGAAAAGGAGACGCAATCGTGAACATAGGCAACGTGTGGAGAAAAGGACTGCTGCTGGGCATTCTGCTGATGGTACTGATTGGCAGTGCACAGGCAGAAAATTTTACGGTTCGGGTCGAGAAGGACGTCATCGGGTTCGACGAAAACCAGATTACGGTGGAAACCGACCAGACGGGTCTCCTGACGCTGACGCTCAGCGATGCTTACGGAACGTACCGCACCATCACGCGGGAAGCAAAGCGCGGCGTGACGACGTTTATGTGGGACGGACTGGGCGAAAACGAGGAGCGGCTGCCGTCGGGAAGCTACACGCTGCACGCGCTGCTGGTGACGGCGCGCGGAAATCAGGAGACGCAAATCAATGTAACGGTCGGCAAGGCGAAGCAGGCGCTGCTTTTCGCGCTCCGCAGCAGCGACACGCTGTATCTGGACACGGACGACTGGTTCTGCGAAGCCAAGCCGGTGCGTACAGGCGCGGTCGTCATGGATATTTACGCGGCGGATGACCTGAACACGAAGCTCGACACGCTAAAAAAGACGTTCGGCAGCACGACGAAAGTCAGCTGGAACGGGCGCGTGAAGGGCAAAAAGGTGGCGGAAGGGGACTACCTGCTGCGCTTCTACGCGGAGAGCAACCCGGCGTATGTGCGCGATGTGCGTGTGACGGTGAAGGAAGGCGCGCGCCCCGTCATTCCGGTGGCGGAAACGGGCAGCATCATGCCGACGTGGGACATGGACGAGGCGGCGATGTGGGACATGATGATGAAGCCGAGCGTCGTGGTGGACATTGCGGCGGTCAGCCATCAGAAGGTGTATGACAAGCCGTCGACGAATGGCAAGGCACTGGGGACGCTCCACGGGCAGAGCCAAGGCGTTGAGGTGCTGAAGGTTGAGGGTGGCTGGGCGTACATCGGCGCGTGGCAGCACGAATCCGGCGGGTATATCGAGGGCTGGGTGCCAATGAAGCGCCTCAAAACTGTCACGCCGAACAGCGATTTCGGGCTGGTGGTGGACAAGCAGACGCAGCGGATGAAGGTGTTCTATCGCGGCAAGTGCATTACGACGCTGACGATTTCGACAGGGCTGGCGGGCAAGAATCGGCTGATTCGCGAGACGGCGGCGGGCGCGTTCATCACCGTCGAACGCGTCAGCGACTTCGAGGACAGCGGCTATCACTACGAGTACGCCATCCGCTACGACGGCGGCAACCTCATCCATCAGCTGGGCTACAAGGCGCAGCGCACGAAGAAGGACTTTTCCGACCAAGAACCAGTGCTGGGGCAGAAGGGCTCGCACGGGTGCGTCCGCATTCCGCGCGCGGTGGATGCAACCGGGGTCAACGTCTACTACTTATGGACACACCTGCCCTACGGCACGCGTCTGTTCATCCTCGATGACCCGGAGAATCGCACGCTGCAAGCCGCCGCCGTCAGCGATAAGGTGCAGGCGGATGTGACCGCGCCGACCGACGTGCCGGCTTTATCCGCCGATGAAACCGAGCTCGTGCTGACCCTCGGCGGGGACGCCGTGCTGGGAACGCGCGAATACTGGTGGAACGACCCCGACAGCCTGCCGACATACCTCAATCAATACGGCATGGCGTACCCGTTCAGCGGCATGCAAAGCCTGTTTGCGCACGATGACATGACCTTCATCAACCTTGAATGCGCGCTCAAGGAGGACGGCAAGGGCGAGCAGACCGGCCGCTTGTGGCGCTTCCGCGGGCTGCCGAGCTACACCGAAGCACTCTGGCAGGGGTCGATTGAGCAGGTCAACATTGCCAACAACCACCATGGCGACTACGGCACGGCGGGCGAGGAATCCACACGCCAAGCGCTCATCGACGCGGGGATGCCCTTCAGTGGCTATGGGTATACCTACGTCTGGGAGAAAAACGGGCACAAAATCGGCTTCGCGGGCTGCCGCGAAACCACCTACAAGAACGACGAATTTGTGATTGCCCGTGACATCAACCGCTTGCGCGAGCAGGGCTGCGACGTGATTGTGTACAGCTGCCATTGGGGCACGGAGTACGACGATAAGCACAACGCCCTCCAGCAGGAAATGGCGTATAGGGCGGTCGCGGCGGGTGCGGATATCGTGGTTGGCAATCATCCGCACGTCGTGCAGGGCTTGACCAGCGTGGGTGGCGCGGTTGTGTTTTATAGCTTCGGGAACTTGATGTTCGGCGGAACGCATGATTTGACGACGTTTGACGCGATGGTGGCGCAGGTGCGGCTGCGGTTCAAGGGGGAGGAGTACGTTGGGTGTGAGGTGGATGTGATTCCGATTTTGACCAGTGGACGAGCAGCGGAGGGCGTGAATGACTTCCGACCGGTGCTGGCGGAAGGGGAAGATTGGGTTCGGATTTGGGAGAAGGTGCAGAAGGACACACCGTTTACGATGGAAGAAAAGATGTATTTCGCGAAGTAAGGCGGGAAAAAGAGGATAAACACGCGGAAAAAGTAGGGAAAAGCGACCAACTCAATCGCGCGGAGGGGTCAAGGGGGGATTCCCCCTTGCAGGGTCAAGG
>OGTB01000917.1_pt1 | contig 21650 bp, 17 predicted proteins | sample 1553611 | NCBI WGS metagenome assembly OGTB01 (sample SAMEA2580032, study PRJEB22360) | human gut metagenome | biome: human gut; feature: human-associated habitat; material: faeces | place: Denmark | collected 2008/2010 | reverse complement strand
TGGTTACTTTTGTGGAAGCGGATTTCATCTATACCGTTATCTGTTCCGTTCTAGTCTTCTGCTTCTTCAATTTCCGCAAGCGTGCCAAATGCTTTGCCGGTGATGTGGGTTCGGTGAGCATTGCCTTCATCCTTCTTTTTTTGATAGGAAGACTTATCATTGGAACGGGTGATTTCAGCTGGATAGTTCTTTTGTCCGTTTATGGGGTAGACAGTGTATTGACTATCATTCACCGCCTGATGCTTCATGAGAATATCGGGCTACCGCATCGCAAGCATCTGTATCAGATTATGGCGAATGAGCTGAAGATTCCCCATATAATGGTTTCTTCTATTTACATGGCAGTGCAGGCAATCATCATCGTAGGATATATAATGTGTTTAGGTTACAGTTATTGGTATTTGGCAGGTATAATTCTTTTGCTTTGTTTTCTTTATATCTGTTTTATGAAGAAGTATTTCGGATTGCACCAGTCTACGTGAGTAATGCTGAAATGATGATTAGTAAAATAATGAAAGGCGATGGAGACTAAAATCTCCATCGCCTTTCGTCTTATTTTTGAAATATAAATCGTACCTTTGTCATACACCAATCAGGTTATAATAATAACATGGAACAGATACGTAAGCTGCCGATAGGCATACAGACTTTTGATAAACTACGTGAAGGCGGTTTTCTTTATGTAGATAAAACTGCTATGATTTATCAAATAGCATCTACTTCTACTCCTTATTTCCTAAGCCGTCCCCGTCGGTTTGGCAAGAGTCTGCTCATTTCCACTTTCGAAGCTTACTTTCAAGGACGCAAAGACTTGTTTCAGGGCTTGGCCATCGAACAGTTGGAAACGAAGTGGGAACAGTATCCTGTTCTACATCTTGACTTGAATGCCCGGAAATATGAAACTGCTGCTGACCTGACGGCTATGCTTAATCAATATCTGGAGAAATGGGAGCTGCTCTATGGTCAGGAGAAGGAAGACCGTAGTCCGGAGGAGCGTTTTGCTTACGTGATAGAGCGGGCATGCACGCTGACGGGAAAGCAGGTTGTTGTGCTGATTGATGAGTATGACAAGCCATTGCTTCAAGCGGTCTTGGATGAGAACTTGCTGGATGAGTATCGGAAAATATTGAAAGCGTTCTACGGTGTCTTGAAGAGCGCTGACCGTTATCTTCGTTTTGTTTTCCTGACCGGAGTGACCAAGTTTGCGCAAGTAAGTGTGTTCAGTGACTTGAATCAGCTGAATGATATCAGCATGGATAGAGCATACAATGCTTTGTGCGGCATTACACAAGATGAACTTATAAAAACATTTGGCCCGGAAATACAACGGTTAAGTGAGAATGAAGAACTGACTTTGGAGGAAACGATTTTTCGTTTGGCAAAGAAATATGACGGCTATCATTTTTGTGAAGATACTTCGGTGGGGCTTTTTAACCCTTTCAGCCTTCTGAATGTATTCCAGAAATTGAAGTTCGGCAACTTCTGGTTTCAGACGGGTACACCTACTTATTTGGTGGATTTATTAAAAAAGAGTGACTATGATCTTCGCCTTTTGCTGAATGGCGTAGAGGTTACTGCCTCTGCCTTCTCTGAATATCGTGCAGAAGCTAATAATCCTCTGCCTATGATTTATCAGAGCGGTTACTTGACTATAAAAGCTTATGATAAGGAGGTTTGCCTTTATACGCTTCAATTTCCGAATGATGAAGTTTGTTATGGTTTCCTCAATTTTCTGGTTCCTTTTTATACTAAAGTTACTGATGATGAAACTGGTTTCCACATCGCTAAATTCATGCGTGAATTGAAGAGTGGGGATGTGGAGGCGTTTATGGAGCGTCTTAAGATATTCTTCTCCGGTATTCCGTACGAGTTGAGTGATGATACGGAACGTCATTATCAGGTTATTTTTCATGTAGTGTTTACTTTGCTGGGACAGTTCATCCGGTCCGAGGTTCGCAGCAGCCGCGGCCGTGCGGACGCAGTAGTTCATACCCCTACCGCTATTTATGTTTTTGAGTTCAAACTGGACGGTACAGCCGACGCAGCTCTGAAGCAAATAGATGAGAAAGGTTATCTGATTCCTTATACATTGGATGGCAGGAAATTAGTGAAAGTGGGTGTGAACTTCAGTAAAGAAACACGGAATATTGATGAATATATTGTTGTGGAGGAATAGGAACGAACAATCCTATATATGGAAAAGGCGATGGAGAATCAAATCTTCATCGCCTTTTCCATATATAGGATTTCATTTTATTTCTTCATCCTCAGTACCCGTATTCCCGTCCACTTATTATTGTCTTTCAGCATTTGGGACAAGGGGACTTTGGAGACGACCACTTTCTTGTCGGTAGAGGAAGCGTGTACCAGCAGGAGTTTGCCATCTGCATAGAAAGCGATTCCCATGTGGGCTACGTCCAGCCCCGGAGTGTTGGTGGTGATGGCTATGATATCGCCGTCTTTAATCCACGGGAGACCATCGGCGGGAAGTTTGGCTTTGGGAAGATAGTGAATTTCCTTGCCGGACAAGGATTGTTCAATCTTCTTCATTTTGGCTATGTTCTCCGGAGAATTTGCCAGCTGCTTGTAGAGTTGGGGGTGGGAAGACATGTAGGAGATGGACAACCGTTCGGTGTCGGGACTCATGGCGCCCGTTACATCTTGAAGGAAGCCGTTGCGTACGCCATTGTTTATCCAGTCGGCAATATAATGCAGGCGGGAAGTGTACCCGTCGATTTTACCGTCACGGTAACGGATTTTTTGCAGGTTATCGGCGAAAGCGCTTTCCGAGATGTCTCCGTCGGCCAATTTGGGGGTGAGTGTCTCTGCCAGCACATATTCCACCAGCGTGGTGCAGTCTACCTCATCGCAGTTGATGACGAGTTCCTCGGGACCATCTGCCTCCAGCGTATGGGCTACGTATGGCACATCCAGATACTTTATTCCATTGCTCAACATATCTTTCCCTCCCTGGGCAGAAACGGAAGTTACCATGGCTGCGGCGCAGAGGGCGCTGAACATAAATTTAGTCATTGTTTTCATTTTTCTTTCTTTTGATTATTATTGTTCTTGAACGTAAAAAGGATGCAGCAAATTTACTACATCCTTTTTATAAAAGCTTAATCCGGAGGGATTAAATTCAATATTGCCGGATTAAATATTTATAATCCTCCTTTTTATCGAACGGAACAAGGGAGAAACCGTATTCAATGGCGTTCTCTTTGCCCGGACGAATCAGATAGGGTTCATGGGCGGTTGCGCCCCAACTGTCGTCTCCACCGACACCCATCATGCGGTAATCAATGAACAAATCGACCATCTTTTCCGGCAGAGGGTCGGTGAGGTGGCGGTGATGGGTCTTTTCGGTACGCGGAGCGCCGTTGTCAATCGTATCGCCGCTGTCCATACTTTCCAGGGGATAGTTGGAGGCGTTCAGCTCAAAGGTGCGGTCGGCGATGAGCAGCAAACCACGTTGCGTCTTATCGGTAAGGGCGCACCAATAGATGTCCGTGCGATGGTTGTTCTCCTGTGGGCGGACATACGGCTCGTACATATCCTTGACCGGGATGGCGTACTCTCCGATGAACTGGGAGGTACGGCGGTCTCGGTAATTCTCTTTCGGACCGCGACCGTAGTAGGTCAAGTCTGTAAAGCTTTCCGGCAACTGCATCCGCAGGCCCACACGCGGTATCATCGGAGCTTGGTCTCCTTCGGCCACGAACCGGTTGTCTACCTTGATGACTCCGCTGGCATATATCTTATAGGTGATGTCCCAACGGGCATCTGTCTGTGGAAAACGGTAGGTCACCTTTATTGTCGTGGCATTGCTGCCCGGAGTCACTTGGAAACTTTCGGCTTTTGGTTCTTGATAGCTTGCCTCTTTCCAGGCTTTGAGGCGGACGGGGAGGTTGGCTCCATAATCATTGTCCGTCGGTGCACGCCAGAAGAATGGGCGGGGACCTTGACCGTTCAGTATGTACTCGTGCTTCTTGTATAAATAGGAGGTGAGCAGACCGCTTTGCTTGTCGAAGGTGGCTTTGAAGTCGGGACCGGAGAACGCCACCAAATTTCCCTCTTCCTTAGAAGTGGCGGGCTGCTGTGCCGTAGCCTCTTTCTTGTAGAAAGTATGGACGTAGGTCTGTTCGCGTGCGATGACCGTGCCGGCCGGGAGGAAAGGCTCTGCCGTCTTGATGGCTGCATAGAACTCGATACGCACATCTCCCGTTGTCTGTTTCTCTTTGGGTATGCCGTTCAGGAAGCCGGTGGTTACCGTCTTGCCCGGTGCGGCATGGATATTTTCAATCTTGCCACGGTAGACTTCCTTTCCGTGGTCGCGGATGATGTAGTAGAAGTCGTACTTGTCGAGATTGGTGAAGGAGAAATCATTGCGGATTTTCACGGTGGAAGTCTGCTTGTCGAAATCAAGGAACTTGATGTTCTGGTATACTTTTCCCATCTCTTCTGTCTGCGGCTTGACACTGCGGTCGGGGTATACCACGCCGTTGATGCAGAAATTGCCGTCGGAGGGCGTGCCGTTCTCGCCATAATCGCCGCCATAGGTCCAGTATTTACGGTCGTCGTCTGTCTTGGCGGCAAAGCCCTGGTCTACCCAGTCCCAGATACAGCCGCCCTGGAGGATAGGATATTTCTCGATGATGTCCCAGTAGTCCTGGAAGTTGCCGAGGCTGTTGCCCATGGCATGGGCATACTCGCAAAGAATGAGGGGACGCGTCATCTCCTTGTTCCGGGCATACTTTTCCAGATAGGAAGGGGAAGCGTACATCGGGCAGTAGATGTCCGTATTCCATTCCAACAGTGCGCGTTCATACTGGATGGGACGACTGTCGAGCGTCTTCAAGGTGTTGTAGGTAACGTAGAAATTCAATCCGTTTCCGGCTTCGTTGCCCAGCGACCAGATGATGACTGACGGATGGTTCTTGTCCCGTTCGTACATATTCATGGTACGGTCGAGGTGGGCATTCATGAAGAGCGGATTGTTTCCCAGCGTGCCGCCTACACGCAGGTCGTAACCCATGCCGTGGCTTTCTATATTGGCTTCGTCGATGACGTAGATACCATATTCGTCACAGAGTTCGTAGAAACGTTCCTGCTGGGGATAGTGACAGGTGCGGACGGTATTGACATTGTATCTCTTCCAAAGCTCGAAATCTTTCTTCATCAGTTCTTCGGAGACATAGTGACCGGTATTCTCGTTGTGTTCGTGATAGTTCACGCCTTTCACGAGGATAGGTTGTCCGTTTACCAACAGTTGCTTGTCCTTGATTTCCACTGTACGGAAACCTACTTTGCAGCTTGTCGCTTCAATCACATCTCCGTTCGGGCGCTTCAAGCTGACGACGAGGGTATAGAGGTTGGGCGTTTCGGCTGTCCATTGCAGGGGTTCCTGGATGGTCTTCTTGGTGAATTCCACTTCCGTTTGGTCACCGCTGACCTGAGTAGAGGACTGGGCTATCTGCTGGTCGTTCTTGTCCAGCAGGCGGTAACCAACGACAAATGGGGAATTTTGTCCGCTTTCATTGGTAAACTGCACCTTTACCTTGAGGATACCGTTCCGGTAGTTCTCATCCAAAGGAGACTCCACCTTGAAGTCCGTGAGATGGATTTGAGGCTGGGCATATAAGTAAATGTCCCGTTCGATACCACTGATGCGCCAGAAGTCCTGGCATTCCAGATAGTTGGCATCGGAAAAGCGGTGTATCTGAATGGCAATGACATTCTTCCCTTTCTTGGCAATGGCGCTGACGTTGAAACGCGCCGGAGTCTTTGCATCTTTACTCATGCCTACAAACTTGCCGTTGAGGTAGTAGAAGGCTGCCCCGCGTACGCCGTCGGCACTCAGGAAAATTTCCTTATCGTCCCAGTCTCCCGGAAGAGTGAACTCGCGGCGGTAGGTGCCGGTGGGATTCCATTCTTGGGGAACGTATGGAGGATTGGGCTTGTCCCAATAGGGAGGATAGCCCGAAGAACAGAACTCATAGGGATGGTTCACATAGATGGGCGTACCGAATCCCTGCAACTCCCAGTTTCCGGGTACATTGATGTCCGGCCAGCGGCTGGCGTCCACACGGTCCATCATGAAGTCCGTGGGGCGGTCGGCGAAGGTTTCCACATAATGGAATTTCCATTTCCCGTTAAGGGACAAGCGGAAGGTTCCGTTTTGGCGGTCATTGATGACGGCATCAGCCTCCGTGACGTAGGAGGTGAACGTGCTGCGGGCAGGCTCCCGGTTGATGCTTGTCAGCTTGGGGTTGGTAATCTCTTCGTAGCGATTGTTCTCCTGAGCAGTCAGGGCAAAGGGAAACGCTGCGAGGCAAGTGAGTAAAAAATACTTTTTATTCATAATTGCTTTTATTTCTTTGTGGTAGGTTCAGAGACCGGGAATACGAGCCCTTCACGCAACCACTTCTCCAGTTCTTCCGTCCATTGACGCTTGTAGGTGAAGTTGTCCCGGAATCCCCAGCCATGTCCGCCGGTGGGGTAGGCATGCAGGCTGGCAGGTACTTTATGGTCGCGCAGGGCAAGGAAGTAACCGATGCCGTTGATGGGCGGCACTGCGTCATCGTCCGAAGAAAGCATGATGAAAGCTTGCGGAGTGCGTGGGGACACTTGCCTTTCGAGGGAGTATTTTTGTTCCAGTTCCTGAGATGGATTTTCTCCGATAAGGTTCTTACGGGAACCTCCATGGGTAACGCCTTTCTGCATGGAAATCACCGGATAGAACAAGATCTGGAAGTCGGGACGGGTCTTGTCACTGCTGTATAGTGTGGCAAGCGAAGCTGCCAGATGGCCGCCGGCAGAAGCGCCCATGATGCCTACACGCTGAGGATTGACACCCCATTCGGCGGCATGTTCGCGTACCATGCGGATGGCTTGTTCGGCATCGGAAAGGGGCACTTCATGGTGCCCGTTGGGCATACGGTATTTCAGTACTGCATAGGTGATGCCTTGTGTGTTGAACCAGGGAGCCATGTCGTGTCCCTCGTGCTTCATGGCCAGCCCCCCGTAGCCGCCTCCCGGACACATGATGATGGCCATGCCGTTGGGGTGGGAGGCAGGGTACACCGTAAGGGTAGGGGTGGTGACATCGGACACCCATTCGTTGTTATGGTTCTGTCCGGAATTGGTCAGTTCGTTGTTATTGGGGGCACCGTTGGGCCATAGGGGCAGCTCAACGGGCTTTTGTGCAGATAACATGGTCGCTGCAAATAGAAAAGATAAAAGTAGAATCTTTTTCATGTTCTTGGTATTTAAAAGTTATTTGGTTTTCATGGAAGCTTTGATGAGGTAGAATATCAGAATGGCATAAGCACCCAGCGCCAGCACTTCGGACCAGGTGTTCTGCAACCATGCATCGTTTACGAGGTTGATTCCTCCGAAACGCATGGCAGCACTTGCCACGCCCATCAATGCACCGCCGGCAATGAAACCGGAGGCAAGCAGGGTACCTTTCTCCCCGCGTTCGGCATTGAGAGCGGCATCCTTGCTGCGGCTGGTCACGTACCAGTTGATGGCACCGCCCACTACCAACGGAACATTCAGTTCCAATGGGATGAACATACCCAATGCAAATGCCAGTGCGGGAATCTTGCAGAAGTTGAGGATGACGGCCAGCACTGCACCGATGCCGTAGAGCAGCCAGGGCGCACCCACACCGTTCATCAACGGTTCGATAACGGCCGCCATGGCATTGGCTTGCGGAGCGGCCAGCTGTCCGCTGGTGAAACCGTATGTCTTGTTTAGGATAATCATTACACCACCTACGGTAGCGGCAGAAACGATGGTTCCGAGGAACTTCCAGGTCTCCTGCTTGGCAGGCGTGCTACCCAGCCAGTAACCGATTTTCAGGTCGGTGATGAAACCGCCCGCCATAGACAGCGCCGTACACACCACGCCGCCCATCACCAAAGCCGCCACCATTCCGCCGGGGCCTTTCAAGCCTACCGCCACCATTACTACCGATGCAAGGATAAGCGTCATGAGCGTCATGCCCGATACCGGATTCGTACCCACAATGGCAATGGCATTGGCCGCTACGGTGGTGAAGAGGAACGAGATGCCCGCAACGAGCAGGATAGCCACCACCGTGTGCAGCAGATTGCCCTGCATCACATCGAAGTAGAAGAACAGCGTAACCAGTATCAGCGTGATGATGGAACCGATGGCGATAATCTTCATGGAAAGGTCGCGTTGCGTACGCTTCACGCCGGCTTCCGCATCGGCCTTGCCGCCCATCTCTTTGGCGGCCAGTCCCACAGCACTCTTTATAATGCCCCATGAGCGCACGATACCGATCACACCGGCCATGGCGATACCACCAATACCGATACTTTTGGCATATTCCTTGAATATAACTTCGGGTGACATTTCGCTGATGGTTTGTGTCAAGGCCGGATTCCATGCATTCAGCACTTGGTCGCCGAACAACAGGGCCATACCTGGAACAATAACCAGCCATACCACCAATGAACCGGCACAAATGATAGCCGCGTATTTCAAGCCGACAATATAGCCTAGGCCTAATACTGCTGCACCGGTGTTTATTTTCATCACCAGTTTGGCTTTTTCGGCAACCATCTCACCCCAGCCGCATACGCGGGTGGTGAAGTTTTCATTCCACCAGCCGAATGTGGCTACAATGAAATCGTACAGACCTCCTATTAGTCCTGCAAAAAGCAATGGCTTTGCCTGGCTTCCGCCTTTCTCGCCGGAAACAAGCACTTGCGTACTGGCAGTGGCTTCGGGGAAGGGATATTCGCCATGTTTGTCGCTGACGAAATATTTACGGAAGGGGATGAGGAACAGGATCCCCAAAATACCTCCCAGCAGTGAGCTGACAAACATCTGAAAGAAGTTGACTGTCATTTCGGGGTATTTGTCCTGCAATATATAAAGGGCGGGCAATGTGAAGATGGCTCCTGCCACTATGACTCCCGAACAGGCACCGATGGATTGGATGATGACATTCTCACCTAACGCGTTTTTACGCTTGGCGGCTCCCGATACACCTACGGCGATGATGGCGATAGGGATGGCGGCTTCAAAAACCTGTCCCACTTTTAATCCCAGGTAAGCGGCCGCCGAGAATAATACCGCCATGGCGATACCCCATAGCACAGACCATAGGTTTACTTCGGGATATTTTTTGTTTGGTGACATGATGGGGTGATATTGTTCCCCCGGTTTCAGAGGTCGGAACGCGTTATCGGGCAATCCAACCGATTTTTCTTCTTCTTGTTTCATGTTTCTCTATGTTGTTATTTTTGAAATTTATCATAATAAATGCCCAAAAATAGTGAAAAAATAGAGAAACATCCTCATGATTTGATTAGAATATCTGAAATTTCAATCCAAATGATAGTCTCAGATAGTCATCGGGTTTCAAATAACTGTTGTTGAACGCACTGACAACGTATAAATCGCATGTGCTGATTTCGTAGAATGCGGTGATGCTTTTAGAGAACTTCCGGTACTTTTCGGGCACATCGAAACGGACGCGTTGTCCCAGAAAGATATGGGTGCGGATACGGGTGGAAAATCCGTAGTATCCACGGGGATAGCGCTCGGGTTCGCTTGTCCAGAAATCATCGCTGAATACGGTGTTGAAATAGATTCCGGTAGTCAGCGGTTCCAGCGAGAAGTCTTTGCCCAGCCAGATACTCCACGGGATATAATTCTGTTTCAAGGTCATGGTCATCTTGAAATGTTTGGATGAGTAGCGGGGGATGAAGCCCAAAAGAAGATCGGTTTCCCATTGGCCTCTTTTTCCATAATCCCAGCCTATGCCCCAGGATAACAGGCCCATTCCACCGGCGTACTGTAATTTGGTGTGGGTGGGGATCAAAGCTTCCCACGCACGCCTGTAACGGTGTACGCGCTTGTCGTATTTATGGTGCCGGTTTGGCATTTGGGTTACAATATCTTCCTCTTGGTTTTGAACGGAAGGAGAGGAGACAAGTATGCTGTCTTTGGATAAGATGGAGTAAAGTGTATTATTTTCTTGGGCTTGTGCCGTAAAAGGCAATAGTGGCCACAATAGGTTCAGAAATATCTTTTTAAAATTCAACTGTTTCATAATCGTAGGTTCCATCTTCTTTAATGGTGAATAATAAGTAGATGCGTTTGTCTATGCAGGGGCATTGGAAATACAGAACTCCGTCGTTGAATAGATCATCTACTGCGAATTTGTGTTCATGGCCGTAAAGACAGAACTGGACTTTGGGGAACTGGTTGACGTATAGTTGGAAGATTTTTGCTACATTGTTGTTGAATACAAATTCAAAAGGTTTTACGTGCATTGCGAATACCGTTTTTTCTATTTCAGGCGACAGGTTGTTCAGTTCATTTTCTATAAAATTGAAATCGGGAACCGGTTCCGAATAATCATATTCCATCGCATTGGTATTGAGGCAGATAAAGCGTACATTTCCGGCTGTGAAGGCGAAGTTGGGATCTCCATAAATGGCTCTGTATGCGTCTTCACCTGTACCCAGACAGTCGTGGTTGCCTAAAAGGCATACGTAGGGCATCTGGAATTTGTTAAATATGTCCCGCATCCATATGAATTCTTTTGTGACGCCGAAATCGGACTGGTCTCCTCCGTGAATGACAAAGTCTATGTCACCACGGGCATTGAGGGCTTTTACAACATCTTCGGTAGAGTTGTACCATCGTTGGGTATCACTGATCATGGCAAAGCGGATTGTTTTTTTGCCTTGCATTTTGTTTTCTATCAACTGGATGTTTTTGTTGGTCAGTTCTCTTTCTCCTGTAATATGTACATCGTATGGATGGGTTTCCAGCATGTCACAGCCACTGAAACAGAGGGCCAGCAGGACAAAGAATAATAGCTTGTTTGTCATTGTTCTCTTAAATTTGCTGCAAAGTACGTTATTTTAATCAGAATAAGAGTGGCTTATTATTGGGGAAAAATGTTCTTTTTTTCTTATTTTTTTGTCTTTACTTGGATACAGGCAGGCGGGGCAGTGTTTTCCGGATATAAAAAGAGGATGTATCAAACTCGAATCTTCTTTTGTTTTGATACATCCTCTCTCTTATGATGTGAGAATTCTATTCTGCAACTGTGCCTTTCGGGGTCATATCACCTTCTATATAAAGACGTGTCATTTCATTTTTCCCGTTTGTGCGGATAGTGATTGATTTCTTGAAATGTCCCGGAAATTTGCCGGCTCCATTATAAGTCACTGTTATCTGTCCGCTTTCACCCGGTTTGATGGGCTCTTTAGGATATTGGGGAACAGTACATCCGCAAGATGCGATCGCTTGATGAATGACCAAGGGACCGTCTCCCGAATTTTTGAATTTGAAAACGCAAGTAACTTTCGGGCTAGACTCGGGGAATGAACCGAAGTTATGTGTTGTTTTCTCAAAGGTTATTTCTGCTTCTCCTTGAGATTGCCATACGGCTGCGTATGTGGTTAACCCTATAATCAACAATAATGTTGAAAGCAAAATTTTCTTCATTAGTTCCACTTTTTAAAAATTATCGGGGCTAAATTACTGTTTTTTTTATAAAAGGTCTTTAACTGTTAGTGAAATAAATGGTAAATTAACACCTTTAAAAATAAGGGACAAAGATAATCAACCCTATGAGGGCGGCAAAGATAGCGCAAATCAGTACGGCTCCTGCCGCTATGTCCTTTACGTCTCCGGCTATAGGATGGTAGTCTGGTGATACCAGGTTTACCAGGCGTTCTATGGCTGTGTTGAATGCTTCGGCAGCCAGTACCATTGCAAAGCACAGGAGGATGACAAGCCATTCGGTGCGTGTTATTTCAAACCGGATGCCTGCAATGGTTACGGCGATGATGGCTGTGCAATGTATCCAGGCATTGTGTTCCTTACTTAAAAAACTACATACGCCTTTCCAGGCGTATGTAAAGCTTTTTAGTCGTTTATGCAGTTCATTCATTTTTTTAAGTTTGGGGTGAGTTTATCCTCTGTTTACCTGTTTTACTCCTTTTACTGTCTTTATCTTTTTTACTAATGATTCCAGCTTTGAAGTATCATCTACCATTACGGTCATCATGCCGCTGAACAGCCCGTCGTGCGAGTCGATACTGATGGAACGGAGCAGGATATCGTTTTCCTTATTGATAATGGAGGTGATATTTGTCACAATTCCTATATCGTCATGGCCAACGATGCGCAGCGTGATGGGGTATTGTTTGCCGTGGCTTTTCCCAGCCCAACGCGCCTTTACGATACGGTAGGCAAAACGTGATTGCAATTCTCGTGCGTTAGGGCAGTCGGTACGGTGTATTTTGATTCCTCCGCTGATGGTTACAAATCCGAATACATCATCGCCATAGATAGGGTTACAGCATTTGGCTAATTTGAAGTCCAGTCCTTTCAAATTCTGATCAATGACCAGCACGTCCTCTTTGAAGGTCTTGTCGTCCTGTGCTGTCTGCATGCTGAAATTCTCGGCGCTGCGATAGACAATATCTTCCCGGTTTTCCGTTTCCTTTTTCTTCAGTTCCAGGTATTTTTCGATGATGTCGTTCGCATCTCTTGTCTCGTTGGCTATGTCCTGATAGAACTCGGTTACGGTTTTGTATCCCAGCTTTTTTATCAGGCGCATCATCACTGCTTCATCGTATTCCAGTTTGCGGTTCTTGAATTTACGTTCTATGGTTTCTTTGGCGAACTCTGTCTGGCGGGCTTCTATCTCTTTGATGGCCTGGCGTATTTTGGTTCTTGCCTTCGAAGTGGTGACGATGTTCAGCCAGTCGCGTTTGGGTGTCTGGGTGTTTGAAGTCATGACTTCTACCTGGTCACCGCTGTTCAGCGTTTGCTTTAATTGTGCGTTCTTTCCGTTCACCTTTGCTCCGATACACTTGGACCCCAGTTTGCTGTGGATGGCGAAAGCAAAGTCCAGTACGGTCGCTCCTTTCGGCATCTTGTACAAGTCACCTTTGGGGGTGAATACGAATACTTCGTCTTCGTATAATTCCAGTTTGAACTGGTCCATCACTTCCAGGTCACTGTCGGCGTTCTCCAGTGTTTCCCGGATGGAGGTCAGCCATTCATCCAGACCGCTTTCTCCTTTTACGCCTTTGTAACGCCAGTGGGCTGCCAGACCACGTTCCGCTATCTCGTCCATGCGTTCGGTGCGTATCTGTACTTCCACCCATTTGCCTTCAGGCCCCATTACAGTGGTATGCAAGGATTCGTATCCGTTACTTTTGGGTACGGAGAGCCAGTCGCGCAGACGTTTGGGATTGGGCATATACATATCGGTCACAATGGAATATACCTGCCAGCATTCTTGTTTTTCCTTGTCGACGGGAGAGTCCAGAATGATTCGGATGGCAAACAAGTCATACACTCCTTCGAAGGGACATTTCTGTTTCTTCATTTTCTGATAGATGGAATGGATGGACTTGGTACGCCCTTTCATGTGGAACTTCAATCCTGCTTCTTCCAGCTTATGCTGTATCGGTTCGATAAAGGCGGCTATGTATTTGTCACGGGAGGCTTTCGTTTCGTTCAGTTTGTCCTTTATATGATAATATACGTCGTGTTCAGTATATTTCAAGGAAAGGTCTTCCAGCTCCGATTTCAGTTTGTATAGCCCCAGCTTGTGTGCCAGCGGTGCGTACAGATAGGCAGCTTCGTTGGCTACTTGGGTGCGTGCTTCTATATTGGGAGTCTCCTTTATCTGTCTCATCAGGTTCACGCGGTCTGCAATGATGATCAGAATAACACGCATGTCTTCGGCAAAGGAGAGCAGCAGGTTGCGGAAATTTTCCGATTCTATGGTAGGGCTTTTGGAGTATAGCTCATTGATTTTCACAAGACCGCGTATGATCCCTGCTACATCCTCTCCATATTCCTGTTGTACAGATGCTAAGGTGCATAAATGGTTCTTTACCGATTCGTGCAGCATGATCCCCAGGATGGAAGCCCGTTTCATCCCAATTTCCTCGGCCACGATGACAGCGGTCTGCATATCTTTGATGATAGGATTCATTCCGAAACAATTTCGTGGCAGGTTACCTTCGGCAACTGCTTTTATGAGGTGTATTTTTAACTTATGGCAATCACCCTTCTGCAAGGTGTCGCCGGATAATTGCAGCAATCGTTTATAGAGGGCGAACAGTTGCTCACGCTCTTTGGCTGTGAAAAATGCTTTTTCTTCCATAACACGTGAAATCTTTTCGAGGGTAAAGGTAGTTTTTTTCTTTATTTATTAGGTAGTGTTCTCGCATTTTTTTGTATTTTTGGGCAATTAATAGTGAAAGAATAAGGTAACAATTTATTTAAACCATATAAAATCATGTACTTATGTTAACACCTGAAGACAAAGACTTATTAGTGAAAAAAGGAATTTCCGAGCAGCAGATTGCAGAACAACTGGCTTGCTTTGAAAAGGGTTTCCCATTTTTGAAGCTGGATGCAGCCGCTTCTGTTGAAAAGGGAATCATGGCTCCCGCCGAAAATGAAATGAAAAATTATTTGGAAGCATGGGATACATATAAGGAAGGGGAGAAAACCATCGTGAAGTTTGTACCCGCCTCTGGTGCTGCCAGCCGCATGTTCAAGAATTTGTTCGAATTCCTGGGGGCTGATTACAATATTCCGAAGACTGATTTCGAAAAGAAATTTTTCGACCATATTCATAGCTTCGCATTCTACAATGACTTGAATGCGGCTTGTATGGATAATACCGGGAAGGATATTGATGCTTTGATGGCCGGGAAGGAGTATAAATCTATAGTAGCCAATCTGCTGGAAGCTGCCGGCTTGAACTATGGGGCATTACCGAAGGGGTTGTTGAAATTCCATCGGTATGCGGATGGTGTGCGTACACCGCTGGAAGAACATTTGGTGGAGGGTGCGTTGTATGCGGCAGGCAAGACCGGAAAAGTGAATGTGCATTTCACCGTTTCTACGGAACATCGTGAGTTGTTCACAAAGCTGGTGGAAGAGAAGGTTGCCGTTTATGCAAAGAAGTATGGAGTAGAATATGATGTGTCATTTTCTGAACAGAAACCGAGTACGGATACGGTTCCTGCCGATATGGAGAACAAACCTTTCCGCGATAAAGGCAAGCTGTTGTTCCGTCCGGGGGGGCACGGTGCGCTGATTGAGAACCTGAATGATTTGGATGCCGATGTTATCTTTATCAAGAATATAGATAATGTGGTTCCCGATCGCTTGAAAGAGGATACTGTTACGTATAAAAAGCTGATTGCGGGGGTACTGGTTACTCTGCAGAAGCAGGTATTTGAATATTTGGAATTACTGGATGGCGGTAAATATACACATGCGCAGCTGGAAGAGATCATTCGTTTCTTACAGCAGACTTTATGTTGCCGCAAACTGGATATCAAGGATCTGGAAGATGCCGACCTGGTTATTTATCTGCGTAAGAAGTTGAACCGTCCGATGCGTGTATGCGGTATGGTGAAGAATGTGGGTGAACCGGGAGGCGGCCCGTTCCTGGCTTATAATGCGGATGGTACTGTTTCATTGCAAATTTTGGAAAGTTCTCAGATTGACATGAATGATCCGGCCAAGAAAGAGATGTTCGAGAAAGGTACTCACTTTAATCCGGTGGATTTGGTGTGTGCGGTACGCGATTATAAAGGAAACAAATTCGACTTGGTGAAGTATGTGGATAAGGCTACAGGTTTTATCTCTTATAAATCAAAGAACGGTAGAGAACTGAAAGCATTGGAGCTTCCGGGCTTGTGGAACGGCGCAATGAGTGACTGGAACACTGTTTTCGTTGAAGTGCCGTTGAGTACCTTTAATCCGGTGAAGACTGTGAATGATTTGTTGCGTGAACAGCATCAATAATTCCTTTTTTTATTATAGACTACATGGATTTATACAGATCGGACGATTTGTGTAGGTCCGTGTAGTTTTTTGTGAAATTAATTTATATACCCTTGATTACTAACCTATAATTAAAAAGAATGAACCTGCTGACCTTTATTGCCCCACTGGCTGTGGCGGCAACTTTTATGATGCCGGCCGATGCCGCAAATCACAAAGAATTACCGGCATTGGGAAATACTCATATTCAAGTATTCGACAAGACCCCTGTTTGTTTTCGTCCCGACTCTTTTCCTAATTATACTCCTGCCAATGCTGACGGAGTGATCCGTCTGGTAAACGGGCGTATCATTTTAAAGAAAATAACCTTGCCCGATTATAAAAGGGATGTGGATGTTACTCTGAAAGTAACTGTAGCTTCCAATGGTGACCGTTGGGATAAATCTGGCTCTTGTTTTGTGCTTCCCAAAGAATCGGTGATTAATCTGATGAATATAGCCGAAGGCAAGAGGGCGTTTCCTGCGGTAGACAGTACCAAATATGAAAAAATGATTGGTATTGTTCCGGGTCAGGATTATGTGCCTACCCTTGAACTGATGCGTTTTATGACCCCGTTCGGTGTGGGGTATTATAGTTCGGATAATGATTCTTTGAGCAGCAAGAGGCGTCCTGTATATATCCCGAAATGGGAAAAGAGTGTGACTTGGGTGCAGGATATTACCGATCTTTATCCGGCATTGGAGAGAGAGGCATACGTGGGAATTTATATTGATACATGGACTGCCGAGGGGTATGTGGCCAGCATGGAATTGGACGTGAAGGAGAGTAAGATTACTTGCGACGTGATGCCGGAGCGCCGTGTGAAGCCTTTGATGAATACGGTGTATTATATCGGACAGGCTTATCCGGATATTTTCTCACGCAAAGATGTGGTGATGGATTTTGATATGTCGAAAGCTGCCAAGAATGTTCGTTTGAAGTATATTGTTACAGGTCACGGGGGGCATAGTGGCGGAGATGAGTTTGTGGAGAAACGAAACATTGTGTCTGTTGATGGCAAGGAGGTGTTGAATTTCATTCCTTGGCGTGACGACTGTGCTTCTTTCCGCCGTTTTAACCCAGCTACGGGAGTATGGCTGATACCACGAGTTGCCGCATATATAGGTGATAAGGGTTATACGACAAAAGAGATTGAAGAACCTTTGGCTTCTTCAGATTTATCCCGTTCCAATTGGTGTCCGGGTAGCGATGTGATGCCTGAGGAGGCTGTTATTGGTGACTTGCCGGCCGGTAAACATTCTTTTAAGGTAAGTATCCCTGAGGCACAACAGGTGGATGGCAATAAATTGAATCATTGGCTGGTTTCAGCTTATTTGGTTTGGGAGGAATAACTTTTCCCGATTATTAATAGCTGCTGGAGCGGTTTGAATCTTTCCGAATATGAATGGTGAATTTCTTTCGGAAGGATTCAAAGCCTCTTTGCGGTAAATGGACATTATTTGTTTTTTCTTTTCATGCTGCGGATGATTTCTTTGTCCTCCGTGCTTACCCGATAAGATTCTATGATTTTTTGTAGTGCCTTATTGTAAGTAAAGTCATCTAAATGATTTTCCTTCAGATAGTTCATCGTTTTTTGAGGAAACTTGACATAACATACGGATAAAGCCCATGCTACAGCCATCTTCACATAATATCCTTCGTGACTGATCCGGTCCATCCATTGCAATACGTTGTCTATATACTCTTCGTCAATATAATGAGCCATTGCCATTACTACTCCGAAACGTATTTCATATTCTTTGTCGGATTTCATCCGGTCTTCCAAAAATAGCCAGACCCTTTTCTTGTTCTTGTCCACAAACCGTTGTTTGCCGTAAAAGTCAAAGGTGTCACAAACAGACCAACTGTTGATGATGGCAATAAACCGGGCAACCAGTGAAAGATATGCTTGCGTGTCTTTCATTTTCAGATTACTTATTACCATACCTTGTAGCATACGTTCCTCCATATAATAAGTATCCGCAGTCTGTAGATAACTCTCCCAGTCATCTTTGGCAATTTGTGCTCCTAACCGCCTTAGGGCAGGGATGCGGATACCCAATACATTTTCTATTCCCGGATGCAGCGATTCGGTAAACTTTTTATTTCCATTTTCTGCCAGTTGCAGCAAATTTTCTTTTATGGTCAATCCATTGATACGATATTCGTCCATTTTGTTTTTGTAAGATAGGGTTAGATTTTCAGTCCCATGATATAATCGTTCATATAATATCCGTTGCCTATATGGAAATCTCCTTCTGCAACTTTTTCCATTCCCAAATGTTGGTAGAATTGTAAAGCCTTATTGTTACGGTTTACATTCAAATGCATTTCGCAAGGTCCGGGATGGATTTCTTTAATTGCTTTGACGGCCTGCTCAAATAGTGCTTTGCCCAACCGGCAACCTTGAAAAAGGGGAAGTACATAGATTTTCTGCAGATGAAATAAATGTTCTCCTTCGGGCTGTATGGAAACATATCCGGCAGCTTCTCCATCTTTGTAAGCTATGTAATAGATGTGCCCTTCCTCTTCCATTTGTTTACGCAGGTTTTTCGGAGAGTACATCCAGTCCATCATGTAATCCAATTGTTCTTTTGAAAGAATTTCCTGGTAGGTGGCCGGAAATACAATCTGAGCCATCTCGTTAATCAACTGAATATCATTGGTCGTTGCCTTTTTTATGGTAAACATGATCTTTATATCTTTTTAGTGTTATAACGAGAGGCAAAGATAAACTTTTTGCAAGAAAAAAAGGGGATTCCTTTCTTTTTCTTGTTTAAATATTAATTTATGCAAAATAGTAGAACTATGTAATACAAGGTACTTGTATAATACATATATTTGTGCCAAACAAAGTATTATAGATTATGAATGTAGACAATGTACGATCTCAGATGCGCAAAGGAATGCTGGAATACTGCATTTTATTGTTGTTGCACAAAGAGCCGTCATATGCTTCGGATATCATTCAAAAATTGAAAGAAGCCCGGCTCATTGTAGTAGAAGGGACGCTTTATCCGCTGCTTACCCGGCTGAAAAACGATGACCTGCTCTCATACGAATGGGTAGAGTCCACTCAGGGACCACCTCGTAAATATTATAGTCTCACTCCTCAGGGTGAAACATTCCTTAGCGGACTGGAGGCTGCCTGGGAGGAGCTGGCGAATACAGTGAATCATTTAAAAAACAATTAAAAACAGGATACAATGAAAAAGACTTTAACCATAAATTTAGGAGGTACCGTTTATCATATAGACGAAGACGCTTACCATTTGTTGGATAACTATTTAACTAACCTGCGTATTCACTTCTGTCGTGAGGAGGGAGCGGAAGAAATTGTACATGATATAGAATTACGTATCTCTGAGCTGTTTACCGACCGTTTGAATGAAGGTAAACAGGTTATTACCATTGAAGATGTGGAAGAAATCATAGCCCGGATGGGTAAACCCGAAGATCTTTCCGATGAAGAAAGTGGAGAAGCATCGGGTTCGGAAAAACAAAAAGGAACCACTATGCGCCGCTTGTTTCGTGATCCGGACAATAAGGTACTAGGTGGAGTGGCTTCCGGACTGGCTGCTTATATGGGATGGGATGTTACTTGGGTACGTATCATTCTATTGGTTCTTGGTTTCTTTGTTCATGGGGTGATATTGGCTTATATCATAGCGTGGATTATTATTCCTATGGCGCGTACCGCTCCCGAGAAACTCGCCATGAAGGGGGCTGCTATTAATATGGAGAATATAGGCAAGACTGTAACAGACGGATTTGAAAAAGTGAATGATTATGTACGCTCAGACCGTCCTAGGAGTATCTTGCAAAAGATAGGGGAGGGGATTGTGTCTGTGGCGGGGTTCCTTATCAAATTCCTGCTTGTTTTCATTGCTATTTGCTGTGCGCCTGTATTGTTTGTATTATTGATTGTCTTTTTTGCATTGCTGATGGCGGCTACGGGACTGATTGCTGCATTGCCGGCTGTGCTTTATGAGGTGCTGCCTGCGGTTAATTGGGCTACGGTGGGTAGCTCTCCGGGGTTGACTGTCGCTATGTCCGTAGCAGGTATTCTGGTTATCGGTATTCCTATTATAGGACTGATACACATGCTGATGCGTCATTTTGGAGGTTGGCAACCCATGTCCATTGTAACCAAAATTATATTTATCGTATTGTGGCTCATCGCGTTGGGAGTGGGTGTTTTCTTTGTACTGAATGATCCAAATATTGCTTCAATGATATCGTATAGTTTATAAAATACACTATCTTTGCAGATGGAAAGTTGGGAATCAAGAGGTGTCTTGTTCTCAACTCTCCGTTTTTTGTAAGGAATATCAAACATATATAAATACTATGACTAAGAAGATTTTATTGCTGGGTTCTGGCGAATTAGGTAAGGAATTCGTCATTGCGGCAAAACGTAAAGGGCAGTATGTTATTGCTTGCGACTCTTATGCAGGTGCTCCGGCCATGCAGGTGGCTGATGAATTTGAAGTGTTCAGTATGCTTGACGGTGATGCGTTGGATGCTGTGGTAGCCAAACACAAGCCGGATATAATTGTGCCTGAAATTGAAGCTATCCGTACCGAACGTCTGTATCATTTGGAACAGGAAGGTATTCAAGTAGTGCCGAGTGCCCGTGCAGTGAATTTCACGATGAACCGCAAGGCCATTCGTGATTTGGCAGCTAAGGAATTAGGATTAAAGACAGCCAAGTATTTCTATGCCAAGTCTCTGGAGGAGTTGAAAGAAGCTGCAAAAGAAATTGGTTTCCCCTGTGTGGTGAAGCCTTTGATGTCTTCATCCGGCAAAGGCCAGTCTTTGGTCAAGAGCGCGGATGAGTTGGAACAGGCATGGCATTATGGATGTGAAGGCAGTCGTGGAGATATTAAAGAATTGATCATTGAGGAATTTATTCAGTTCGATAGTGAGATTACTTTGCTCACCGTCACTCAGAAAAACGGTCCAACTTTGTTCTGTCCGCCTATCGGACATGTACAGAAAGGGGGAGATTATAGGGAAAGTTTCCAGCCGGCGCACATTGATCCCGAACATTTGAAGGAGGCACAGCGTATGGCCGATAAAGTGACGGCGGCTTTGACCGGTGCGGGAATCTGGGGAGTTGAATTTTTCTTGAGTCATGAAAACGGAGTTTATTTCTCCGAACTTTCTCCCCGTCCGCATGATACCGGAATGGTGACTTTGGCAGGTACTCAGAATTTAAATGAGTTTGAGTTGCATCTGCGTGCGGTGTTAGGACTTCCTATCCCTGAAATTACACAAGAACGCATAGGGGCCAGTGCAGTGATTCTTTCTCCAATTGCCAGCAAGGAAGCTCCCCGTTATCGTGGTGAGGAAGAAGTTTGTAAGGAGACAAATACTTATCTCCGTATTTTTGGTAAACCTTATACAAAATTGAACCGCCGTATGGGAGTTGTGGTTTGTTATGCTCCTAATGGCAGTGACTTGGACGCTTTGCGTGACAAGTGCAAGGCTGCTGCTGCAAAGGTAGAGGTGTATTAATATCTTGTATTGATGGATATAAAATAAAGGTCCGGGCTTTTCCAAGTCCGGACCTTTTGTTGTTCCAAAGGTGTGCTTCCCTGAAACAAGGTTTTATAGTTTTTCTTTTTAAAAGAAGGGCGTAGGGAGACTTTTTTCTGTAAGGAGTATGTGGCCTTGTAATCAGATTCATCCTTAAAATATTTTATTCGGATTCCTAAACCTTTCCTGACGTATGGTTAAGGGTTTTCTTCCTGCCTGTTTTATCTCCGCAAGCCTTTGGAGTT
>OGTB01000909.1_pt1 | contig 21739 bp, 15 predicted proteins | sample 1553611 | NCBI WGS metagenome assembly OGTB01 (sample SAMEA2580032, study PRJEB22360) | human gut metagenome | biome: human gut; feature: human-associated habitat; material: faeces | place: Denmark | collected 2008/2010 | reverse complement strand
GCGCACGCTTGGAAAGCGTGTTGGTGTAACAGCCTCACGAGTTCGAATCTCGTATTCTCCGCCAGTAGGGTTTCCGGATGATTCCGGAAGCCCTTTTTTTCATACCCAAAACGGCGGAATTTCAACGTTTTTGGCGGTTTTTCAACGATTACCCACTCTCCTTCATCATCCTTTTCGACCCGTCTTTTACAGTAAGATAGGCGGCAAGATAAGCGGTGCCGCTTAAGCACTTGAGCGGCAGACTTCAGAGTCGCCCGCTTGGCAGCTTTTACGTCGGTTGGAATTGATCATCATAGCACGCACTTCACAAAGCACACGGCCAGCCAGCCGACGACGCCGGTTCGGCAAGATTGAGAGAAAAAGTCGGTGCCAACGGGCAGATCTCCTACGACGCCTCATACATCCCGCCCGTCGAAGCCCGATCCCAGTATCCGCATCTTCCTGCGCGCATTCACAAGCGATTCGACAAAGGCTATGAGACCTAGGCGGAAGCATGGCTCAACGAGGCAAAGCGGCAACACCGCCGACAAGCACCCGTTGTGGATGGCCGCCGACGCTGACACCGTTCGTGCGGTCGTTGACGTTTATCCAAGCGGCTGGGTGAGGCTCACGACGCTTCCAACGCGGTGATGAGCGGCTTGGAGTTTGAGATTTTGCCAAGCGAAAGCAGCCAGCCTGAGTCTGAGCTTAAGACTGAACTGACGCCCCGCGCCTATTCGCTGACCCGTTTGGCTGATGTGAAACCGGAGCGACCGTTGTGGTTGCGGCTGGGCCATATTCCCAAAGGAAAGATCGTACTGATTGACGGTGATCCGGCGACTGGCAAAAGCACCTTGGCCTTAGATATCGCAGCTCACGTCACCACGGGAACAGTATGGCCGGATGGAAGGCGAGTCTCCCTCCCTACGCAACAGACCTGCACTACCAACAGCTCAACGCCACGCAATTGAATGAGCTCATCGGTAAGGGAGACCTGTGGGCCAGCAAAGCCCGTCGCGAGATAGCCCGGCGAGAGTGCGAATAGCAGCTGATCTTAGAAACTGCTGCAGCGAGTTCACTCAGCAAGGCGTGAGGCAATTCAATCCACAGCGAACTGCCCCGCGCCTTCTCAAATACGCTCATTAATCCAGCGCAAAAAGACCATCTTTGATTGCAAGATCTATATACTGTCGAACAGTCACCACACCCTTGCGTCTCTCAACGTTAGCCTCATATAAGGCAAGGCACTGTGCCGTAATTGGCCATCTAGCAAGTCTCTGGATCCTATCAGGATCTCCATGCAGGGTAATTCCATAGAGAACATCAAAAAGTAAATCCACACCGCTGGAGTAACTACCATCAGCATTAGAAAACACAATCTGGCTCTTATTCCCCTGGCTAGGCGTATCTTTTTCCAGCAGATCTACTGTATGCAGCACATCTGGAGACGCGTCGTCTGGGATAAGACGCCTAAACGAATCAATCACTTTCGCCAATTGAACTTCATCCGAGGAATAATATTTGCGCAATAGCATCCCTTCAACAATCAGCTGACTATACCTTTTCTCGGTTTTTTCTCCAGAGCCGCCAATCGTCACTGCCTGAGGGCGACCGACATTCTTCATAATTAGCTCGTATTCGTCAACGCTATCTAGAAATAATTGGAGACGAAGTCGGTCATCCAGCTTTTCCGCCTCGCCGTCCCCCGCCGCATCTTCCATGTAATCTTCAATACGGCCTCCGAGAGCATTAGCAATAGCTACGGCGTCTTCTAGAGGTGCCCGGCTAAACGAATGTCGACCCGACAGATATCCATTTAGTCTTTTCTCACTCACGTTGGATCTCCGGGCTAATTCATGAAAATCCAAGTTCGACGCGTTAACAGCATCACTAAGCTTCGTCATACGATCCTCTTTCCTTCACGACACTTATTCGAACACTTGTTCTATATATAGAGTATCATGGTTAGGACGACAGTCAGGCACGAGGTAAGGTGGGAGCATGAACGACAATCGCACGCACGCGGCTACCGGCAAGGCATGCCCACAAGCCCTCGAATTCTTTGCCGGAATAGGCCTCGCACGCCTTGGGCTCGAAGAATCCGGCTTCCAAGTCGAATGGTCGAACGACATCGACTCCGCCAAGTGCGAAATGTATCGCAATAACTTCACGGATACGCCGGGCCACACCCTTGTCGAGGGGGATATGAGCGAGCTCTCCGGCGACGACCTGCCCCATGATGCTTCCATCGCTTGGGGATCCTCTCCTTGCACGGATCTCTCCCTTGCAGGCACTCGTACGGGCCTGAACGGCAAACAATCCGGCGCTTTCTGGCAATACGTGCGACTGCTCGAAGAACTTGGGGACAGCCGTCCTCCGATTGCCATTCTCGAAAATGTGAACGGATTAGCCACTTCCCACTCTGGGGAGGATCTCGCCGCAGCGGTGCATGCTTTCAATGTACTGGGCTACTCCGTAGACGTATTGTCCATCGATACCCGTCGATTTATCCCTCAGTCCCGACCGCGACTCTTTTTGGTTGGCCTGCAGAACCCGCCGTCCGCCGAACAATTCGATTCTTCGTTGCGCCCTGACTGGCTGCAGCAGGTCTTTGCGGACACCTCTCTCCGCACGCATCGCGCACCGCTGCCTGAGCCGCCGTCTCCTCTGATGTCCGGCCTCAATATGTACGTCGAGAACATGGCTGATGACGACGAACGCTGGTGGGACGCCGAAAGAACCGCCAAATTCCTTGATTCGTTGTCGCCGGTTCAGACTGCCCGCGTGGAAACGTTGCGTAACGAAACAACCGTTTCCTACCGGACCGCTTATCGCCGCACCCGCAACGGCAAAGCCGTATGGGAAGTTCGCGCAGACGACATCTCCGGCTGCCTGCGCACCGCACGAGGCGGCTCATCTCGCCAGGCAATCATTCGCATGGGCAATGGTCAAGCCGCTGTCCGTTGGATGACGCCACGCGAATACGCTGCTCTTATGGGCGCGGCCCACTACAACATTACGGGCCTGCGCCCCAATCAAGTGATGTTCGGATTCGGCGACGCTGTCTCCGTCCCTGTCGTGGAATGGCTCGGCAAGCATTACTTCATGCCTGCTCTGAACAACACCCTTGGCAAAGACCTGTACGTGGAGCAAACTCTGCTCTCGAATCACACTGCATAAGCGAGGCAAACAATGGATCTGACTCCCATCGATGATTTCCGAAAGTCCCATCAGGTAAACACCAAGGGCGCTTTGGCTGCCGCCATCCAGCTCAATCGCTTCTTTTCCGCAGACACGCTTCCCGTTGACGCCAGCGACTATCACACGAACAAGGAAGGTCAAGTCAAGGGAATCAGCAAAGACAACTGCCAGAAAATCCTTGCCGAATATGGCATCACACGACTCCTCGCAGCAGAGGGCGGACGAACCAGCCGCGGCACCATGGCATTGATGCACGACTATGCCGAGCTCATTAACGAATTACGTCCAACAGCGGAGCAATTCACCGAGATCGAGCAATACTGGGTCAAACGAATTCGGGCATTCTTCACCAGCAAACCATTCAAATTGGAATCCGACAACTCGCTTTCCGTCGATGCGGCTGTGGAACATCTGCTGCAGCAGGCAGCGCAGCGACAAAAGGAAAATCCGGGCACTATGTACGTCGGTACCGTTCTGCAACATCTTGTCGCAGCGAAGCTCACCATCGTTGCCCCAGAAGTAGAAATCAACGGCGCGTCCGTTGCTGACGATCCGACTGGGCGTGGAGGCGATTTCAATGTCGGCGACACAGCCATACACTGCACCACTGCCCCAGCATCCCTACTCATGGATAAATGCCAGCGCAACATCAAGGCCGGGCTGCATCCAATCATCATCACTGTACGCGACCGCGTCAAAACCGCATGGGACTTAGCCTCCGACATGGGCTTCGAAAACCGCCTTGAAGTTTGGGACCTGCAATCGTTCCTTTCCAGCAATGTGCACGAGCATGGTCACTTCACCAACGCAGCACGTCACGAAACCCTTTCGCGTCTGGTCAAGGCTTACAACCAAATCATTGACGAACACGAAAGCGACCCCAGCCTACATATCGAATATAACGGCTGATTAGTTTTATCCGCCCTGCATCCCGCAACCAGCTCGATACCCAATTGCTCTTTATGATGCATGCGTTCAGTCAGACAAAAGCTTGCTAGTATCAGTCAGCCAAGGGCTGAGCGCACGCATCATGCGCCCACTGACTGATACAAACTGATTTCCATGTAGGCACTGTAAATTTCCATGTAGGTTCCATGTTGCCGCAGGATGGTGCCAACCGGCGTCCTTGGAAACGTTGAAATCATTGAGATTCCGACATACATCTTCGCCTGCCACTGAATTTCCATGTTGGCTCACTAGGTTCACTCTAGTTCCCACTAGACGCTGTATACACGAAGGATCAAAGCTAATCAAGCTCTTCCGATGGGTTAATAATCCTTGAAAACACTTTCACTTTGCCTATGGGGAATAGATCGCATTACCTCATTCGGAATCGTAATCTTTAGCACATCGCTGTTGTTGGCAAAGGGAGGCCGTTCTATATACTGGTTAAACTACACGCTCTTCATGGAAAAAGCATCCTCAATACTCTCCCCTGTTTCGCGCAATCCAAAACGCACCCGTTCATAACCACCCGTTTCACCCCATCGCGACACGCCGTAGGGGCGGCGAGTTAAGCGGCGAAACACTTAATCGGCAGCCTAGAAACGTTGGAATTACACCGAAAACAGCAAGTCGCTGCCGGAATCTCGTATTCTCCGCCAGTAGGGTTTTCGGATGATTCCGGAAGCCCTTTTTTCATACCAAAAACGGCGATTTTACAATGGCCTGTTGCGTAGATGTGCGACGAAAAAGTTGCGAAACAGTGGGGGAGTTGCACATATCGCTGATTTCGTTCGCAGTAGCATACTGCCTTGCGTTACGCTCAAAACGGTGACAGTTACCAGTGGAGAGATTGTCGGCTGAGAGCGCCGGAAGAGAGGAAGTGCTGCGATGGCTGAGTCCGACGATGAGCTAGATATTCGGCGTGAACTCGATACCCGCGATTCCCTGGCTTCGATGGCCCGCTATCATGCATCATCGCCGAGTGCCATTACCGCGCAAGTGTTGCCGCCAAGCTTCATTCCCACTGCGACCGGGCGTGTTCGCCCCGTAACTGGTGCTTTTCCTGCAATCCAGTCGGACGAGCAGGAAAAGCAGTCGCAGCTTGGCCGTTCCGTTCGATCCGTACGTTCATTGGCTGCAGGCTCGCTTCGTAAATCGCAAGATTCCAATGCAGACGGTAATGACGATGACAACGGCAATAACGGTATTACGCCCCGCATGGCATCCAGTGCCCCGCACTACGTCGACTAACGTTATAAGGCTGCGAATCCTACTCAACAACCGTAATAAATGGACTTGCTGGCAATTCAAGATCGTTATAGAGCAGACTGGAAATAGCCGGATTTCCGCTCCACCAATAACGCACTTGAGTTACCGTGTTAAGATTCGAACTTCCATCAGCGGCACTCAGCACAATCTGCTTACCTTTGATTTGGGAAATCAGTACCTTCCGTGCTATTGGTGCTGTTATTGCCACTGGCCGTTCCGTCAGTTCCGTCACCGCCATCGGTGGCCGTGGACTCGTCGGCCTTCCGCAGGGCCTGCTTGAACTGCTTGGCCTGCTTGTCATACTCGGCTTTTGCGGCGTTGGCTTTGCTGATGGTGGAGGAGGCGTCGGCGGCACAGCTCAGCGTTTTCGGAGCGGTGACTTCCGTCTGGTGAAGTTCGGCAAGCTTGTCGAGGTCGTAAGACTTGTCAAAACTGGTGAACGCTTCGGAGATTTTTGCCTTCAGCTGGAACGCTTTCGAATAGGAGGTGTTCATGGCCGTGACGGCTTCCTTGCAGTCGTTTAGCGCGGCCAGGTTACGCATTTGCTGCGACGTACGTATGCCTGTGAATCCGAAAATCGCACCCAGAACGACAACTACGACGACTACGGTGATAATGATTTGGCGGTAGAAGCGCTTTACATGCTGGTTTGTCCAAGCGTCGCCATCGCTGATGCCTTGCGCTATGACCTCGTCGAACGGGTCTTGCGGTTGACGGGATTCGGTGGATTTAACGGCTCCGTCTGCTTCGAGTGATTGCTGATTGCTGGTCTCGGCCGTGTCGCCACTGACGATTGTGCGTGTTCCGGTTGCGTTGGTGTCGATCGCGTTGGTGTCGGCTGCGCTGCTGCTGGTAGCGGTGTCAATACCGTCGGCAGGAGTGTTGGGCGTTGTGCTTCCGGCAATTGTTCTCGGTGCGCGTGACGAGGTATTTTCCTCGCTTGGCTTCTTGCCGTGCCGTGCCATAACCCCTCCAGAATCTGCCTGCTATTCTGTGATCCTCGGTGCCGGCTTCCGGTCCTGGTCAATGTTGACCGTGCCGAGTGCCCACCTGAAATGCCAATATACAGCGTACGATACCCGTTCGTCACCGATTTACCGCACTCGTGTTGCCTCATATAATGCACGTGGCCATTCTTCAACTTCTGCATGCTTGCCGGAACTTCTTAAAATTTTTAAGAAGTGCTGTGCTGGGGTTGCGGGGTGCGGTTAGAGTTGGCGATTAGGGCGTTCGCGCCGAATAATTTGGGGCTGATGACTTTATTCAAGAGAGGCTGACGAATGGTTTCGCCACATCATGTTTTGAAGATTGCGACTGCGCTGTCTGCGGTTGCGTTGACGGCTTCCGTTGCGGTTACGCCGGCTTACGCATTGCAGGATATTGCGATTGAGGATGCTGTTGCACAGAGCGGTCCCGTTACTGCAGATAGTGGCGTTGTTATGCAATCTGACGATCAGCCGGATGATCAGACGGGCGACCAGCAGTTGGCGACCAGCATGCCTGACAATCCGAATGCGAAACTTCCAGGCACCGTCAGTGGCGAGATTTCCGACGATGCTACCGTGGTTTCGGAAGACCTGGCCGTTACCTCCGAAGGTGAGGTCAAGAATATTGAAACCGGCGAAACCGTGACCGATGCGACACTGGTCGGTACGCAGGAGCAGCAGCCGGATCCGCTCGCCAAAACCAATGGCGAATCCTTCATTCCGGTAAGTGCGGAAGATGTCAAAAATGCTGTAGCCGACGCGAACGTACAGCTCTCCAAATTCGAAAGCAATGAATACGGCGCGCACTGGGGCACTTACAACAATACGAAAGCCTTCTTCGACTACCAGAACAACCTGTTCGTGCAGCAAGCCAAAGGCGTGATTGACGTTTCCGAATGGCAAGGCGACATCGACTGGGCCAAAGCGAAAGCCGACGGCGTGGAAGGCGTGATCATCCGCCTCGGCTACGGTTGGGGCAACAATGCTGACAAGAAAGCACAACGTAACATTTCCGAATGCAAGCGACTCGGCATCCCGTTCGGCATTTACTGGTATTCCTACGCGGACACTCCGTCGATTGCCAAAGAAGAAGGTGCCGACGTGGTCGCCAAACTCAAGCAATTCGGTGTGAATCCGAGCGATCTGGCGTACCCCGTGTATTACGACCTGGAAAAGTGGACCTGGGAGGGGCATCAGCCGCCCACCGACCCGAACGTGTACAACGATATCGTCAACAATTGGTACAGCGCACTGCAGTCCGCCGGATACAAGAACCTGAGCGTCTACTCGTACACCAGCTATCTGCAAGGCCCGCTGAAACATGCCGACATTTACGCTAAAACCACGTGGGTGGCGCAGTATGGCGCTCGCATGGGATTTGACTCGTTCCAGACCAACAGTCGCGGATGGCAATACACCAGCTCCGGCAAAGTGGACGGTATCAGTGGCAATGTGGATATGAATGCGTTTGGGAATAAGGAGTTTGTGAATGGCGGGCATTGGGTTACCAAAAATGGCCAAAAGTATTGGCGGGATTCAGATGGTTCTCTAGCGCGTAGCAAGGAAATTTACGATCCTGAGAGTAATGCCTGGTATTGGATTGATTCAGACGGAACCATGGCGCACGATAAGGATGTTTATCTGCGTTCGAACGGAGGTAAATGGGTTCGTTACGATTCCAATGGTCATATGATTAAAGGTGAGGATTTCCGATACGGCGTCTGGTATAACTTCGACTTTACGACCGGTGCGATGAGTAAGGGGATGACATATCTGTCCAATGGGAACAAATGGGTATACTACGACATGGTCACCGGCAAAATGGCGCATGGCGAAGCGTATCTTAATTTTGATAAAGAGCATTCTGGCTGGTATCTATTTGACAACATTACTGGTGCAAGATGTACAGGTGATATTTTTATACGTGCGAATGGCGGTAAATGGGTCCGTTATGATCAGAAAACCGGCAAAATGGTAAAAGGTTTGCAGAAACAGAATGGTCTATGGTACTACTTCGATCCAGTTACAGGAGCTATGGCTCACGGAAACACGTGGGTTCCACAATGGCAAGCATGGCATTATTTCGATAGTGTCACAGGCCGAGGTTGATTCCTGATTTACATTTCAGACTCAGTCATACTGCTTGATTGATTCGGCTGGAAAATGGTGAATTTTCCAGCCGCTTTCATAATAATGGCGACTGTGTTGCCTGTCATGGCTGATTTTCGTGCTTTGGATTCGCTGAATGATCCGGAAACGTAAATTACCGTTTTCATCAAAACGGACCCAGATTCCGTCTTCGCGGTTTGTCGGAGAACTTGGAATGAACACTCCGTGCTGATGGCCATAGTGCCATTTTCGTAGTAGTGCTCCTTATCCTGATCCCAACCGTTTTCAGGTTGTTCTGTTTTAGTCGATTCGTTGGAACTAGCGCTGCCGTTATTCCTGTTCGATTCGGAAGAGTCGGGTTGGCTGTCATTCCTGTTCTGTTGGCTGGATTGAATTATTTCTTCAGTTGTGTTGATTCGGACACTGAATCAGAAGATTGCGAGGCACCATTGGCCTCTGAAGCGATTGCATTAGAATCATCTCTCTGGGTACTATTTGGATTCTGAACCGGTACGGCAGTTTGATTATTAGAAGACGCTTGCATTGCGTTAGGCTCGCTGCCCAGTACGATTGCCGGGTAAGTAATTCCCTGTAGCATTGTAATGGTTTAAAAACCGATTAGGATTTTTCTCCGTTGGAACATTATTGCTTTTTCTTCTCATTGTCCGAGACCAATTATAGCTATTGCCATAACAAAAGCTTGTTTTGCAAGTCACTCGTTGGAGCTTTTGGTGTATGTCTAGAGGTGTGGCAATACCGCTATGCAAGGAGGCCTTTGAAGATACGTGATGAAGCTGTGGGCAGGGTTTGACTATTTGCGTTGATAGCATGACATACACTGTTAGACATGACTCATGATATGGAAACGAACAAGCGTGGAGTTCAGATGAGACGTGAACCGACACTGGCTTTTGTGATTCCTTGTTTTAACGAAGAAGCCGCATTGCATATGACTGCGGATGTTTTGAAGAAAAAGATGATTCAGCTTGAGAATTCGCAGGCTGTTGCACGAGATAGCTTTGTTATTTTTGTCGATGATGGGTCCCATGACAAGACTTGGGATGTGATTACGTCGCTGCATGAGAAAGATCCCTCCTTATTCCGTGGTGTAAAACTAGCTCACAATAGAGGCCACCAGAATGCTCTTTTTGCTGGCTTAATGCATGCATTGAGTATGAATGTCGACGCTGTTGTTTCTATGGATGCTGACTTGCAGGACGATCCCAATGCGGTCGACGACATGGTGCAGGAATACCTCCGGGGTGCTGAAATCGTCTATGGTGTGCGGGACAACCGTGAAACCGATACCGCATTCAAGCGTGGCACCGCCCATGCTTTTTATTCCCTGATGAAATGGCTTGGAACGGAAACAGTGCCGGATCATGCCGATTATCGATTGATGAGTCGTGCCGCATTGCAGGCTTTATCGCAATACAAGGAATCGAATTTGTTCCTACGCGGTCTGGTTCCTTCTCTCGGATTCAAAACGGCAAAGGTATATTACAAGCGCGGAACCCGAGTGGCCGGGGAATCCAAGTACCCGTTGAAAAAGATGGTTTCCTTCGCGATTGAAGGTGTGACTTCCTTCTCGACAAAGCCGCTGACCATGATCACCGGTCTGGGTCTGTTCTCGGTGTTCGTTGGAATCGTCATGTTGATTTATACCCTTGTTTCCGTTTTCTCAGGGCATGCCGTTGCGGGCTGGGGATCAATGATGTGTTCCCTGTGGATTCTAGGCGGCTTTATTTTGCTGGCACTCGGTATTATTGGTGAGTACATAGCAAAAATTTATTTAGAGGTTAAAGCTCGTCCTCGCTATATTGTCGAGACGACGCTCTGAGTGGGCAGTTTATTTTTTTAGGGAAAGATAGGACTATTACCGAGTGAATAAGCCGGATATTGTGCCTGAAAAATGGGTATTCTTCAAACGTGTGCTACCGAGATGGCTCGTTGTACTTGCCTTGGGATTTCAGACTGCTATTGTCGCGGTATTGCTCGTATTGTCGATTCTCTTTACAGTTACATTTAAGAGAGCCAATTCGCAACTCGGAAGTATCACAGAGCAGGTTGACTACCACTTTGGCATGCCATCCATTGCATTTGTGCTGGGCATGGTCATGTTATGTGCTCTGTTTGGCTTGCTTGCGCAAGGCTTTTCGAAGTTGCCACGCTACTGGGTTTTTGCCGCATTGTTGGTATATACGATAATGTTGCAGATCATCTGGCTTACTTCATTGAGCTTGGTAACATACACATATCCGGATTCGCAGAGTCTGATGAATGCTGCGGATGTCTTGCTTAAAGGTGATATCAGCCAATTTGGTGCTGACTATTGTTCGGCTGGTAACGTGCAGAGGGAATGTATTGCACGAGGCATTCCAAGCGCTCACACATATTTCTCCTATTACCCGTTCCAAAGCGGGCCAATGCTGTGGTATCTGTTGGTATTTGCCTTGTTTGGATCGAACAATATTCTCGCCTTTCAGATTGTCAGTGCCGTGGCGGTTACTGCATTGGTCGCGGTTTTGTGGCGCTTGAGCGGCATGCTCGGGTTGAATAAAAAGGGTCATGGCGCATTCACCGTTCTGATTGCAACATGCGTTCCTCTTATGATGTTCGCGGCTTTCGTGTATCCCAATGCCGTCGGGTTCTTCATTACGATCTGCGGTGCCTGGATCATCGCAGAAGGTTTTCGCATGAGGAGGACCTGGTCCAGCGCTCTCGCGATTGTTGGTGGTTTCCTGGTCTGTGGTACCGGCATTGTTTTCAAATCGACATATCAGATAGTGGTTCTTGCCGCGCTTCTTGCTGTTGTTTTTGCGGTTTGGCATAATCGCTGTATTTGGCAATTATTGATCTCTTTGCCTTCCGCTTTGGCAGCGTTTATCATTTCTAAACTTCCTGTTGCGTTAGTGCAGTCTTGGACTGGCCAGGACTTTGGCAAAGGCATGCCGATGCTCTCATGGGTTGCTCTTGGATTAGGACATCCAGATAATATGCCGCCTGGATGGTGGAGCAGATTTGCCTTAGATGCATTTGAAAATACAGGTAATGATTATTCTCTTCAATCCCAGATTTCCAGAGATTTCGTTCAAGGACGACTCTCAGAATTCCTGCATAATCCGGGGAACGGGATGCATTTCTTTGCTGGCAAGCTTGCGTCAGAATGGGCTGAACCAACATTTATGACATCACTGTATTCGGAGTTGGGCGAATCCTCAAAGCATTTTGTCGGTTTGAGTTCGTTCTTCCTTATCGGCAATGGCTCGGATGTGTTACTTCGATATGAAAATGTTGCTCAAACTGTTACATATTTATTGGCGCTCATCGGCTTGCTTGGTCTTCTTCGTTCGTTGATTAAGGAAAAGCCTATCGGGGTTGATGCAGCTCAAATCTTTACTAGGGTTTTGCTTTGTGCGTCGTTCATCGGTGGTTTTCTCTGCTACCTTTTCTGGGAAGCAAAAAGTATCTACACTTTGCCGTTTTTCCTGCTGCTTATTCCGATGGCGGCATGTGGCGTCCAGCAGATGATTGATTTCGTAGGCAATAAGAAGCAGAAGATACGCGAATAAGGGCAACTGTGGGAAGAGAAGAAGAGCTTCTAGGAACTTCGATGAGAAAAAAACTGGTTTTTTGGTTGAAAGGATTAGTGCTTTTCGGATTTTGCGTGGTCTCGATTTTTTTGCTAGGTGCTGGTTTCAACAATACGTCTTACGCTTACGCAGAGGAAGGAGCCATCGATTCAGGTCCTTTCTCCGAAGCTGATGCCAACGCTCATCCGGTCAATGGTTGGGATTCGAAGAAGGAACATTATTACGAAAATGGTCAACAGGTCTGTTCCAAAGAAATATACGATGCTAAAGATAAGAATTGGTATTGGATAGACACGAATGGTTCCGTAGCCCGTAACAAGGACGTATATCTTCAATCCAATGGTGGCAAATGGGTTCGCTATGACGCTGCCGGTCATATGGTCAAGGGCGAAGATTACCGCTATGGTGCCTGGTACTATTTCGACACCACCACCGGTGCGATGGCGAAGGGTATAACGCACGTCTCCTCCAATGGCGGCAAATGGGTCTACTATGACCTGACCACGGGGAAGATGCTCTACGGGGAACGCTACGTGAACTATGACCAGAGCCACGCCGGCTGGTATCACTTCGACGAGAACATCGGCGCGATGTCCTATGGCTTCTATTTCAACTCGCCACAACATAAATGGGTGTATTACGACCATGCCTCCGGCCAGATGCTGTACGGGGAACAGCTGATCAATGGGCATTGGTATGACTTCGATGAATCGACAGGTGCTATGCAGTATGGCTTTGTACACCTGTCGAAATCTCAGAAGTGGGTATTCTACGATCGCCGGATGGGTTGGATGTTATATGGGGAACGTCCCATTGACGGCGCGTGGTACCTGTTGGACGCTCATACCGGCGCAGTACAGTACGGTTGGCAAAGACTAGGTGGGAAAACGGTATGCTACAGCTGGCCGAGCGGCAAGATGCTGTACGGCAAGCAGAACGTGAATAACGCCACCTACTATTTCGATAACCGCACCGGTGCTCTCGATACGCGGCGCTCGTCTGTCATACCGAGTGATTACGTCGGAGCCGCTGCTGGAGCATTTGGTAACAAAATCAAGTCGGGCCGGTACCGTTCCGTTCGTCTTCTTGGAGACAGTATCGCTGCCGGAGTGGGCGCGGCGAACACGTATCCATGTACGTCTCGTGAGCTGTTCCAGCTTGAGGGAGTCACCTATTATGAGCCGTCCCATCAGACGGATATGGCCGCCAACAGCCTAAGGCGTTATCTGGAGTCGCGCGGTGTATCCATGACCAATGCCAGTGCGCCGGGCAAGGGCTCCTATTCGGGCTATAACTCCATCGGCGATGCGACCCTCGGGCATGAGGATGCCGTTATCGTACTGCTTGGAGCTAATGACCGATTGAGGCTTTCGAATAGCGGTGATTTCAAACGCGAAGCGGAGAGCTATCTGAATCGTGTTGCCGCACGATACGGGGCCGATAACGTATATGTGCTTGCGAACATCGATACGTTATCCGATCCCAGATCCCTCACCATGGGGCAGGAAAATACGGTATTGCAGGATATTTGCCGGCAGCATGGTTGGCACTTCGCTTCAATGTATTCGGCATTTCGTACGGTAGGGCGTTCGACGGGAATACCACAGCAGGCATTGTATAAGGATGGCATCCACCCGAATCGTATGGGTCAGGTGGTGATGTGGCGTGCATTGCAGCAATTGCTTGGCCTGTAATGTCCGATAAAACGTCTGACAAGCGGTAGAGAGAACGCGTCAACAAGAGACTTGAGAGAGTATGCAACGTATTAGATTTTTCGATATTGCCAAGGGCATAGCCATTCTGGCTGTGATACTGGGACACAGTGCCACTGAAACGAACCTATTTGCGCCCCACCGCACGGCCCAAGTTGTTCTGTCCATCTGTTTTTCATTCCATATGCCGCTTTTCTTCATTCTTTCCGGGTATTTCATGCATCCAGAAAGACGATTCCGCTGGATGAAGGAGGCAAAACAGCTGCTGTTCACCTACGTGGTGACGGCATTGTGCGTGCTTGTCGGCGTGACCTGCATGGCGACGCTCGACCATGAAAGCCGTGCGATTGCCCTTCGACAGTGGGGTATGGCCGCGATATATGGAAGCGGCGATATCTCGAATCTGACGCTCTGGCGAGTAGACTTGAGAATCGGCGCGATCTGGTTCCTGCTTGCACTGTTTTGGGCTCGTCTGCTGCTGCATTGCCTTGCAAGGCTCCCTATTATCCCTGTCTGGGTGGTGCTGTGCTTCGCTGTAGGCTATGTTTCTTCGCGATATGTACTGCTGCCGTGGAGCATTCAATCCGGAATGTGTGCGGTCGCGTTCCTTTATTTGGGGTATCTTGCCAAGAAATACGATGTGCTCGGCATGGTGAAGAGGTTTCCCTGTGTATGGGCTTTCGCGTTTGTTATTTGGGTGGTCGACATCGTGCTTTTTGGCGGTATGAGCATGGCCGTCAATAACTATGGTTCGCGCCCTGTCCTGGCTGTAATCGGCAGCATTGCGGGGACATTGTGCGTTGTTGGCATCTCACAGTTGATCGATCGGGTTCCGGCGTTGGGAAGCGCGTTGAGCAACATTGGCCAAGCGAGTCTTGCCATTCTGTGCGTGCACTTGATTGAAGATGACGTATTGTCCTGGCAGATATATTTAGGAGTGTTGCGTACGGTGCTTCCTCAAGTTCCGCTGGTTATGCTGAGTTTCATTGGTCGACTGCCGATTGATCTTATCGGTGCCGCGCTGCTGTATCACATTCCGGTGATCAATGAATGGTTTTATCCTCAGCTGACGAAGAAGAAGCATAAGACAAATATGGTTAGTGTAACGGAATAGTCTGAAATACCCGTTTGAGAAGTGTATGCCTTTTCTTCAAGGGTTTACGCTAGTCTATGGAATATGGTTTCGATGAAATTCGCAAATATCCTTCTGGAAACGAATCCTCGCTCTGTCGCTTACCCGGCACTGTACTGCCGTTCCAATCAGCCTGTTGTCTTCGACGAGCAACTTGGCGAGTGGAAGATGTTTAATGCGGGGACCTTCGACTTTAGCACGTATTTCAATTCCTTGTCCGTAATGAAGCTGCGGAAGTACACGCGCGCAACAAGCTTCATGCTGCATCTTGAGCTTAAAGGCGCTGCTTGCGAGGTGCAACAGACCATGGGTGATGCTTTCGCACATGATCCACTGCCTGTCAAGGGGGTCTCGAAGGCGCTGAGCGCTTCTGATGGCTGGCAGGTTGTCGATTTGCCTCTTACAATCACCGATGACATGGTGATTGTCGGTTTCCTCATCAAGACGGAGGGCGCGGTCGCCATTCGCAACAGTTATTACGAACTTGGCATTGATGGCGAACTGAATGATGTTGAGCTGGTGCTGTCTACCACCACGTTCAAGAAGGAAGCGTTCATCGAACGCAACATCGGTCTGGTCAAGAATCAGATTATTAGTTCCGGAGACCCGATCGCCGACCACTTCCATATGTACGTGATTGATAATGGCCGTACTCTTGATGCTGAGAAGCTGAGTGGTAATCGCGTTCAGGTTGTGCCGAACGACAACGTTGGTGGTGCCGGTGGCTTTACCCGTGGCATGATTACCGCCATGGAACAGATTCCAAAGGCTACGAACATTCTGCTGATGGATGACGATGTCGCGGTCTCCCCGGAAAGTATCAAGCGTACCTATAATCTGCTGCGCATTCTCAAGCCCGAGCATCGTAATGACATGATTAGCGGTGCGATGCTGAACTATGAGGTCGGCGAGGACCAGTGGGAAGACATCGGCAACATGACTCAGCAGGGCACCTTTGCCGGTTGCAAGCCACCACTGCGTCTGACCCTGTTCGAGGATCTGGTATACAACGAGATGTACACGCCTACCAAGTGGCAGCGGAACAACATGTATGCCGCGTGGTGGTATTGCTGCATTCCGATTTCCGTGATTGAGAAGAATGGCCTGCCCCTTCCAGTGTTCGTTCGCTGTGACGACGCTGAATACGGTATTCGTTGCAAAACCGGATTCATCACCATGAACAGCCTGTGCGTATGGCACATGTCGTTCTTCGAACGGTATAACGCGGCGGTGGAACGTTACCAGACCACTCGTAACACGATGATCGCGCAAGCGACGTGCGGTATGGCGCCGAAGGCCGACTTCATGTATGAGCTGCACAACAACATCCGGCTTGAGCTGAAGAAATTCGGCTATGCCAACGCGGAGTTGTGTCTGGATGCCTTCGAGGACTTCCTCAAGGGGCCTGAATTCATCAAGAAGCCTGGTCAGGCGGAGAAGAGCTTCATGGCCGCGAACCGCAACAAGGAACAGCTTGTGGATTTCGTGGCGCTTCAGGCTCAGATTGACGCTGATACCGAATTGAATGGTCTGTGTATCAAGGACATCGATCGTCAACTGATTGATGGAGATAAGTCTCGTAGCCTGCCTGAACGACTGGAAGACCTTATCACCGACAACAACCAACGCTATTTCAAGAAGGATGGCACTGGCTATGCTGTCATTCCACTGCAGGGATGGCTGTATCCGGCCGGCGCGATTCGTGGCAAGCGCAAGCTTGTTGTTCTCGATTGGTACAACCGCAAAGGTATCATCCGCACCAAGGATGTGAAGCGCTACCAGGAGATTAAGAAGCGTTACGCAAGAGCTCTCAAGTACTACAAGGCAAATATCAAGCGCCTGCGCCAGGAATACGCCGCAGCCCGTAAGGAATTGACCTCGGTGAAGTACTGGAAGCATTATCTTAAGATGGACTGAGTTATAGATAGCCACGCGAGGAGCCTCAGCGGATTGGGGCTCCTCCTTAATCTTTGCGGCCTGTCTTTTCAATGAAGTTCTCTAGATTTCCAGTGACTGGATAGTGCCGATTTCTAGCTATATGTCATGATTGGAATAGTCGCTGATAGGATACAACTTGTGAAACAGTTGGTGAAAAAAATGCAAGATAGGTATGGGTATGCGTGGACTGTCCTGCAGGGGTTGGTAAAAACAGATTTCAAGCTACGCTACCAAGGCTCGTTCCTAGGGATTGCATGGTCGGTGCTTAAGCCTCTGATGATGTTTTGTGTGATGTATGTGGTGTTTGGCAAGTTTCTTCGTATGTCGGATGGAACTTCCACATATCCGGTTGTACTCTTATTGGGTATCAGCTCGTGGCAGTTTGTCACGGAGGCAACGAATGTTGGGCTTCGATCAGTAGTTGATCGAGGGGACCTACTTCGGAAGGTTCATTTCCCAAACTATATTGTTGTGGTTTCAGCTACAGTTGGTGCATTTATTAGTTACGCAATTAATCTTGTTGTTGTTTTAGTATTTGCCATCATCGCTAGGGTTCATTTTACATGGCGAGTAGTATTGCTTCCTTTAAATATCATTGAGTTATATGCGATAACACTTGCTGTCACATTGCTCATGGCTACAATGTATGTTTATTTCCGTGACATTGCGCATATTTGGGATGTCCTCCAGCAGCTGATTTTCTACGGTATGCCTATTATTTACCCGTTGACGTATGTTACTAACCGTGGAGGTATGCTAGCTGATATCGCTCGCCTGGAGCTTGTTAACCCGTTTGCCCAAGCGATTCAAGATATTCGTCACAATTTTATCGCTCCTGTGACACAGCCAACCGTCTGGAATCAGTTCAGCAACTGGGCGATTCGTTTGTTGCCTGTTGCTTTGACGATTGTTTTGCTCTGGTTTGGCGTGTCATTATTCCGGCGGAATAGTCGTAAATTTGCGGAGGTTATGTGATGCCCGAAGAGGGAAGCGATAAGAAGATGAATTATTCTCAAAATCCGGTGGTCTTGTCTGCTAAGCATGTTTCTAAATGCTTTAAATTGCCGACTGAGCAGGCCACTGGTCTTAAGCAGGCTTTTATCAATTGGACTAAAGGGATTAAAGGGTATAAACAACAGCAGGTTCTTAAAGACATTAGCTTTGAAGTCCATCAGGGCGAATTTTTTGGTATTGTTGGTCGAAACGGTGGTGGCAAATCCACTCTGCTTAAACTCATCTCGCAAATTTATTATCCAGAAAAAGGATCTATCACTGTTTCTGGCAAATTGGTCCCATTCATTGAATTGGGAGTGGGATTTAATCCTGAACTCACTGGCCGAGAGAATGTATATCTGAACGGCTCTCTTCTTGGATTCACGCATGAAGAAGTTGACGCAATGTATGATGACATCGTCGATTTTGCTGAGCTGGAAGAGTTCATGGACCAAAAGTTGAAGAATTATTCTTCTGGAATGCAGGTTCGTCTTGCTTTCTCTGTTGCAATCAAGGCGCAGGGCGACATACTGGTTCTTGATGAGGTCCTTGCTGTTGGCGATGAAGCATTCCAACGTAAATGCGATGATTTCTTTACGGAAATCAAAAAAGACCCGACTAAGACGGTCATTCTCGTGACTCATGATATGAATGCTGTCAAAAAATACTGTTCAAGAGCAATGATGATTGCTGATGGTGAGGTGGAAGCCATTGGAGATCCGGAAACCGTGTCACAGCAATACACGCTCGCCAATCTTGAGGCTGAGGAGAAAGCTGAGCGTAAACGTCAAGAAGAGCGTGGAGGCTATCCAAACGGTCTAAATGAACGATGCCCGTTGCTGAAGACTACTGCAGTTTCACCTAAAGTGTGCACTAGTGCAGACATCTTTAAGTTTGATGTGGAATATCAGTATGATGAGCCGGGTGATTTTTATCTTGCTATTGCCTTACATGATATCCGGCGTGGCGGAATTACCTATGATACTGGTCCAAAGGTAGTGAAGATGGACAAGCATGGTCATCAGATTGTTCATTTTGCGATGCCGCTTAATTTGTTTAACAATGGCGAGTTTCGTTTAATAACATCGCTTCGTACTCCAAGTCTGAGCGACCCTAATATGACGGATGCTGTTGGCGTCGCTCTTGACGATAATGCATGCAGTTTTGTGATTCGAGATGCTCGAAATGGTGAATATGCATTGCTCAGCGATAGGGCGATGACAATTACGCAGATTGATAAGACAGAGGAATAAAAACAAACCGGTTTGAGCGTACGGCGTGGCACCTGTAAAGTGGTGACATCATATGTGAATTACGTCTTGCTTGTTGACTCGAAGCGAATCAAGTCTCGATTAGGCAGCATTTTTATTTATGCAGAATAAAGATGCGCTGATAATGATGCCATGTGAACATAGTACGATTCAGCCGGTTGTGCCTTATGAGACTGTTATCTATCTTTGGAAGAGTAAGCTAATTTTCAAGAAGAGAAGCGAAGATGAGAAAGAAATTACGGAGTTGTATTGCGCTGTTGGGTGCTTTATCCATGGTAGCTTCGTTCGGAGTCCAGGTGGCATCCGCTGCGGAAGCGGATTATCCGGATATGGAAGTCGGCGTCTTCTGGAACAGCGATTCGGATCGTTCCGACACGGTGTATATGTCGTACAATGGCGCTGATTTCCAGCAGATCAGTACGGCGTATAAGGCTGACGGCAATGGCAGTGCGCATGTCTCGGGGAAGCCGAACTACGTCAACGCTATTCATGATCCGAGTATTACCTATAAAGATGGTACATTCTGGATTCTTGGCGGCTATGTGCAGAAGCAGCAGAACTTGGGATGGCGTTTTACCCCGATGATGGGATATTCCAAGGATTTGGTGAACTGGAGCTACCCTAACAGCGGCAGTCCAACGAACCTTGCTCCTTCGGTAATGCCTTATACCAATGGTCTTAAGGACGGCCAGTACGATTCCGCAGGAACCGACGGGTTCGTTGACAGCCACGGCGATATGTGGATCGTGACCACCCTCGGATACTATGGCGATTTTCACGGCAGTGCGCAGAAGGATTATATGTATCCCTACATCGTCAAGGTGTCAGGGTTGCAGCCTGGAGCGGATCCCGCAGTCGATCCGGGAGCTCAACCGAGGCTAAGCTACGGCAGTTTGAATCCGATCAAGCTTCCTGATACGAAGACCAGCAACTGGCTTGACCCGTCATTGTTCGAAAAGGACGGTGTGTACTACCTCAGCATCAAGAAGAATGGTGTCACCAATCAGATTTATTCCATCGGCGATCTGTCTCAGGCTGGGAATCCTAAGGCATGGCGTTTGGTGAACGATAATGTCGTGACCGGTTATGAAGGTCCGTCCCTGACGTATTACAACGGGCAGTACTTCTTCTATACCGATAAGCTCAAGGACTATCCGTATGGTAAGGCTGATGGAACTGCCGGCACTTTCGTTACGCAGTCGTCGAGTTTGGCCAGCGGATGGCATAGTACTCGCCGTATTACCACGACCAACGTTGATGGACGCAGCATTCCTAATCGTCATGGAACAGTGGTAACCGTTACTGATCCGGTGGCGAAGAGAATCGTCTGGAATGCAAGAATTCATGCAGGCTATGGCGAATATAAGCCTGGAGCAAATGGTTGGGTAACGGAAAGCGGTAAGCATTACTGGTATGACAATGGTGTGAAAGCTGTCTCCAAAGAGGTATACGATCCTGCAAGTGATGCGTGGTACTGGTTTGATAAAGACGGTTCCCTTGCTGTGAACAAGGACGTGTATATCCCTGCGGGCAGCAAGTGGGTCAGGTATGACAAGAACGGTCATATGATCAAGGGCGAGGATTACCGATATGGCGCCTGGTACTACTTCGATCAAACGACCGGCGCAATGACCAAGGGCATGAAACACGTTTCCTCCAACGGCGGGAAATGGGTGTATTACGACTGGACGACCGGCAAGATGGCGCACGGCGAGCAGTATGTGAACTATGACGCGCAGCATACCGGCTGGTACCTGTTCGACCAGCACACCGGTGCCATGTTCCACGGCGACACCTATGTCCGCTCCAACGGTGGAAAATGGGTTAGGTATGATTTCTCCACCGGAAAAATGGTCAAGGGACTAGATCGCCACGATAACTCGTGGTACTACTTCGACAAGACCACCGGCGCTATGCAGAAGGGGCGGGTCTGGGTTCCTGAATGGAATGACTGGCACTGGTTCGATTCGACCACTGGCCGCGGCTGAGTTTTGCAGCGTGAGATAGACTGGTTTTGATGCGATTACTGGTTGTGATTGCATCAAAACCAGTTTTTCATAGTAGGGGGAGGCTGTTTTGCCGCGGCATTATTCGGGGAAGCGTCAACGTGACCTGAAACATGTGGAGCCTCATGCCTCTGGTTATATTTCCTTGCTGTACTGGATCGGCACAATCACAACAGGGTGCATTCTTATTTTCTGTGGCAAACAGCATTGTTTTAACGATGCAATGGCGCATTGGGCCAGAATCCTGCAAATCAGAGCGGGGAATATAATTCCGGTATTTTCTGATGAATACCATGGTAGTGCCCGAAAAGTTGCGCACTTTGGATCATGGCCGTCCATGGAGCGATGATCAGTTCGCTTCCACGAGGTTGTCATCGAGCCGGGACATGTCGAGGTAGCGGCGGGTCGACCATTCGTTCGCGGTGACGTACCGGATGCGCGCGCAGACGAGCATGAGCGCGCTGTTCCCGTCGGGGAAGCCGCCCACGACGCGCGTGCGCCGGCGGATCTCCCTGTTCAACCGCTCGATCATGTTGTTCGTGCGGATGCGCCTGCGGTGCCCGTCCGGGAACTCGTCCAGCAGGTAGGTCGTCGTCTCGCCGACG
>OGTB01000900.1_pt1 | contig 21898 bp, 16 predicted proteins | sample 1553611 | NCBI WGS metagenome assembly OGTB01 (sample SAMEA2580032, study PRJEB22360) | human gut metagenome | biome: human gut; feature: human-associated habitat; material: faeces | place: Denmark | collected 2008/2010 | reverse complement strand
AGCATTCAGCACTGCCGCCAGTTCGTGGACCATTTTCAGGTCATCCTGCGCCGCCAGACCACGACCGACGCCAACCACACGTTTTGCTTTGCTCAGGTCCACGCTGCTTGCGGCTTTCGCACGGCGTTCGCGACAGAGAATTTCATGACGCGGGGCAACATAAGGTACCGTTTCTGTCGGGCACTGATGAGAGGTATCACTGGTGCACGGTTCCTGAACACCGGGCGCAAGGGTAATGATCGCCAGCGGGCTATTGATCTTTTCCTGTGCGAACGCTAACCCGCCATACATCCGGTGTTCGGCGCAAATGTGACCATCGACAATATCCACCGCAGTGGCATCGTTCACCAGCGCCGCATTCAGTTGCACACTTAACCGTGCTGCCAGAGCTTTACCACGTTTCGTCGCGGCCAGCAGCAACATAGAAGGGTGTTTATCTTTCAGCAGGGCAGCAATGCTTTCGGCATAATTTTCAGTGCGTTGCAGCGCGTCGTTTTGCGCAAGAACATAAATACATTTTGGACCATAAGGCATAACTGCCTGCGCCTGGTCGGTATTTTGTACAATGGCATACACCTGTTGGCCCCATTGCTGAGCGCCGCCAAACAGTTCAGCATAACGTTCAGGATTATCGCTAAAGACCCAGACGCTGTTTAATTGACTCATCGTTTCTTCTCCGTAGGCTTCAGTTCAGGGCTTTCTTCAGATGTTCCGCCAGCTCGGCAATGGCCTCCGGCGAATCGTTATCGAGAATGATGTGCTTACGTTCTGTTTGCGGCGGTACGCAAATGCCGGTCAGTTCAGCAAGTGGTGCGCTCTGGCTCCAGCCAATATCACTTGCCTGCCACTGATTTACCGGTTTTTTACCCGCGCCGAGAATGGCTTTCATCGAAGGAATGCGTGGCATGTTAATATCGGAGGTGACGCAGAGCACGGCTGGAACAGAGAGCTCAATAACTTCAACATCATCTTCAAGCGTGCGTTCAATCACCAGTGTATTGCCCTGACGCTGAATAGCACTCACTGCATTAATCACCGGAAGTTGCAGAATTTCTCCGACCAGCAAGCCAACCTGCTGGGCATAAAGGTCGCCGGAACCTTCACCAAAGATCAGTAAATCGAAGCCGATCTTTTCAACTGCTGCCGCCAGCGCCTTTGCGGTATCGAGAGGCAGTGCATGTTCAAGTTGCGCATCCTGCACCAAATACAGGCTATGCGGCCCGCGGGATAGCACGTCTTTGCGTACTTTCGAGTTATGCAACAATGAGCCGCCAACGGTCAGCGCGGCTATCTCATCGTCATCTGTTGCAATCTGGCTTGCAGCTTCAATGGCATTGAGATCGAACTGGCTGATTTTGGCGTCGGCATTGTCGAAATTCAGGGTATATTCTGGAGTGACAACAATGTCCTGTTCTTCAGGCACCAGCTTAAAGCAGGTTATTATTTTCATGATTTCTCCTGTGAGTCGCATACGGAACCATCTCCGATGGAAGGTAAAAATGGCCTGAAAATAGTGTGCGATAGCGGTGCGGGGTTTTCGACGGAGCAAGCTGTTTTCCTTGCCAACAATCTTGCAAAAAAAATGCGATCGCTAAAACAAAAGTGCAATTTGCGGCAATATAGTTATTCCATGACCGTACAATCTTGCATTCAGTGTAAATAATCTTGTTTAGCTCTCGCTAAACGCGGTTGTATAACCGCAATACACGCCGTATTTTATCCGGCATATATTGTTTTTGCTTGCTCATGGAATAGGGAGGTTGTCATGTATCAACACTGTTTTGATAACGCCAGCGAAACGCTGTTTGTCGCCGGTAAAACGCCACGGCTTTCACGTTTTGCATTTAGCGATGATCCAAAATGGGAGTCCGGACATCACGTTCATGACAATGAAACCGAGTTGATTTACGTCAAGAAAGGGGTAGCAAGGTTTACCATCGATTCTTCGTTATATGTCGCGCACGCCGATGACATTGTGGTGATAGAACGTGGCAGGCTGCATGCGGTGGCCTCTGACGTTAACGATCCGGCAACGACGTGTACCTGTGCGCTGTACGGCTTTCAGTTTCAGGGGGCTGAGGAAAATCAGCTACTGCAACCGCATTCTTGCCCGGTAATTGCCGCAGGGCAGGGAAAAGAAGTCATTAAAACCTTATTTAATGAGCTAAGTGTGATTTTGCCGCAAAGTAAAAATAGCCAAACATCTTCGTTATGGGACGCATTTGCCTATACGTTAGCAATTCTTTACTATGAAAACTTTAAAAATGCTTATCGTTCGGAGCAGGGATATATTAAAAAAGATGTTCTGATAAAAGATATTCTTTTCTATCTGAATAATAACTATCGCGAAAAAATCACTTTAGAGCAGTTATCGAAAAAGTTTCGTGCCAGCGTCAGTTATATTTGCCATGAATTTACCAAAGAGTATCGCATTTCCCCTATTAACTATGTTATTCAACGGCGTATGACGGAAGCGAAATGGTCACTCACTAATACTGAATTATCACAGGCAGAGATCTCCTGGCGTGTGGGTTATGAAAATGTCGATCACTTTGCCAAACTGTTTTTGCGCCATGTCGGCTGTTCGCCCAGCGATTACCGCAGGCAATTTAAAAACTGTTTTGCGGAACAAGAAATCTTATCTGAATTTCCTCAACCGGTAAGTCTTGCCGGATAAATCTGGCGGCGCAGTTTGTTAAGAAGCTGCGCCGCCTGCAGATTATTTGTTCTGATAATCTTTCAGGATCTGCCGACCCGCTACGTAAATCATAATTTCGTCTGTACCGCCGCCGATACGTTCACAACGGACATCACGCCAGAAGCGAGAGACGCGCGCCTCATCGGTATAGCCCAGACCGCCCATGATTTGAATCGCATCATCAATAACTTCCATTGCGGTACGTGCGCAGTACAGTTTTGCCAGCGCCGCGCTGGTGCGCAGTGACTGATGCTGATCGGCTTGCCATGCCACTTTCAACACCATGTTGCGCATGTTGTCGATCTTAATCGCCATCAGCGCCAGTTTTTCCTGGATCATCTGGTTATGACCAATGGGCTTACCAAAAGCGATACGTTGGTTGGCATAGCGGGCGGCATCTTCAAAGGCACACTCGGCAAAGCCGGTGCTGCGCGCGGCGTTGATCAGGCGCTCCATCTCAAAGTTATACATCACATTGAGGAAACCCATTCCTTCTTCGCCCACCATGTCGCTCTCTTCAACTTCCACGTTGTCGAGATAGACTTCGCAGGTGCTGAGCATATGCCAGCCGATTTTATGCAGCGGGTTAATCTTAATGCCGGGCTTACTGGAGTCGACCCACCACAGGGTGAAGGCTTTTTTGGGATCTTTCGGTTCTGGATCGCGCGCCAGCACCAGCATATACGGGTACTCTTTCGCGCCGGTAATAAAGGTTTTCTGGCCGTTGATGTAAACCTTGCCATTTTTACGCGTGTAAGTGGTAGTAGCACTGTTATTGTCTGAGCCTGCGCCTGGTTCCGTCAACGCCAGGGCATAGGCGGGATCACCCGTTTCCAGGGTGCTCTCTGCCGTTTTACGTAGCTGCTCAGCAGAACCGAAACGGCGCATGCTGTGAATACATTGACCGTTGGTAATCAAAAATGCCGGAGCACCGCATTTTGACACTTCCATCAGCGCCAGCATCTGGGTGACGTAATCCGCAGGGATGCCACCAAATTCTTCCGGCACGCCAAGCATAGAAATGCCGTTATCCGCCAGCGCCCGCATAAACTCACGCGGGTATGTCCCGTTTTGATCGCAGGTGCGGAAATACTCTTCCGGGAAGTTGGTCGTAATCAACTCGCGAATACTGGCCAGCAGCAGTTCTTGTTCTTCAGTTAAAGAAAAATCCATCATTATACTCCTGTTAATGAGCCGCTTCAGGCAGGACAAAACCCATCGCCGCATCGATAAATAATCTTTCGTCCATCAGTTTGAGTTCTGGCGAAATCACTGGGGTGAAATCCATTTTGTCGAGAATATCTTTTTGTAAATCGACGCCAGGAGCGATTTCGATTAAATGCAGGCCGTCTTCTTTTAGCGTGAATACGGCGCGCTCAGTGATATAACGAATATCCAGCCCTCGCTCGAGCGCGATTTTTCCGCTGAAAGTAATTTCCGGTAGTTCCCGAATAAATTTCTTCACCCGTCCTTCCTGGACGATATTTAATTTGCCGTCGGTAATTTCTGTTTTTAAACTGCCCGCAGTTAATGTGCCGCAGAAAACGATTTTCTTCGAAGTTGCACTGATATCAATAAATCCACCGGTGCCCATGATTTTACCATTGAATTTATGCACGCCGACGTTACCGTGCTGGTCGACTTCAGCAAAACTCAAATAACAAACATCCAGACCGCCACCGTGATAAAAATCAAACTGGGACGTCATATCCAGAATGGCGCGGGTATTCACGTTCGCGCCAAAGGCGATCCCCTGTGAAGTAATACCGCCAATCGGACCTGTTTCTACCGTCAGAATAAAGTCATCAGCACAACCTTCTTCCCGGGCGACCAGGCCAATGCCGTCAGCAATACCGACGCCGACATTCCCCACTGCGCCTTTGCGCATTTCGAATAATGCACGCCGTGCAACTAATTTACGTTGGTTTAGGGGCAGGCTAAGTTTGGTGCTGTCATCAAGGGTGAAGTCACCAGAAATAAAGCGGTTAACCGGCGCACCGCCATACAGTTGGGTTTGATCCGGATCGACCACCACAATATCCACCAGATAACCCGGAATACGGACAGATTTAGGATGCAGCGTGGCTTTCTTAACCATTTTCTGCACCTGCATCATCACAATACCGCCGTTATTGTGCACCGCCTGGGCAATAACCAATGCGTCGAGATACATCACCTCATCTTCAAAAGTGGCGTAGCCTTCGCTGTCGCAGGTGGTAGCGCGAATGAAGGCGATATCTGGCGCAATCGCTTTGTAATAGAGATATTCTTTGTTATCAAACTCGACCAGTTTAATCAGGTCTTCTTTAGTGACTTCATTCAGTTTGCCGCCTTGCTGGCGTGGATCAACAAATGTCCCGATGCCAATATCACTAATAATACCAGGCTGGTGGGCTGCGGCGGCGCGTAAGGTTTGTGTAAGTACACCTTGTGGATAGTTATAAGCAATAATTTTATTTTGTTCTGCGAGATCAGAAATACGCGGCGATTGTCCCCAGTGACCGCATAATGCCCATTTCACCAGACCTTCTTGTGCCAGCGGACTAATACCACGGTCGGCGCGATCGCCAAGCCCTGTTGGACTAATAATCGATAAATTACGTGGTGTTTGAGTCTGTTTATATTTATCAGCAAGAGCAGTAATTAACGTGGTGGCTTCCAGAATACCGCCAGCGCCTAACACACAAAGTGTTGCTTCGTCGGGAATATAATTCACCGCTTCCTGTGCCGACAGGACCGGCACTCGTCCATTAATACGAGGTGGTTTTACAGGTTTCATTGTTAATTCCTGATTCAGATGTGATTTTCCCTACGCCAGATGGAGAATTAGCGCACAGAGACTCACGAAATATTTTTATTAAATACGGTTAAATATATTTTTTTAGTTCGGCGGGGGAGGATATTCCCGCCGAAATATTATTGCTTATGCCTGATGTAAAATAGTTAATACTGTGCGCAAATCATTTACCGAGATTTGCCCTGGTGCAGAGGCTTTTTTTACCGCACCAAAAGTTGCCGCCGAGCCAAATACTTCACCAGCCAGACGAGAAATTACGCCAGTTTTTGCCATTGACATCGTGATGATTGGACGATCGGCATACTGCTCCTGCATCTCCAGGGTCGCAGCCAGCAACGTCAGCACATCGCTGGTACTTTGCGGCATCAGCGCAATCTTAGGAATATCGGCATCGAAGGACTGCATTTTGCGCAGACGGGCAATGATTTCTTCGGCTTCCGGCGTTTTATGGAAGTCATGGTTGGACATGACAACTTTCACATCATGCGCGTGGGCGTAGGCGACGGTTTCTTTAACCTGATCATCGCCGGTAAATAACTCCAGATCGATTATATCAACCAGGCCGCTGTCGATGGCTGCACGATTGAGTGCAATATAAGCCTCGGTGGAAATCGCCTGCTCGCCGCCTTCTTTGGCACTGCGGAAGGTAAACAGCAGCGGTTTTTCTGGCATGGTTTCACGGAGAATTTTTGCTGCCGCCATGACAGACTCCACATTGGAGAGGTCGGCATAGTGGTCCACACGCCATTCCAGAATATCAAAGTCCGCTTCACGATAGGCGAGAGCTTCGGATTTCACGCTGGCGATATCTTTCGCCATCAGCGAGACGATGATTTTAGGTGCGCCCGTACCAATGACGAGATCTTTTACAGTTACGGTTTTCATTTTTTACCCTTTCTGCACGCGGTCAGCCTGTCAGGCACCGAACCCCATGACCTGTTTAACATATTCCAGAGGGAAATCTTTGCCAGTCCATAACGTGAACTGTTCAGCCCCTTGCCACAACAACATGCCGTATCCATCAATCGTTTTGCAACCAGCTTGTTGCGCCTGCTGCAATAACTTCGTCATATGTGGGTTATACACGCATTCAGTGACCAGAAGTCCCGGATGTAACAGACTGATATCATTAACCAATGATTCATTCTCAAGGGGTTTCATGCCCACTTTTGTGCCATTGGTTAAAATGTCGGCGGAAGCCAGGGCTTCAGCAAAGGCTTGCTGATCGGCGAGATCGGTAACCGTGACGACACAATCGGTGTTTTCGTTAACCCGCTGCGCGAAGGCGAGGGCTTTATCGAAGAACTCATCCCGACGGTTAAAGAGTTTAATTTCTTTTAAACCTTCAATTGCCCCCTGCGCGCCAATCGCCGTTGAGGCACCTCCGGCCCCTAACAGCACCATCGTTTTGCCTTTGATATCAAAACCGCTCTCTTTAATGGCGCGAATATGGCCCGTGCCGTCGGTGTTATAGCCACGCAGATAGCCATCATCATTAACGATGGTGTTGATGGCACCCACCAGTTTGGCCGCTGGCGTTAATTCATCAACATATTCACACGCCAGTTGTTTGTTCGGCATTGATACACCAGTTCCGCGCATTTTGAGGGCTTTTAATCCTTCAATTGCTCCGGGAAAACTATCGTTATCCACTTCAAAGGCCATATAGGTAAATGGCAATCCCGCTTTTTCTAAGGCTTTATTCTGCATTTCAGGCGATAAACTGTGGCGGATGGGATAGGCCATCAGCCCAATCAATTCGTATTTTGCGGTAACATCCATAATTAACTCCTTTAACCTCTATGCTTAATTGTGTTTAACCGGGTGCTAAATTTACGCTCGCCAAACCGCACATCATTTTCAGGAATAATGAAAACGCGGTAATAGCGGATAAAGACAATAATTGCGGTAATCAGGGCCAGCAGCGCGAAAGTAAAATCGAGAGCAATAATATATTGCAGACCGATGTTCGACAGATAACCGGTAATCAGCGGAATAACAAAGTTAGCCAGTCCACCCATCATCATATAAATACTGGTGACTTTGGCTTTGCTTTTGGGGAAAAACTCTGACATGACCGAAACGCCGAGCTGTAAAATGCCGCCAGCTGCTGAGAAACCGATAACAAAGGCTCCGGCATTACACACCAGTGGAGAAGGGTACAGGTAGATAATGGCTGCTGTTATTGTTGCCAGTGCAGAGTTAAATACATTAGCCCAGATGGGCCGGACCATTTTTTTCAGTAGTGCGGCAAAAATAAAGACACAGACCAACGAGCCCATACTGTAATAAGAGATGGTTTTTAATGCTTCAGCTTCTGACATACCAGCAAAAGCCATCGCATACTTGGGCATCCACACCACAATCACATAAAAGGTCGAGAATGCGGCTACACCGAACAGTACCGATGAAACACCTTCCAGCCAGACTAACGGTTTGCTGTTCATTTGCGGTAATTCATGCGCTACGCTGGCGTCCACCAACTGGCTGGGGAATTTGCTTTTCAACAGCATCAGCGTGATCAGTACAAACAGAATACCCGGAATAATCAGCCCATAGCCGTACCAGATATTATTGAGCAACATATAGCTCACCAGCATTGGGTAGAACATTTGCCCGAATGACACCATCGCTTTAACCAGTATGACCGCCGAACCAGAGGCTTTCGGAAAGCATTCCATGAGCGCAGGGTAGCCACCCGTATCCAGCGCTGAGTTAGCGATACCTACGCACACTGCCAGACCGTAGGCGAGAGTTAAATTCGGGCAAGCGGGAATACCAAAGAAGAATAGCAGATACATTATTACTGCCATTAATATCACCGCCCGACGACCAAACTTATCGGAGATCACACCGAAGAATAAAATACTGATCAATCGCCCCAAACCGATACCGGAAATTAAATAGGCAATGCCCGCGTTGTCAGTGGAAAACTTTTCTGCCAAAGATGTCATGTTTTGGGCAAGCGTAATAACACTAATGCCGTGCAGGAAATAGCTGAAGTAAATACAAAGAACAGCCAGGATAAATGGCGTGCTGAAAGCCTTATTTTGAGACATTTTCACAGCTCCTTGCTGAAAGATAATTTCGTTACCGTACGTATTGTTCTCCGACGGTTTACATAATTACTATACTGAAGATGATTTTCCCTGGGTACATGGCATAAAGTTTATGTTTCCAGGAATATTGCATGTCATAGTTTGTTTTTTATCGCGATTTTCCTTAGTTGGCGCAGAAAGAGTTATTTATCCGTAAGATCTTGCATGACCTGAAAAGAATATTGCATTACCCACCCGGAGCGACATTTTTCTTTAGCGAGTGATGCCGCGTTTCTTTGCGGCTGCGTAAGCCGATAAACAGTGCCAGTAAAAAGCCGATGGCAGCGATGGCGGTATCGAACCACATAATATCGGCAATACTTCTTTGGGACAGATGAGCCGTAATCAACGGAATAGTAAAGGTCGCAATACTACCCGCACTGTAATAGATCCCTGTAGCTTTACCTTTAGCGTAGGGGAAACGTTCAGCCATTAATGTCAGGCCAATTTGCACAACACCTCCAGCAGAGGTAAAACCAATGACAAAAGCAAATATTATCACCACATAAAATGTGGGATGCAGACAGACGGTAAACAGAGCAATAAATGAGATAAAGGTGTACAGCATCAGTAATGTTGTTGGGCGAACGGTATTACGAATGAGTGGAGCGGTAATAAATACACAAAGCAGCGAACCCACGGTGTAGATACTGAGTAGTTTGATCGACATGGTGTATGACATGCCTGCAACAAATTGTCCGTACTGTGCCAGCCACTGGCTAACCAGATAAAACGTTGCCATTGAGATATAACCATATAAGGTATAACTGGCTAAATCGATAATTGAACAGCGATGTTCCGTAGAGTTGGTGGTTTTCTTTATGACAGGTAAGCGACGACCCGGATGGGGTGGGAACGTACAACGGTATAAAAACAGAGCGTTAATAAACATAATGCCTGCGGCAATCATAAAGGACCAACCGAACCACAGTTCAGCCCACACTAACAGGCTAATGATTAGCGGTAATAAAAATTGCCCGCTGGAAACAAATGCTTTAATTAAAATATTGGCTGTACCCGGTGAGCGTGGAAAAGCTTCCATCAAACTGGGATAGGTGCCTGCATCGAGAAAACTGTTTGCCATTCCCGCCAGAAAGCCAAAAACATAAGCGATAATGATGTTATTGGTGTGCAGGATGCCAAAAAAGAAGGCCATATAGCAGCACATCCCGAGCATGATAAAAGGGCGGCGACCAAAGCGATCGGATAATAATCCTGCAAAAAGCAAGACACTTAATCGACCAATGCCCAGTGATGAGATAACTATCGAGACGCCCGCGGCATTAGTCTGCCAAAGCGTCTCCAGCGAGGCCATATTCAGGCTCATCAAAATGACGCCCATACCATGCACCAGGTAATTAAAATACAACCCCAGTGCGGTAGGGTAATAGGGATTTTTCATAGGTTCTACTTAGCAAAGGTGCTTTAAAAAGTGTAGAGATGTTGTGTCAGTATCCGTTCATTATTGTTGTAACAAAGACAATTCCTTTCTGTGGAGAAATTAACAAAGCCGCTCCAGATCGTGTGCATATAATTCAGCGGCTACCGATTGATAGATTTTCCAGTCAACAAAATTGCCATCAGGGTAGACTTGTTGAAACGCGGTTAAGTCGGGGAAAAAACGCATGGTGTTGTTGCCGATGCGGTTATTTATTTTCTCTATGATGGCATGAAGATGTTTTTTTCGTTGCTGTCGCATAGCCAACAGTTGCTCGACCACACGATCAGGAATGGCGCATTTGCCATTTTCCCACTGATGCCAGCTTTCACAGTCACCGGTCTGGGCAATCCAGGTCGCGCATTCATCAATAGTCATGGCAAAAATATGGCGAAGAGCCTGGAGTTCATAAGCGTTCATCGTGTAATGGCTGCATGAAATAAACAATAAAATATAAATAACATTATCAGCCTGCTGACGGCTTGAAGATAGTCACAGTATCTTGTGCAACATTATTGGAAAGAGTAAGGGGCGAGGTAGCGAAGCGGAAAAATGTTAAAAAAAAGCCCATCGTGGGAGATGGGCAAAGACTACACACAGCAATTCGTTGTTTCACTCAGGGGATTTCCATGCTTATAAATCAATATGTTGATTTATAACCGTGAGCTAATAGTAGGCATACGGACTTTTTGCGTCGATCAGATTCGTCTCATTAGTTTAAAAACTGTAAAGAATTTGCGACAGGTACTACCAGCTGAATGGCGGTAAGCAGGAAAATATGGGGAAGAGCAAGCAAATATCAATTAGCGGTGGTTAACAATCAGGCGGCAGAGCCGCCTGATGAGAAATTACTTATTCGGTTTCTCGATTTCGCCAAGTTCTTCGAGAACTTCTTCCGGTTGGTCAGTCGGCGGTGGGACTTCTTCCACCCACGCGGCAAAAAGACGCCAGGAAACGGCTAACAGAACCGGACCAATAAACAGGCCGATCATCCCGAAAGCAATCAAACCACCAATAACGCCAGAGAGGATCAGGATTAGCGGTAAATCGGCACCCATGCGAATTAACATTGGGCGGATGACGTTATCCAGCGTGCCGACCACACCGCTCCACACTAACAGTACCGTTCCCCAGGTGGTATCACCGGTCCAGTAGAGCCAGATAATCGCCGGAATCAGTACCGGCAATGGTCCAAGCTGGACAAGGCAGGAGAGGATCATTAACACCGTGAGCAAAGTTGCATAAGGTACGCCGGATACGGCGAGGCCGATACCGCCAAGCACTGCCTGTACTAACGCTGTCACCACAACACCCAGCGCCACCGCGCGGATAGCTTGTGCCGCTAGCAGCACGGCGGCATCTCCACGAACGCCTGCCAGACGGGTTGCAAAATGGCGAATGCCTTGTGCCACCTGTTCACCGCGCCAGTACAGCAGGGCACTGAAGAGAAGCATCAGCGCACAATGCACCATAAAGCGCCCGATATGCGCCGCTTGCCCAACGAACCAGGTGGTGGTGGTGCCAATATAAGGGCGGACTTTCGCCATGATCGCCGTCCCCCCCATATCCAGCAAGTTGTGCCAGCCTGCATATAGCTTCGCGCCAATCACCGGAATGGTATTAAGCCACGCCAGATCGGGTAACGTCATGTCACCGCTGGAAATGGCTTTAATTAGCGGGCCGCTGCCGTCGACGATACTGTTAACCAGCAAAGCAATAGGGATGATAAACACCATCACTAATAACAGCGTCATCACTAGAACGGCGAGAGAGCGGCGGCCAAACATGATCTTTTGCAAACGTAACAATACCGGCCAGGTGGCGATAACCACCGTACCGGCCCATGCAAAGCCGAGAATAAAGGGTTGAACAATCCACAGACATGCCACAATCATGATGGCTAAAAACAGCACCGAAAGCAGAATTTGTGCGACATCCCTGGGCTGACGAACATTTACCATAACTACTTTTCACCTTTTTTGTGCGTCAAATCGTCGACGCGACGTGAACACGCGAAACTCACCTGCATAATGATGAGCAATTTCAGCGGTTTTTAACAGGCCGATTCTGCCCTTAATTCTGATGGGCGTGTTAGAAAAAAATGTGGTACAACAACTCAGGCAACACGCAAACGATTTACTCGTCGTATTTCAAGTTGCATGTGCTGCGGCTACGTTCGTTCACCCCAGTTACTTACTGTTGTAAGCTCCTGGAGTTCACTCGCTTGCCGCCTTCCTGCAACTCGAAATCCATAGAGTAAATAAACATCACCTTTCAGTGCGCTATTGCAGCCGCCTGAAAGAATAGTGTATCGACCTACATCACAGACCGCAGGAAAGGGTCAATATAATGATTCCACAGATTTCCCAGGCACCCGGCGTCGTTCAACTGGTGCTTAATTTTTTGCAAGAGCTGGAGCAACAGGGGTTTACCGGCGATACGGCGACAAGTTATGCCGATCGTCTGACAATGTCGACCGACAACAGTATTTACCAACTTCTCCCCGATGCGGTGGTATTTCCGCGTTCAACCGCAGATGTGGCGCTGATCGCCCGTCTTGCCGCGCAGGAACGCTATTCATCGCTGATCTTTACCCCCCGCGGCGGCGGCACCGGCACTAACGGTCAGGCGCTCAACCAGGGGATTATTGTTGATATGTCCCGCCATATGAACCGCATCATCGAAATTAACCCTGAAGAGGGCTGGGTGCGCGTTGAGGCCGGGGTGATAAAAGACCAACTCAATCAGTACCTGAAACCGTTCGGCTACTTTTTTGCGCCGGAGCTTTCGACCAGCAACCGGGCAACGCTCGGCGGGATGATCAATACCGATGCGTCCGGTCAGGGATCGCTGGTCTATGGCAAAACGTCAGATCACGTACTTGGCCTACGTGCGGTATTGTTGGGGGGCGATATTCTCGATACGCAACCTTTACCCGTCGAGCTGGCGGAAACGCTGGGTAAATCCAATACCACAATCGGGCGAATTTATAACACGGTTTATCAACGTTGCCGTCAGCAACGCCAGTTAATCATCGACAACTTCCCCAAACTTAACCGCTTTCTTACCGGTTACGATCTGCGTCATGTCTTTAACGATGAGATGACCGAGTTCGACCTGACGCGCATTCTGACGGGTTCAGAAGGGACGCTGGCCTTTATTACCGAAGCGCGGCTGGATATTACGCCCTTGCCTAAAGTGCGCCGTCTGGTGAACGTCAAATATGACTCTTTTGACTCCGCGCTGCGTAACGCGCCGTTTATGGTTGAGGCGCGGGCGCTTTCGGTAGAGACGGTGGACTCAAAAGTGCTGAATCTGGCGCGGGAAGATATTGTCTGGCATTCCGTCAGCGAGTTGATTACCGATGTGCCTGACAAAGAAATGCTCGGGCTGAACATTGTGGAATTTGCTGGTGATGATGAGACGCTGATTGATGAGCGGGTAAATGCACTCTGTGCGCGGTTGGATGAACTGATTGCCAGCCAACAGGCAGGTGTGATTGGCTGGCAGGTGTGCCGCGAACTGGCGGGTGTTGAACGTATCTATGCGATGCGCAAAAAAGCTGTTGGTCTGCTTGGCAATGCCAAAGGTGCCGCTAAGCCAATTCCGTTTGCTGAGGATACCTGCGTACCGCCGGAACATCTGGCAGATTATATTGCTGAATTTCGCGCGCTGCTCGACAGCCACGGCTTAAGCTACGGTATGTTCGGTCACGTCGACGCAGGTGTCTTGCACGTCCGTCCGGCACTGGATATGTGCGATCCGCAACAAGAGATTTTGATGAAGCAAATCTCTGATGATGTAGTGGCGCTTACCGCGAAATACGGTGGTTTGTTGTGGGGCGAACACGGCAAAGGTTTTCGCGCCGAATACAGCCCGGCGTTTTTTGGTGAGGAACTTTTTGCAGAACTGCGTAAAGTGAAAGCGGCATTTGACCCGCATAACCGACTCAACCCTGGGAAGATTTGCCCGCCAGAAGGTCTCGATGCGCCGATGATGAAAGTGGACGCGGTGAAGCGCGGTACATTCGATCGACAGATCCCCATTGCGGTACGCCAGCAGTGGCGTGGTGCAATGGAGTGTAACGGCAACGGTTTATGCTTCAACTTTGATGCCCGCAGTCCGATGTGCCCGTCGATGAAGATTACCCAGAACCGGATTCATTCACCGAAAGGGCGCGCAACGCTGGTGCGTGAATGGCTGCGTTTGTTGGCAGATCGCGGCGTTGACCCACTCAAACTGGAACAAGAGCTGCCTGAATCAGGCGTCAGTTTGCGGACGTTAATTGCCCGCACGCGCAATAGCTGGCATGCGAATAAAGGCGAATATGACTTCTCCCACGAAGTCAAAGAGGCGATGTCTGGTTGCCTGGCCTGTAAAGCGTGTTCGACACAGTGCCCCATCAAAATTGACGTGCCTGAGTTTCGTTCTCGCTTTCTGCAACTCTATCACACCCGTTATTTGCGCCCGCTGCGCGACCACCTCGTCGCCACGGTCGAGAGCTACGCACCGCTGATGGCACGCGCGCCGAAAACCTTTAACTTCTTCATTAACCAGCCGCTGGTGCGCAAACTCTCGGAAAAACATATCGGCATGGTTGATTTGCCGCTGCTGTCGGTCCCCTCGCTACAACAACAAATGGTGGGGCATCGCTCGGCAAACATGACGCTGGAACAGCTTGAAGCTCTCAGTGCAGAGCAGAAAGCGCGCACGGTGCTGGTGGTGCAGGACCCCTTTACCAGCTATTACGATGCGCAAGTGGTGGCGGATTTTGTCCGTCTGGTCGAAAAATTAGGTTTCCAGCCGGTGTTACTGCCATTTTCGCCAAATGGCAAAGCCCAGCATATCAAAGGCTTTCTTAATCGTTTTGCGAAGACGGCGAAAAAGACGGCGGATTTCCTCAACCGTGTGGCGAAGCTGGGGATGCCAATGGTGGGCGTCGATCCGGCGCTGGTACTTTGTTATCGCGATGAATATAAACTGGCGCTGGGCGAGGAACGTGGCGAGTTTAACGTCTTACTGGCGAATGAATGGCTGGCAAGCGCACTTGAGTCACAGCCAGTGGCTACAGTCAGCGGTGAATCATGGTATTTCTTTGGTCACTGTACCGAAGTTACCGCTTTGCCGGGCGCGCCAGCACAATGGGCCGCGATATTTGCCCGTTTTGGCGCGAAACTGGAAAATGTCAGCGTGGGTTGCTGCGGCATGGCAGGGACTTACGGACATGAAGCGAAAAACCATAAAAATTCGCTCGGGATCTATGAGTTATCCTGGCATCAGGCGATGCAGCGACTGCCGCGTAATCGCTGTCTGGCGACCGGATATTCCTGCCGTAGCCAGGTAAAACGGGTCGAAGGCACGGGGGTACGCCATCCTGTGCAGGCTTTACTGGAGATTATTAAATGATATGGAAACGAAAAATCACCCTGGAAGCACTGAATGCCATGGGTGAAGGAAACATGGTGGGGTTGCTGGATATTCGCTTTGAACATATTGGTGATGACACCCTTGAAGCGACAATGCCAGTAGACTCGCGGACAAAGCAGCCTTTCGGGTTGCTGCATGGAGGGGCATCCGTGGTACTGGCCGAAAGTATCGGTTCCGTTGCCGGTTATTTATGTACCGAAGGTGAGCAAAAGGTGGTTGGTCTGGAAATCAATGCTAACCACGTCCGCTCGGCACGAGAAGGGCGGGTGCGCGGCGTATGCAAACCGTTGCATCTCGGTTCGCGTCACCAGGTCTGGCAGATTGAAATCTTCGATGAGAAAGGGCGTTTGTGCTGTTCGTCACGATTGACGACCGCGATTTTGTGACGTTGTCACCAAAAAAGTGTGACGCATATTGCTTTTGGTCATTATCTGCACAGTAAACGGTGGTATACTGTGCAGGTCTTGTCTAAAAGCGAGGATGCTATGTCTACTCAACTTGATCCCACCCAGCTGGCCATTGAATTTTTACGCCGTGACCAGAGCAATCTTTCACCTGCCCAATATCTCAAACGTCTGAAACAACTAGAACTTGAATTTGCTGACCTGCTTACTCTCTCTTCTGCTGAATTAAAAGAAGAAATCTACTTTGCCTGGCGTCTGGGCGTGCATTGATCCTGACTTAATGCCGCAATTTCGCCAAATCGACCTGGATTAACCTCCGTCCAGGTTCGATAACCTTCTTAATACTGCTTATCTACCCGCCTGATATTGTTCAAAAATAATACTAATCGCAGTTTGTGTTAAAACGACGGCTTAGCTTTATGAGATTATTCTTATCGCCCCTTCAAGAGCTAAGCCACTGAGAGTGCCGGAGATAAGCGCCGGATGGGGTAGAAACCCTTAAGCCTGTGTCGCACAGACTTAAGGGTTTTCTTATTTCTGAACGCTGCACTTTTTTACCTATCTCTTAAATAGTCATTTTCAATACAACTTTTTCTTTTTCATCACAGCCTTAATGCTCCTTAGATAATAATCATTATCTAACAATGAGATACCTAATTCTTAGCGTGCCTGTTAACCCACACATCAGGGTCTATGCTTATTAAAAGCAGGAAAAAAGCATGTTTTACGGTAAAGCCCCTGCGTTTGCTGGGTTGAACTGATAATCATTATCACTAACATGCTGTTATACGCTGAAAGCGATGAAGTGAGGTAAATCGATGGACATGCATTCAGGAACCTTTAATCCACAGGATTTCGCCTGGCAGGGCTTAACGCTGACACCCGCAGCAGCTGTCCACATACGCGAGCTGGTGGCAAAGCAGCCGGGTATGGTCGGCGTGCGCTTAGGCGTGAAGCAAACGGGCTGCGCGGGCTTTGGCTATGTGCTCGACAGTGTTAGCGAGCCGGACAAAGACGATCTGCTGTTTGAACACGACGGCGCGAAGCTGTTTGTCCCGCTGCAAGCGATGCCGTTTATTGATGGCACGGAAGTCGATTTCGTTCGTGAAGGACTTAATCAGATATTCAAATTTCACAACCCTAAAGCCCAGAATGAATGTGGCTGTGGCGAAAGCTTTGGGGTATAGGCGGTACTATGTCTCGTAATACTGAAGCAACTGACGATGTCAAAACCTGGACCGGCGGCCCGCTGAATTATAAAGAAGGATTCTTCACCCAGTTAGCCACCGATGAGCTGGCAAAGGGGATAAACGAAGAGGTGGTGCGCGCAATTTCGGCGAAGCGTAATGAGCCGGAGTGGATGCTGGAGTTTCGTCTCAACGCCTATCGCGCATGGCTGGAGATGGAAGAGCCGCACTGGTTGAAAGCGCACTACGACAAGCTGAATTATCAGGATTACAGCTACTACTCAGCACCATCGTGCGGTAATTGTGACGACAACTGCGCGTCTGAACCCGGCGCGGTGCAGCAAACTGGCGCGAACGCCTTTTTAAGTAAAGAGGTGGAGGCGGCGTTTGAGCAGTTGGGCGTTCCCGTGCGGGAAGGCAAAGAGGTGGCGGTGGATGCCATTTTCGACTCTGTTTCGGTTGCCACCACTTATCGCGAAAAACTGGCGGAGCAGGGAATTATTTTCTGTTCCTTTGGCGAGGCGATCCACGATCACCCGGAACTGGTGCGTAAATATCTCGGCACCGTGGTGCCGGGGAATGACAACTTCTTTGCCGCACTTAATGCGGCGGTAGCCTCTGACGGTACGTTTATTTATGTGCCTAAAGGCGTGCGCTGCCCGATGGAACTTTCCACCTATTTTCGTATTAACGCGGAAAAAACCGGGCAGTTTGAGCGCACCATTCTGGTGGCCGACGAAGACAGCTACGTCAGCTACATTGAAGGCTGTTCCGCTCCGGTGCGTGACAGCTATCAGTTACACGCGGCGGTGGTGGAAGTCATCATCCATAAAAACGCCGAGGTGAAATATTCCACGGTACAAAACTGGTTCCCTGGCGATAACAACACCGGCGGTATTCTCAACTTCGTCACCAAGCGTGCTTTGTGCGAAGGCGAAAACAGCAAAATGTCATGGACGCAATCAGAAACCGGGTCAGCGATTACGTGGAAATATCCCAGCTGTATTTTGCGCGGCGATAACTCCATTGGTGAGTTTTACTCAGTGGCGCTGACCAGCGGTCATCAGCAAGCGGATACCGGCACCAAGATGATCCACATCGGTAAAAACACTAAATCGACCATTATCTCGAAAGGGATCTCTGCCGGACATAGTCAGAACAGTTATCGCGGCTTAGTGAAAATCATGCCGACGGCAACCAATGCGCGCAATTTCACTCAGTGCGACTCAATGCTGATTGGCGCTAATTGTGGGGCGCATACCTTCCCGTATGTCGAATGTCGCAATAACAGCGCACAACTGGAGCACGAGGCAACAACATCACGTATTGGTGAAGATCAACTGTTTTACTGCCTGCAACGCGGGATCAGCGAAGAAGATGCCATCTCGATGATTGTTAACGGTTTCTGCAAAGACGTGTTCTCAGAACTGCCGCTGGAATTTGCCGTTGAAGCACAAAAACTCCTCGCCATCAGTCTTGAACACAGCGTCGGATAAGGAATAAACATGTTAAGTATTAAAGATTTACACGTCAGCGTGGAAGATAAAGCTATCCTGCGTGGATTAAGCCTCGACGTTCGTCCCGGCGAAGTTCACGCCATTATGGGGCCAAACGGTTCGGGCAAAAGTACCTTATCGGCAACGCTTGCCGGGCGAGAAGATTATGAAGTGACGGGCGGCGCGGTTGAGTTCAAAGGCAAAGATTTGCTTGCGCTGTCGCCGGAAGATCGTGCAGGTGAAGGCATCTTTATGGCCTTCCAGTATCCGGTGGAAATTCCCGGCGTCAGTAACCAGTTTTTCCTGCAAACGGCACTTAATGCGGTGCGCAGCTATCGCGGCCAGGAAACGCTCGACCGCTTTGATTTTCAGGATTTGATGGAAGAGAAAATCGCTCTCCTGAAGATGCCGGAAGATTTATTAACCCGTTCGGTAAACGTTGGTTTTTCCGGCGGCGAGAAAAAGCGCAACGATATTTTGCAAATGGCGGTGCTGGAACCGGAGTTATGTATTCTTGATGAGTCGGACTCCGGGCTGGATATTGACGCATTAAAAGTGGTTGCCGATGGCGTGAACTCGCTGCGTGACGGCAAGCGTTCATTCATCATTGTTACGCACTACCAACGCATTCTCGACTACATCAAGCCTGATTACGTCCATGTGCTGTATCAGGGACGAATTGTGAAATCCGGCGATTTCACGTTGGTCAAACAACTGGAGGAGCAGGGTTATGGCTGGCTTACCGAACAGCAGTAACGCGCTGCAACAGTGGCATCATTTGTTTGAAGCCGAGGGTGCAAAACGCTCCCCGCAAGCACAGCAGCATTTACAACAATTGCTGCGTACCGGACTGCCGACACGGAAACATGAAAACTGGAAATATACGCCGCTGGAAGGGCTGACCAATAGCCAGTTTGTCTGCATTGCGGGAGAGATATCCCCACAGCAGCGAGATGCCTTAGCGTTAACGTTAGACGCTGTGCGGCTGGTATTTGTCGATGGACGTTACGTGTCAGCACTGAGCGATGCGACTGAAGGCAGCGGATATGAAGTGAGCATTAACGACGACCGTCAGGGGTTACCCGACGCTATTCAGGCGGAAGTGTTTCTGCATTTGACGGAAAGCCTGGCACAAAGCGTGACGCATATCGCCGTGAAGCGCGGTCAACGACCGGCAAAGCCATTGCTGTTAATGCATATCACCCAGGGCGTGGCAGGTGAAGAGGTGAACACTGCCCATTACCGACATCATCTGGATCTGGCGGAAGGTGCCGAAGCAACGGTGATCGAACATTTTGTCAGCCTTAATGATGCTCGTCACTTCACCGGCGCACGGTTCACTATCAACGTCGCAGCGAACGCCCACTTGCAGCATATCAAGCTGGCGTTTGAAAACCCGGTCAGTCACCACTTTGCCCATAACGATTTGTTGCTGGCTGACGATGCCACCGCATTTAGCCACAGTTTCCTGCTGGGTGGCGCAGTGTTACGACACAACACCAGTACGCAACTCAATGGCGAAAACAGCACGCTGCGGATCAATAGCCTGGCGATGCCGGTGAAAAACGAGGTGTGTGATACTCGTACCTGGCTGGAACACAATAAAGGTTTTTGTAACAGCCGACAGTTGCACAAAACTATCGTCAGCGACAAAGGCCGCGCGGTATTTAACGGTTTGATCAACGTCGCGCAACACGCCATCAAAACGGATGGTCAGATGACCAACAATAATCTGCTGATGGGCAAACTGGCGGAAGTGGATACGAAACCGCAGCTGGAAATCTATGCAGATGATGTGAAATGCAGCCACGGCGCGACGGTGGGGCGTATTGATGGCGAACAGATGTTCTATCTGCGCTCGCGCGGGATCAATCAGCAGGATGCCCAGCAGATGATCATTTACGCCTTTGCTGCTGAACTGACGGAAGCACTGCGTGATGAGGGGCTTAAACAGCAGGTGCTGGCCCGAATCGGTCAACGGCTGCCAGGAGGTGCAAGATGACTTTTTCCGTCGACAAAGTGCGGGCCGACTTTCCGGTGCTTTCGCGTGAGGTAAACGGTTTGCCGCTGGCTTATCTCGACAGCGCCGCCAGTGCGCAGAAACCGAGCCAGGTGATTGATGCCGAGGCTGAGTTTTATCGTCATGGCTACGCGGCGGTGCATCGCGGTATTCATACCTTAAGCGCCCAGGCGACCGAGAAAATGGAGAACGTGCGCAAGCGGGCATCGCTGTTTATTAATGCCCGTTCGGCGGAAGAGCTGGTGTTCGTCCGCGGCACGACGGAAGGGATCAATCTGGTCGCCAATAGCTGGGGCAACAGCAATGTGCGGGCAGGCGATAACATCATCATCAGCCAGATGGAGCACCACGCTAACATTGTTCCCTGGCAGATGCTTTGTGCACGCGTTGGCGCAGAGCTGCGTGTGATCCCGCTCAACCCCGACGGTACGCTGCAACTGGAGATGCTACCTAATCTGTTCGATGAGAAAACTCGCCTGCTGGCAATTACTCATGTCTCCAACGTGCTGGGAACGGAAAATCCGCTGGCGGAAATGATCACGCTTGCGCATCAGCATGGCGCAAAAGTACTGGTGGATGGCGCTCAGGCGGTGATGCATCACCCGGTGGAAGTTCAGGCGCTGGATTGCGATTTTTACGTGTTCTCCGGGCATAAACTGTATGGCCCCACCGGGATTGGCATTCTTTATGTCAAAGAAGCCTTGTTGCAGGAGATGCCGCCGTGGGAAGGGGGCGGTTCTATGATCGCCACCGTCAGCCTGAGTGAAGGCACTACCTGGACCAAAGCACCGTGGCGGTTTGAAGCCGGTACACCCAATACCGGGGGCATCATTGGTCTTGGCGCGGCGCTGGAGTATGTGTCGGCGCTGGGGCTTAATAACATAGCCGAGTATGAACAGAATCTGATGCACTACGCGCTATCACAGCTGGAATCTGTACCGGATCTCACTCTCTATGGCCCGCAGAACAGGCTTGGCGTTATTGCTTTTAATCTCGGTAAACACCACGCCTATGATGTTGGCAGTTTTCTCGATAACTACGGCATTGCTGTGCGTACCGGACATCACTGCGCAATGCCATTGATGGCCTATTACAACGTTCCTGCTATGTGTCGGGCGTCGCTGGCCATGTATAACACCCATGAAGAAGTGGATCGTCTGGTGACCGGCCTGCAACGTATTCACCGTTTGCTGGGATAACAGGGAGGCACTATGGCTTTATTGCCGGATAAAGAAAAATTGCTGCGTAATTTTTTACGCTGCGCCAACAGGGAAGAGAAATATCTCTACATTATTGAGCTGGGCCAGCGTCTGCTAGAATTACGCGACGAAGA
>OGTB01000899.1_pt1 | contig 21910 bp, 17 predicted proteins | sample 1553611 | NCBI WGS metagenome assembly OGTB01 (sample SAMEA2580032, study PRJEB22360) | human gut metagenome | biome: human gut; feature: human-associated habitat; material: faeces | place: Denmark | collected 2008/2010 | reverse complement strand
GTTGCGTCTCGAACGGCGGTTCTGCCTGCGCGTAGAAAGCAATTCTACTACATCGCTGCGAGGAGTAAACTCCTCGCTGTAAAGTTCTCGCTTTTCCGTAGATGCAGATAAACCGACATGTTTACTGCCAGCATCGACACCCAAAGTGATGGGTTGTTTGTATCCCGCACTTCCGAACAGGAGCTTGATTGTAAACGGTGTGCGTTTTACAACGCATGCTTTTTGCTGTTTTAACAGCAGACGAGCTTTTCCAGGTGAGCACGGCATCAAGGGTTCGCCGTGCTTGTTAAGTACATACACATATTGCATGATGCCATGCTCTTTCGATAAAATTGCAGCTAAAAAGAAGCTGCTCACTCCTCCGAAGAGGGTTAAAATCCTTCCCCAAGGTTATAAACGGCTTGATGCAGCCACACCTGTCGGCTTTGCCTCAGCTTTACGTGATGTGTTGCCTTAGAGCGCACAGCTAGGATTTACACCGTACGGTAACTGTCTATTCGCTTATAACGGGGTGCAACTTAATGCGCAAAGGGTAGTCAACATATCCTTGCGGACACTTCTAAAGCGTAGACTTACCGGAGCAAGCCCGCGACTTTAGTCGTGGGTTATTGACTGCTTTTCCTCCTCAAGCCCGGTTGAAGCAGACAATGCGAACATTGTAGGCATCGCTCAGGCAGGTATATACGATAAGGTCCGCAGAACCCCAAACAACCGTTCCGTCATTTTTCTGCAAAGCATCAAAACCAGTCACATCGTTGTGGCCGTCACAGGCATCCACACAGATATAATTGATTTGTTCGCCAGACGGAGTGATGACATATGCGGTCGAACCGATTGTCACGGATGTCAGGCCCGGTATTTCGTTATCCGCGACGATATTGCTGCCGCCATCTTGCGGTGCTTTCGGGAAAACGCATGCGCTGTCTTCACGGTTGCAGGTTTCCTGGTCCGTGTTGTTATAAAGCGCAACGTCTACCCCGGCCGCAGGGATATGCAATCGGCCGCAGAAGTTCGGGTAATCGTTATCATCGTTATAGTTCGGACCTGCCGGTGTCGCTTCTGCCTGCTGCTCGGCCTTTGCTTCTTCTTCCTTTTCTTTTTCGGAATTCTTTTCTTCCTGGATGTTCTTCAGCTTGTTATCGATTTTCTGAATAGAAGCCTGAACATCAAGAGTCTGACTGACGGGTGTTAATTCCGTGTTCCTAACCTCAGTAGAAAGAAGTTCAAGGCGGCTGGCATCCACATCAAGTGTCGGCTCCAACAGCGTAGATGACTGAGCCGAAAGAATCGCCTGTGTTGCGAAATCTGCTGCCTGCTTATTTCGCTCAACATTTCGTTTGACATCCATCAGAGAAAAGATAGATGCGAGCAAAGCAGCAATACTAAGCAGCAGCGCAACAATTTGTTTGAGAGTCTTCATTTTTTGCTTGCCTCTGACTTGCGACCATTTTACGGATAATACGATTGAGCTGGAAAATGGGAGACCGGCTCAACATTTTCCATTATTCGCGATTCGCACATTTCCGCAAGTTTCGGAGCGTTTGGGCGAATTTTGTACTCAATGAAGTTCTTCAAAGCTGATTTGACCATTGCTCTGCTGGGCCTTTTTGGAAGAGCCTCTGCCACGCTTTCGGAAGCTCTGGTCAAACGGCTGGGCCTTTTTGGGTTCGTCAGAATTCTGCTGCTTTTCATTTGCCGGTTTCTTTTGCGATTTTGCAGGAGTCTCTTTGGATGGCTGCTTCTGTTTAGGTGCCTTTGCCGAATCCTCCTTGGGACTTGATTTTGAAGTGCTCGTCCGCTTATCCGTGATGGGTTTCTTAGGCTTCTTCACTTCTTTTGAAGGTTCGACCTTGCGAGTAATGTTAAAGCCTGCGAGAGCCGCTTCCCTGTCTGCTTTTGGGCGCTGAGCTGGTGCTACCGGTTCAGCTTTTGGTTCAGCTTTTGGTGTCTGAGGAACATCAGGCTTTTGGGGCCGGGGCTGAGTCGGATGGCTCTCAACGGGTTTTGCAGGCTCGTGAGGTTTGGCTTTAGGCTCGGCCACGACTGCTTTGGGAGTGCCGAACGCATTTGTCTCTTTTGCGGGCAGGTCAGGAACTTTATCCGGCATAGGCGGCTTTTGCTCTATCGCGGGGCTGTCAACGGTATCGGGTTCAGAAGAAGCAGGGATATCGAAGTCCATCATATCCATATCCGGTTCCTCTTCATGCTCATCCACATCATCGGGAGGATTGAATACGTTAGCATCATCGTCCGCAAACGGGTCATTTTCATCATCCATGTCAATGCCGCTGGGGTCAAATGAAAGACCAGCGTGGGAATCAGAATTTTCGGCGAAGGGGTCCTGCGTATCGTCATCATCCACAGGCAAATCAAAAATCAGCTCTTTTTCAGGCTTCGGTTCCAGTTCAGGTTCCGGCTCAAAGATATCCGCAGCGTCAAAGGGCTTCGTGGCATCTGCACTTTCTGGTGTCGATGCAGATTTAGGGGCGGGAGGAACGATAGGTTCAGATTCATCTTCCAGAACGTCAAGGATTTCGGAGGGTTCCGGATTGATTTCGGTGTGAATGTTCACCTTGACGTTTACAGGTTCGTTGTTGTTAATCGGGGCGGATGTTTCGGGTTTCTTAGAATTCTTGGTCGGTTCTTTTTCAGTCGGTTTAGCAGATGTTTCCTGATGCTGTTCATAGTCTTTGTCCGATTTCCCTTTGTCCTGATATTTTTCAGAAATCTCTTCAAGGATAATTGATGCCTGAGAAGCAACTATATCAGAATCCGAGTTCTTCCCTTTTACCTGTTTCGGACGCTTAATGAATTCGCAGGAATCAAACCAAAGTTCATCATCCAGCAAGGGAATGTTCAGGTATATCAGGACGGAAGCAGCTACTATCAGGATTACCGATACCCACCACGCTAATGGATACAGAATAAGAGAGAAGCCATAGAGCACAAAGGCAATGTTGCGAGCGGTGCGGCATTTTGTTTTCAGCTCATCTTCTTTTGCGCCGTCAAATTTCGGGTACGAGTCTTCCTTGCCGGGCTCATGATAAAGAATATAACAGTGCTTGCCGTTGACTTTATATTGAAACAGAGTCACGACCATCGGCTCGTTCCCGCACGCTATCAAGGCTTCCTTGAATTTTTTTACTTCGTGGCGGTTCAGGCGCAAAGCAACATAATCCTTGCACCCCGGAACTTCCAATTTAAGGGCAGTGTTTCCTGTATCCGTCACAATGATTTCGAGTGCCGTCGCTTCCAGCGATTTACTGCGTCGCTTATAGGTTCTACCCATGACCACAATTCCCGTCAGAGTTCTTCTATCTTTCGTTACTCTGCACGAGAACAGACAGCACACGAAGCACAAAAGAACAATCATCGGAAAATTCATTCAGTATCACCGTCCTGCTTACGGTTTCGATTATCCAGCACAATCAGCTTGGGTTTGTTGGTTACGTTCTGGAAGTTCACTTTCTTCACGCTTGCGCCAACTTCTTGCGTTGCGGTCTGCTCTTGAACCGGTTCCTGTGCCTTTTTTGCGGTCGAGGAAGCCGGAAAGCACTGCTCGATACTGACGAGCGTTTCGTTGTTCATTCCCTTATCGTCTTCAAGGCAAAACAGCATGTTGTAGGTTCCACCAATATGGTAGTCACGGTCCTTTTGCTTTACGGTGAGGAAGATGTCGTGGGAAGCTGTGTCACGAAGCGGATTTCCCTCTTCATCTACCGGGACAAACCGCCAAGTCTCTTTAATGCCGGTCATGTCACGCTGCTGGTCAGCCGAGACGGCCAAAGCCTTTACCGTGACATATTTCCCGTCTTTCGCCCTCTGTACAACTCCCAGATATTCCACGACAAAATACCCGGCCACGAAAAATCCAGCAGCAATGAGCACAATTCTTCGTGTATACAGTGCAAAGATAAGGCCAAGAGCTGCACTGCCAGCAGCACAGAGAGCGTATTTGATTTTCTGCGAGTTAATCATATTGTTCATGTTTCATTCAAGCGAGAAAGCCCAACCGACGCGAAATCGGCTGGGCTTTTTAATGCTGCATTCTTTACTTGTTGGCAAGAAGCGGCATCAGCCCCGCTTATCCTCCTTTTTGAAGTTGATTTGTGTAAGCTGATACCGATTCACTGAGCATTCTGAGTCAGCGGATAGCCGCCAGAATCAAGAAGCGAGGTCAGAGTGCCATCGGTGAGGTTTGCGGTAGACAGAGGAACTTTATATTCTCTGCCATCTGCAGTCTTAACGTTGGCGTAAAATTCAATGGTGACATCGCCGCTCATGTCGATATCGCCGAGAACCTTGTTTACTTCATTGGAAGTGGTGTCGGTGCTGCCGGATGCGGGCTGATTGACGGTCGGCTGAGGCGTGATGACATCATTATCGCCGTTCTCAGATACAGGAGGTACGCCAACCTGATGTCCGGTTACAGCAGTGAGAACTCCGTTTACACCATCATAGACGGACGGTACGAAAGCATAGCCAGCCACACCGCCAACGATGACAACTGCCAGAATTGCTGCAATGACCTTGCTGCTCTTTTTCTTTTGCGAAGGCCGAGCAGGCTCTGCGGTGGCTTGAGTCGGTGCCGGTGCGGCGTGGTGAACGCCGCTTGCAGGCTTTTCCTTTTTGCCCTTGCCAAGCCCGAAACGCTTCTTGGCCGCCTCGTTTGCTTCCTGCTGCATCAATTCTTGAGCCACCATTGTCTGGCGAGTGGCCGTCATCTGGTCCGGAAGTTCATTGGGGTCAGGAATATAGGGAACGGATGCAGTCGCTTGGGAAGGCTGTTCAACAGAACCCGTTACAGGCACTTGATATCCAGGAGCTTGTGCAGGAGAGACGCCATGAGCAGAAACGCCATACTGCATCGTGGTCTGCGGAGTCTGAACAGCGGGCTGAGGTGCGGCAGGCTGCACGGGCTGAACAACAGGCTGAGACTGAACGCGGGTAATAAAAGGTTGAGCAACGGGGGCCTGTTGTGCAGGAGTCTGAGCCGGAATCTCTGCCGCACGTTTCTTTGCAAGCAGTGCATCGACCACCTCCTGTTTGACCTTTCGAATCGTGCCATCCGGCATGATGCAGGTGCGGTCGGCATAGACATTGGCCGGAACTTTCTGGCCGTTGATAGTAACGTGGACAACGCCAATAGGCTCGCCCAGAGTCGAATTCGGTTCCATGAACAAATATCTCCTTTCGGTTTTTGTGTGGTGTTATGTATTAAATCGAAACATTTGAGCAATCGTGTCGGAAATCCAGTGCAGCAAAACATTTGCAACATCTGCAACATATGGAATCAAAAAGCCACGTTTAAGAGTCCCAGACATGCAGCATAGGACAAAAGCTAAGCAAGACAAAAGAAGAATTGCCCAAATCAAAATAAAGATGTACTTGCCGAATCGGCCAAGGAATATCCAGCCGCCGCCCGAATCAGATTTCCTGTTATTGCATTCAGGGCAAGAAGCCGTTAGATTTCGGATATTGTTGATGTCATCGTTCGGAACAAGGATTCGGTACGCCCGATGCTCGTTAGCCAAATTGATGGAAATGATATGGTCAACCTGCATCGAATTGCGCGTCATAATGCGTCCACAATACGGGCACATGTAGAACTTTCCAAAAATTCCGGGATGATTCAAGATATACCGGTTTCGGTAATCCTCAGACCGTTTATACTTTTTCCGGTGATTAGCCATGGCAGGCAGCCGAATGGACCCAAGGATGCTCCGGCGGAACACGGCGCTTCGGGAACCCTTCCGGCAGATGGTCCGGGAACTTGGTGCCGTCAGAATTCGTGCCACCGTTGAGCTTTTCCCATTCGTGTTCCCATGCAGAGAACTCCAGGCCGTGAGACATTTCCCACAAGGACAGTTCCCCGTAAGAGATACCACCCATTTCAGAGAGCTTTGCTCTCATAGCCAATTCCTGTGCGCTAGTAACAGTTTTATTAGATGCTTTCATTTTTTCCTCCTCGTGCTTTGCCTGTTCTCTTCTCATTTTGGCTTCCGCATTGCTGCGATGTGCTGCATTGCGCCGGTTCTGAGCGTAGCACGCAGAGCAAAATTGACGGTTCCCCAGGCTGAAAATCGGTGTACCGCAGATGCGGCAGTGTGTAAGATAACCATTGTTGCTTGCCATTTTCGCTAACCTCCTGCCATTAGTCGAAATTACAGTCTCGATTTTACGTGTGTTTTATCGACCCCATATCCCTGATGATGGGACACGAGGTTGATACATACTTATGGGTTATCTACCAAACCAAGCTGAAATCCGATTAGTCGAAACTCCAGTCTCGATTTTGGGTAACAGAAAACTAATCCTTGCTAAGCAAAGATAGCAAAGACTCAATATCGCATCCCCACAAAAGAGCAGAGAGTGCGGTATATGCGCGATGTTTCTTTTCGCAAAAGTAAGAACTGTTGATTCCTACTTGTTTGGCAAGAGTTGCTTCATCGGTTCCGTTCGGGCCATACTTCTCATTGACGACGAGCATCAGCACATCGTAGAGTTTCGAGTCACCGTCCGGGAACTGTTTCAGCAGCTCGATTGCGCCGCCAATCAACTTTGCATACTGCAAAAGAATCTGTGCCTGAGCATAGCGTGCATCCGATTTATGGTCAGATGCATCCAACTGATTGCCAGCAGTTGCAATCAAGCGCAGGGTACTGTTTCCATCCACGCTCGACGGATGTGTAATGCGGGAATACTCACGAAGCAGTACCTCTGTGTTGTGATAGAGATAAGCAGCTTCAGCACCCTGAACCATGCCCTCGTTGGGAGCCAACTGGAGAACCAGTTCCTTGATGGCTTCGCCGCCGACTTTCGCAATATCTTCGATGATTCCATCAAAGTTATTCCGAATCATAACGGCAGATACCGGGTCGCTGTCCAAAATAGAGCCACGAAGCATTGCCATTGCCAGTGAAATGCGGACTGGCTTGCAAGGCTGAGCGCTCCGGAATACCGCCCGATTCATTGCATCATCAACTGCATCCACCAGCTGTTGGCATCTCGCAAAGAAAAGTTTACGCATTTCCAGATGTAAACGAGGCTTTACGTAACCTGTGCTGTTTTCCAACAGTGACTGAATCTCCGAGATGTTACGGACTGAACCGTCCGTATCCATATCATGGAGCTGTTCAATCATAGCATCGATATCTCGTGCTTTGAGAATCCAGTTCAATGCCGGATAGCACATCAAGGCAATGACAACGAATTTTTCATCGGTTCCTTTTTGCGCCATCCGGTTCGCGCATCGGGCAAACACCCTATTGCGGTTCGTGCCGTTGTTGTAGGCAATAAAAGTTCGATTGATGTTCACAACAATTCCCTCCGAGGACAGGATGGAACTCAAGAAAGCTTTCAGTTCAGCATCCGAATCCACAACCAGATTATTTTCCAGTGCCATCATTCATTTTCCCCTCTCCCCTGTTTTCCTCAAAACATTCAAAAGCTCAGCTCTCGCGTCGCTTTTGATGGTTTCACCAAGCATTGTATTTTCAGACATGTGCAAATCATAATGATTTTCTTTGCAAAGATTGAAGATTTTCTGGCATGCTCGGAAACTATGTACTGGTAAATCGGACCCAAACCGAATATTTCGTTCAAAATTCTCATAATTCTCAATGCTTCTTGCACATGAAGTATAGACAAAAACAGAAGCCCCATCTTCAAATCTCAGGTTCTCGCCGACCGCTCCATTAAGGACGTCATACAATTCTTTCAAAAAGCCATCACCCATAGCTTTGTTATTGGCTCCGTTCTGAATACGATGGTGGACCACGATATCGCCGGTGATGGGCACTTCGCTTCTCGTGATGCTTGTTGTCTCGTCCGGGATTCTTGCCTGTTCAATGTATACAACGATAGGTCTTTTATTTGATATCATAAACGCACTTCCTCGACTCAAATGATTGTTATTATTTCAGGTTTCGTTGTCGCCATGATTTGTCTTCGATGTTCAGGCTTAGCTCAAAGCATTGTTCCTCGCTATCTTTAACAGGATACTACCTCAAATGATAGCCAATTCGCACAGACGCGCAAGAATACTTTTTAATGTCCCGGACACTATATCTTGTATCATATTTGCATTATACAACAATATATAGTGGTTTGCAATAGAAAAATGCACATCTGACCACAATATATAGTGTGCATCCAAATTTTGAGCACATTATATGTACAACTTGTTGTCTAGCAAAATTCCGAACGTTGCAATATGATGGACAGCGGTCGCAAAACTGTTGATACTATTGAATTAAATTGCGTTTCATACAACTTTGTGATATACTGTATATAGGGGTATGCTCCCATGAAATACTGTCAGGAGGTGCATGAGTTTGACAAATCAAGATATAGACATTTCCATGGATAACGTTGTTCAATACGCAAATCAAATTCGGATGCCGCTTGATTCGTGGAACAAAGAAACTCAGAAACAGATATTGTCTGTAATGGAAGCTCAGAGAATAGCGTCAGGGCTAAATGTTACGACATTCTACAACACGCTTCTAGGCTCTACATGCTCTTATAAAACCATCCAGCACATTCGGGAAGGCACAAAGCAGATGCCGCTCGAGTTGGTGTTGGCGTTCTGCTATGTTTTCCACTACGACATTTCAGAACTCATCAACATTCAGAGTGAAAAAAACAGAGCAGAGAGATTTGCCGATTACATGCAAATCGGTGCATCCATCGAAGCTCTCGGCCCACATATCATTTATAACGCTGCCGCAGATATCGCCAATCTTAATCAAGAAGGCCCTTCCTCTGCTATGGTAAGACGCCGCTGCTCGCAAGTTCTCACTGCTTTTGCGCAGAATCTTCAGAACGAGGAAAAAGCCAAAGAAGAGCAAAGCAAGTAATTCGACAAACAAAAAGAGCCCCGTACAATCCAGTTTATCTGGTGTACGAGGCTCTTTATTTTTAATAGAAAGCGTCCGCCATAGATAGCAGCACATCCATATTTCCATCGGAAGCCGCCGGTCTATCCGGTTCTGGCATCTGCTTGCCCATGGGACGTTCAAGAGGCTTTGGCTGTCTTGGCAATGGAGAAGGCACGGATTTATGTGCCTTAGAAGGTTTCCTTGCCACAACGTCTTGGACCGAAACTTGCGGTTCGGGAGTCTGAACTGCAGAACCAGAAAGCTGATACTTGCGCAATGCAGTTTCAACAGCTTCTTCTATCACATTTCGGAGTTCCGTTGAGGAAGGGCGTTGTTCGAGGCTGACGCTCTCAGGAACACTTTGAAGAGAGTTCAAAAGCGCATCTACGATAGTCGGTGTCCGCTTTCCATATCCTGCGTTTTTCAGAATATCGTAAGCCGCCTTCTGTTTCGGGTCTGTGAGGTCAAAAGAAACCGGAAGTCTCACCCGATTACCCTTGTCTTGTTTCGATGATGCCAAGGTGTATCACCCCGCAATCAACGACTTTCGGCAGCCAACCTGCTTTCTGCCATCATTTTGTAGCCAACTGCATTGGCGCGTGGGTCATCGATGAACAGATAATCATCACGACCGAGTTCGCTCTCGATAACGGGACGCATCAAGATAGAGCCGCCACCGATGAACACGGGATACGACAGCGTCAGGTCAACGCCTTTTTCTTTCAGAGACCGAATCAGAGTGCGGGCATAGTTCTGAGCGGTCGTGTGAACCACATCATTGAGTTCTTTGCCGGGATTGTAACCGCAGCGCAGAATGTTGTCGATGGTATAGTCGTCCACATCCAGCTGAAAGCGATTACGAACCGCACGCTGTACCTCATCGTACATCTTGATAACGCCGTTGTTGAAGCTCTCACAGAACGCCATGTCAACCTGACCACCACGGCTGAACTTCACAACGTCGGTGGTATAACCGCCAATATCAATGATATAGGTATAGGCTTCCGGGCGAGCCATGATTTTGGACATGTAAGGGGCAATCGCAGCCACACCCTGCGGGAAGACCATTACTCGAACGATGCGAACCTCAAAATCCACATTGTTGTAGGTAAACACCACACGGCGGCCATCACGGCCAAAGTACTTATCGTACTCAGAGGCAAGGTCATGGATGTGAGTTGGAGGAAGGCCCATCGCAAGACACACATCCTGCTTGACCTGCTTCTGGCCAGGGCGTACATACCCCATCGCCATCATCTCTTTGGCAATCGCAATGAGAGTCAGAACGTAATAGGACCAGTCCGTCGTTTTATTGTACATATAAGGGATACGAGACTGAGTAAGGGTATAATAGTTGCCGTCAAAGAGAAGCGTATCGGACTTTACTGCCGGAGGAATTGCACCATGGCAGATAAGACCTGAATTGAAAGGCTCAGTATGCGGCGTCTTGATGTTCTTGTTACCGGTATCAACGGCAATGACCAACGGATTCATAATTCCTTTTCCTCCTTATCACACAACATCACGATATGCCAGGTAACGAGCCGTTGCAAGTGCAAGCTGTGCATACTCGCTGTGGATATCCCGGTTTGTATCAAACTCAATGCCGATACTGGTCATAGCCTTCCAGGACATCTCGATGTATTTGCGGCAAATCTCGGACTTGCCGTTAATAAGACGGCGAGCGTTCTCTTTCATCGCCTTGGAAAGTTCCGGCTCCGTATAGACGGTCACAGCATGGATATCATGCTCTTCCAGAATCCGGAACATCTCGATAGCGCCGCGCAGTGCATATTCCACTTCATCGCCTGCATCGCCGCTATAAGAGCTCTGAATCAGATTTTTGCCGGTATCAATGCACAGACCAAACGCGCCATACTGATTGTTCTTGTCGAACCGTGCATAGAGGAAAGCATTGGCTTCCTCATCGCCCACAGGCTTGATGTCACTGGAAGAGTTTTCTTCCTCACCGAAATGAGGAGCGCTCATGCCGCTCGGCCATTCTGCTGCTTCATCTTCCTGAGCCAATTCTCCCTGCGCCCCGTCATCATCCGACATGGTATCCGGCATAACAAACTGTTCGTTCGGAATCTCTGAAGAGAAAGAATCCGAAACAGCGGGGGCTTCAGGCTCGTTCTGAGAGAAGCTCAAAGAGGTTTCAATCGGCTCATCATCCCCCTTGACAGGCTCTGCAGCGTCGTTTTCGATATCGCTCAGGTCAATTTCAATTCCATCGTTCTCGGGCTGAGAAACGCTCTGAGTGGCATTTGCGTCAGGGCTCTTTGCACCGTCCAGAATGTGCTGGAATACGAGGGTGTCATCTTCCTGCTCATTGTCCAGGGAAGGAACGTCGGCAGGCGTAGGCTGCGGTGCCGATGCAGGCTGTGCAGGTGCAGCAGGTTGCGCAGAGGGCTTGGCGGCAGCTGTCGGGCTCTGGGTTTTATTGCTGCGGCGGAACAAAGTATTGATAAACGGATTTCCGTCCGTAATTTCATCCATCTCCTGTTCCTTAGTTTCCTTCTTTTCCTTCTTCGGCTTGGCAGGCTGCTGCATAGCGCCAGGGTTTCCTTTCGGAATCATAACTTCCGGCTCGTAATCGTCATCGTACACGCGGTACTTCTCAACAGCGGATTCCTCCACCTTCTTTTTCTGGCGTTCCTTTTCAGCTTCCTCTGCGGCTTTTTCATGTTCACGGTTTGCTTCATTTGCGCGGTTTGCTTTCGATTCATCCAGCCGAGCAAACAAGCTGTTCAAACTGCGGTTCTCAGACATAATTCATAATCCTCCTTCTCAAACATTCGGGGCTTGAGTATTAGCTTCAGCACTGGGCCCAACTTTGGGCTCAGCACCAGGCATTGCATTATTGGACATTGTCTCACTGCTCACGACGCTGGCACATACCGGAACGGTCTTGTCAAGATTGACAGCCTGCTTCAGGCAAGTCGGCCAAACGCAGTAGTCCTTCGCGTCACAGCGCCATGGGCAGCTCCGTTCGGCACATACGGCGCGGACCGTTTTCTTTTGAGCAGCCACCGTAAATGCACCACCAGGCGTTGCACGAATCTCAGAGCGTCGCCGGTCAATCAACTTATCGATGCCACGCTGAACAGCTTCCGGAGTAGTATTCAGTGTAGCTGCAATGTCTTCAACCGAATGTCCTGCCTTATCCAGTGAATCAATCTGGCCGAGCAAAACTTTCGTCATCTTGGGATGTGTACGAAGCGGTTTATTAGATTCCATCAATAAAAGCCTCCTGATAATTTATCGAGCCAGGCGCTTGAGGCGCTTGTAGTAGAAGTACTTCTCTTTCCAGGGCATGTTCTGTGCCTTGAGTGGGGACTGAGCGAATTTGAGGGCTTTCAGCATTGCTTTCATCTCTGCGTCCTCATTGGCGCAGAACAAGCCGATGGTTTCGGGCAAAGCAAGGCTCACAGCAAAATCCAGCATCCCGGTAGCAATCCCGCGCCGTTTATAGGCGTTCTCGACCTTGATGGAGTCGATATAAAGATGTGTTGTGATGGGCAGAACCATCGCAACGCTGTCTTTCAGGTTCTTGTCACACAACATCTGGCGTTCAGCATTTCGGGCACAGAGATAGTTGATAGCAAGCTGCTTGTCGGGAAGCGGATTGGCAGGAGTAGGCCAGATATCCGCCATCGTTCCCTGCTTGGTCGGAACCTGAAAGATATCTGCCATCATCACAGCAACCTGAGCCGTTCCATCATAGACCTTAAAGGTGACGGCAGTATCGGAAAGAAGATTCTGTTCACCGAGTTTCGTGCCCCGGTCCTGATACAGAGCACTACTGCAATCTGCAACAACCACAAGTTGATTCAGGTCCTTATCCACAATCGTGATTTTCTTTTTCATGGTTTTCTATCTCCTTTCCCTATTCATTCACAGCAGAACTTGCGCTTCGAGCCGGTGAACACAACCACCATTGAGGGCCGCATACCACCGGCAGGGTCCTTCGTTCCGTTCTGACCATACTTTGCATAGGACGGCAGCAGGCGGTTGGTGAACTTAACTCGTTCCGGCAGGAAATGCACCCGAACGCCAGGCTGGAGATAGATGTGTTCCTGAAACCAGGCAGCATCAGTCGATACCGGCAGCAGCATGACAACGGTCGTGTTCTTCTTCTTGCCCTCAGCAGCACCCTTCGCAACCCACAGGCGCAGATTTCGGGTCCCGCTCGGAGGGCAGCAATACACGACATTGCCGCGCCAATCCTGTGCAAGACCATCTTCCTTCTTGGTAAAGAACTTCTGGCACTTGGCATTTTCGGGGCGGGCACAGGCATCCAAAGTGAAATGATAAACGCGGTCAAGTTCCTGGAACAGTTCATCCGGGGTTTCCCATTCACCCGCAATGGCACTGCTCACGCTGCTGTTGACGCTTTTGGTGGATTTCATAAAAACCTCCTTGTTATTTTTGAAAAGGTACATTGTAATTTGTTCTTGTGACACCGTTTTTTGGATGCTCTCGAAAAGACACATTTGCTTTCCAGAAACAAGACAAAAAAAGAAAAGGCAGTCACTTTTTTCAGCGATTAACGTGCTTTTTTGCCCTATGTTTTCATTATCTTTGATTCGCACATTTCCGCAACAATATTTATGAAAAATTAAAAATTGCCCCAGGATTTTTCGTCCCAGGGCACGGAAAAAGTCACATTTTATTTTTTAGACGGTTCGTACCAGCTTACATTTTCGCCAAAGCAGTAAAGGCTGATACTAACATTGAACGCTGCATCGTCTTTGCCCACAAGATATACCTTGTAGTTGCCGACAGGAAGAACCAGGTCACTGTATGCGTCATCGATGTACTCAGCAACAATCTGTTTGTTGTCAGTGTGGACGAGCAGAATCTTGAATTTGCCGCTTGTCGTATCAGCAGTCGTATAGCAGTCAACGAGGGTGGACTCATTCTTGACGTCAATATCAAACGCTTCAACGGCTCCTACAAGCTTATCAGCGCTTGCCGTGAAATCAAAAGACCCGTCGCCCATCACATAGCCACCTTGATACCCGGTCGCAGAGTATGCCGTCCTTCCGGCCGCAATCTGCTGCGTATCATCATACAGAGAAGCCTTATCCACACATCCAGTCAGAACCATCATGGTGCAGATAGCTGCAAGGAGCAGTGCTGCGAACTTCTTGATATGTCTCATCATTCATTACCTCCCACGCTATCCTGGCTGGAATCGGCGTTGTCAGTGGCTTCTGCGGGCTGATTTTCAGTGTTTTCGTTGGTGCTTTCGGTATCCTCAGATGCGCCAAAAGTCAGCGTCATGTGTGCGGTTTTCGGTACAACATTTACCGTCATTGTTGTCTCAAGGCCGCTGCTGTTCGTAACCTTGACCTTGCTGGTGCCGACCAAAATGCCCGTCACTTCACCCTTAACGTTGACGGCACAAACCGAATTGTCGGTGTTCTCAAACTCATACAGGCTGTTATCGTTATCCGTATCAGGGTCAGGAACATCAGTATAGACATGAATCGTCTTAGTCTCTCCGATTTCGACTTCCAGGTTGTCGGCATAGAGCTCTTTCGGAGCCTGCTTGACCTTGAGTTTCACAGTCTTGGACACACCATTATCTGCCGTGATAGTGACCGTGGTGGTTCCGGCTTTCAGAGGAACAATCTTATTGTTCTCCACTCGGGCAATCGATTCATCCCCCACACTTACCGTAACTTCACCCACATCAGCCGTTTCGGGAATTGTGGTGTATTCGGGATTCACTAAATTGTTATCAGTAGTAGTGATAATATCATCCATCTCAAAGCCTTCAAGCGGAGATACGACAGTCACTTCCGCGCTGCAGTTCAGCTTGTTATCCCGGCTATAGATATTGATTTCCGTTCTGCCGGACGAGTTGGCCGTCAAGCGCAGCGTGTCATCCAAAGATGCAACGCTCGGCGCAAAGCTCTCAAATGTCATTCCTCGATGTTCGAGAAGCTGCGTGAGCTGGTCTCCCGTCACCTCAGTGCCATTTTTAAGAGTTCCGGTCAACTCAATCACGGTGCTTTCACCGAGCTTCAAATCTATCGTTTCCGGCATTGAAATCGATACCAGCCGATGCTCACCGCATCCAGCCATCAGCAGCGCAGCGACCACCGCAACGCAGCCGATTGTGACAATTTGTTTCAATCGTTTCACAGTCATACAATCCTTTCTATTAGGTGTAAATACTATTCAAATTGGTACATTCATGCTTACAAGCTTTATTGTCCGCGAATCGCACGAATTCGCAACGGTTGGTTTTTAGCGGAGATTCTTTCAGATGTTATGCGCAAAAAATCAGCCACTCCGGAATTGGAGCAGCTGTCATTTGGTTAGAGCCGAAAGCCGTTTACATTTCGAGTGCGAGTGAGGTATAATGGTAGCAGGAAAGCAGACGTCATTCTGCTGGTGGACTGGCACCTATAATCCGAGTGAGATGCAGGGTACAAAGACCTGTCGGTTGGCGAGCAACGATAAAACTCGAAAGAGATGCAGGACTTAAGGGCCTGTCGGTTGGCGGACAACGATACAAACCAGTCACGAAGGGACGTATTAGTGCCGAAACAGTGAAAAAATATATAGAAGAGCAAAAAAACTAGGTGGTGAAAACATGGCGACTCGCAATAAGCATATCAGAACTCCTTATGAGGACGAACGCAAGAAGCATCGTGCCGCAGCAAGTCGGCATGTTTTAGTTCTGGAAGTACAAATCAAGGAAGATGATAAGCGCAAGTTGTTTCATATTGCGAACGATTTAAGAATTTACGGAAACCACCTTACGAACATTGCACAAAAGCGCGTATCTCAATTGTTTCGTACAAAAGCATACCGAGAAGCTCTAAAGCAGTATCACGATGCAAGTTCTGTGCTTTCTTCTTTGGATAAAGGAACTCAGAAATACCACGAAGCTAAGGAAAAGGTTAAAGATGCTGCTGATGCGCTCGAAAAGCTTCAAGCCAAATATAAGCTGACAATGGAAGATTTGCGCCGCGATATGGCGAAAATTTCGAAGGGCAGCAAAATCAACACTATATTTTTGCTATCTGAAACAGAAAACATTTGGGCAGCCGTTCAATCAGTTTTGTATCGAAGCGGTAAGCATCTCAACTACGCAAAGCACGGAGAACTTCCCCTGATTCGAGCTAAACAAATTGAGCGTGGACTTACACTATCATTTGTTGACGGCGTTCCACGGTGCAAAATGGGCGGTGTTGATGCATTCACATTGGCAGTAAAGAAAAATGATTCGTTTGTAAAAAACGAGTTAGCTTGCATTGAGGCGTTTGTTTCTGACCCTGAAGCTGAGAAAAAGGCTGTTGCCATTTTTTCGAAGACCGGCATCCCGCAAAATACATATAGACCTTGTTTCGTTGCTCTCAAATGCGTGACGATTCGCGGTAGGTTGAGAGTTTATGCTCACATCACCGTTGAAGGGGACCCGGTTCCTAAATATACGAAATCGGGCAGCTTAAAGCACCCTTGTGGTAAGGGACTTGTTGGCGTAGACCTTGGGCCTCAAAGTGTGGCAGCTGTATCGGAAACTTCTGCAATCCTGGAGAACCTTGCTGAGCGGAACGGAAAATCAACAAAAAGACATGAGCGCAAAGAACGGCTTCTTTTAAGAGCGCTTGACCGCAGCAGAAGAGCAAACAACAAAGACCGCTACAATGAAGACGGTACAGTCAAAAAGGGCGTTCGCAAACCTTGGAAGAAGTCAAAGCAATATAGGAAGAAGGAAGCTTACCTAAAAGAGCTTCGCCGGAAAAACGCTTTGAGTCGAAAGTATGCCAACAACGAATTGGCAAACCGGATTCGAGCCATGGGCGATGATATAACTATCGAAAGAAGCAATGCAAAAGCGCTTCAAAAGAGAGCCAAGCCTTCTATTCCTGAACAAGGAAAGAAACAAAAGCGCAGAAAGCGTTTTGGGCATTCGATTCTTCACCGTTGTCCGGGGCATCTTTACGCACAACTCCATTCAAAGTTCAGCGAGAGTCACTTCCATGTAGTTGATAATGTGTATCGCGCAAGCCAATACGACCATAAAAGCAACAGCTATAACAAAAAGAAATTGAGCCAGCGTTGGCACAAATTCGAAGATGGTACAAAAGTGCAGCGCGATATTTATTCTGCCTTTCTGCTTCTTTGCCATAATGACGATTTTAAGACCATCAATCAAGATATTTGTATTTCGAAATACGAAACTTTCAAAAAAGCACATGATAAGTGTGTTTCTGATATAAAAGCCAGCGGACATAAAGTCTGCAATTCTGGTATCTAAATTTTTTATGGGCCTGTTGACCACGGTCCCGTCTTAACAGACGAAGTGAATCGCTAATGTTCCCAAAGGGGAGCTTGATTCACGGTTCTGGCTCCAGCGATGCCGATGCTTAAAGCCTGAAACGAGCAATCGAAGTAACGCTTTTTGTACAGCCGCTTCCAGAACCTCCCGGGCTCGCCCGGGGGTAGGTCAGTTTGCGTCTTTGAGCCACGGCTGAGAGCAGCAAGCACAAACAAAAAAAGAGAGGGCAGCCGATTTCTCGACTGCCCTCAATTGTTGTACAGAAGCGACCATCAGGTCACACTGGGAAGGTCATTTTGCGTCTTTGAGCCACGGCTGAGACTGCACTTTCTCGAAGTCCGCATCGTTCGGCATCACGCCACCGTACGGAGCAATCGTGTAGGTCACTTTCGTGACCGGAGTGCAGACACCGGATTCATTCACATTACCGGTTGCAATGTAGACTGCCATAGGCACCTGCATTGCGCGGCCAGTGATGTTGTTGTTGATGAAATCGCCGGTAGCTTTCGGAATGACCCAAGCCGTATCGCTATGGTCAATTGCGTTATCACCCTGAGTCAGGACGGTATCGCGCAGACGCATGTACAGCTCGCCACGGCGCAGACGGTTCTTTGTCATGTCGTATACCGAGTTGCCATACTCGCCGTCAGGGTAGTACTCCATGCCAGGCATATCACGCATCAGCCAAGGACCATTGGCCTTGATATTCTTGATTTGGATAGCCACAGTAGAGTAGTTCGTGATGCGATAGTTGGTAGGCTCTTTGACCTCACCACTTGTGGTGTTGCCATACATACAGACGTACAGAGGAACCGTAGCCTTCAGCAGAGCCGGATGCACATACAGGCCGCCATCATGGATAATCAGCTCGTAGTTGCGAACCGTTTCACCATTCGGGTTAACGACCGTATGAACATCCAATGCAGGACCACTCTTGGTGTCGGTGTTGATAGTTACCAGATACGGAGCCAGAAGCTTGTGGTTATAATGGCAGAAATCGCAGGTCTTATCCTCGTAGTTCCACTCAAAATCATCATCGGTGCTCGTACCATCTGCGTACAGAGGCAGGGAGCTGATGGTGCAATCGGTCACAAACGGGATATTGGTCTTGCTTTCCTTGACATTTTCCTGCTTATGATAATCGTAGGCATCCACAAATTCTTGAGTCAGGTTGGAGGGATTACCGCCCGCAACGTACAAGACGCTGCTGACTGTATCTTTCGCCTTGAGCTTTGCATCCAGAATCGGAGTGGCGTCAACGTCGCTCACGACATCAATCAGATTTGCATCATCATCTTCCATCTGAATGTTCACATGGAAGTTCGGGTTCTCGTTGTAGATAATCTTATCGCTGTCAAGAACCGTCACATGCAGCGGACGCGGGTCAACGACAAAGCGGCCATTCAGAACCATGACAATATAGTTCTTCAGAACGGGGTAATTGGCTTCAGTCAAGCCAACATAAGTTAACGGATAAGTGCCAACAGGAGTCGATTCATCAGGAACAAGACTTTCATGACCACTTACCAGAGTCTTGAAATAAGACTTCTTGTAGCTCTGGTCCAAAGTCAAGGTATCACCCTGCACCAGACCATCGATTTCCAGCCAGCAGCCTGCAGAAGCTGCAGTACCGTAACCGTAAGCCTTCTTGTCATGCCAGGGCTTCTCCCCTACGCCGTCACCATACAATCCACGCCAACTTGCAACCTGTGCGGTCAGGTTGGCGCGTGCGATAGCGCCGGAATACTTCTCCTTTGTGATACGGTAGTTCTTGGCATCCTTACCAGTCAGTGTCGGATGAGCATCTGCCGTAATCGGATTCTCGTCCAACTCATAAGGCCAGTTGGAGCTTACCGTGCCATCTGCATTCAGCTTCTGGCCAGCATCCTTGGTCTTATAGTTGCCGGGAAGGGTTTCTTCCTTAATCTTAACGTCATCACCTTCAAGCACGCCATCAATCAGGATATCCTTAATGGTGGCTTTGGTCGTGCCGTCATAGTGTTTGACGTTGCGAGGATAGGTCGGGTCTTCCAGATAAATACTGTGAACGTACAAATCCAGAGGAGTGATAGAGCCAGACAAGTCTTCCTTCTCAATGTAGTAGTTGCCTGCGCTGTTGCCAACGAGAGAGAGTTCACTGGTTCGGATGACGACATAGGGACCGCCAGCATCGCTGACATTCTTGCCATCAACCGTGTAGTTACCAGTCACCGTAGTGGTGCTCAGCTTCACAGTGTTCTCGTCCTTCGCAATCAAGCCGCCAGAAGCAATATGAACATTTTCCAGAGTTGCCTTGCTGGTGCGGTCGTAGGGTTTATCGCCAGTACCGATAATCGTCAATCCGCGAGGATAGATATCGAACTTGACGGTATCACCAATACCGCTCGGACTGCTGCCGTCATAAGTATGACCGGGGTTCGTGTTCTCGTAGCGATATGTGATGATGTAACCCGACACCGTACATTTTGCTGTTGCGGTATAGGAACCGCAATCGGAGCGCGGATACTGGTTCTTGTCCGTAGACGCATCGCTTGGAGCCTTCGTCAATGTACCTTTACGGTTAGCATAGACGATAGTGGTGTTCTTCACGATATTGTCCATATCGGTAGAAGACAGGTTGCCGGAAACGCTGATGGAAGCTTCATCGGGGTTGCCATCATACAGCTTATTGGCTGCAGTGATAGTAATGGTTACATGCTGTTCCTCAATACCGGAATCGGGGTCGGTATCTTCGTATGCGGTATCGAAAGCATTCTTGCCGTTACGAGAGAAACGAGAAACAGAGGATTTGACCAGCTCAATGCTGGAATTACCAGCCTGCTCAGAACCGGAACCGCCGCCATCATTGCTGATGTTGACTTCCAAGACCTGAACCTTGTGTCCACCTGCATCAGTTAGAGTAGTACCAACGCCTGCAGCCCAGCTCAAACCGCCATTGCCGTCGCGCTTACAGCTGCCCCAGCCATCTGCATTGGCGAGCTTAGAGGACTCGTTAGCGTAGCCGCCGTACCAGCCGCCGCCGCCACCGCCAGGGCCTTCAACACCAACCTCAGAAGAACCATCAGTAATACCACCGAGGAACATAGAGAAGTCGCCGCCAGACATACCTTGGCCAAACGGACCACCGCCGCCAAGCTGGCCGCCCCAGACATGCAGGACGCCGTTGTTATCGGAACCACCAGTAGCATCGCAAGCGCCGTGCTGGTTAGCACCACCACCGCCTGCAACAGCCAGAACATACTTCTTAGCCGTGTTTTCATCGCCGTACTCAGCCAAACGACCTGTGCCGATGATGCCGACAGCCACGGTAGTAGCACCGCCGCCAGAAGCGCCCTTCAAGCTCCAGTGAGCGTAGCGCTCCTGCATCATGATACCGCCGTTACCACCGCCGTTGTAGCCGCCCTGGACCACAACTTTTGCGTTAGCATCGGGGCTCGATGCACCGTTGACGTAGTGTGTCGGGTCATGAGAACCAGCACCGCCGTTGACGAAATAGAGCGTCGCGCCCTTTTCCGCCTTGACGCGAATCGTGGTCTTGCCGCCAAGCGAAGTGCGTTCAGGAGACAGACCAAACTGGTTATCAGCGCCACCGCCTGCACCGTTCAGAGTGATGATATACTCACCGGTATACGGAGCAGTGTACATAGAATAGGGTTTCGAAGTGCTGTTGGGTTCGGAGTAGACCTGAGAAGAGGATGCACCGCTGTTCTGTTCATCAATGTAGAAATACACCTGGTCCATGTTGGCCTTTGTGGTCGGAGCATCATAGCAGATGTAGTAGATAGCATTACGCCAGAACCATTCCCAAGTTTCCTTCGGAATCGTGTTGCCGCTCTTAGAACGGTAAGCGAAGCCTTGACGCTTGTTGACGAATTCATCATCCGTCACCTTTTCGAAGAGGTCCGTAAAGCACTTACCGTCAGAGTTGCGAATCTTGTTATCGATAACCACGGTATCGCGGGAATCGATGCCGGAACGGTTATTTACGCCATTCCCCGCGATGAAGTAGGTTTCCATGTAACGCAGACCATTCGGAGCGATAATTGCCAGGTCTTTGTAGTTGTAAACCGCACCGCCGTTATTCAGAGCTGTGTTGATTTCGGAAATTTCATTCCGCAGGGTCGAAATGTCCTTTGCGCTGCCATTTGCAGTCGTAATAGTATTACGCTTCTTCGTAGCTTTGTTCGGAACATTGGCCTTAATGGAAATGTTGTAATCCAGAACCAGTTCAGCGCCGTAAGAGGACTGGCTGATATCCTTATACAGATGGTCTTCCGGATTGCTGGAGTTCACGTCACGATTAAAGTTGTAGGCATCAGTTGCAGCAGTGGTATAGGGCTTCATATCGGCGCTATCCCAGTTCTGCATGTACTGAGCTTCAGCCTGGCAACGGAAATAGAAGTGCGTATTACCGTAATCCATCGGGTTGGTAGCGTTATCAATGTACAAAGACACGATAGCGTTCCATTCCGCATAAGAACTGTTGTTCAGGTCCTTGGATTCAGTCGGGTACATTGCTTCCAGCTTAATGTAGCCGCTGAACTTATTGAATGCTTTGCCGCTGGACATGAAACTCTTTTCAAGTTCAGCCACTCGGCTGTTCAGCTTGCTGATGTTGCCAATCTTCTTGCCAACATCGCTGTACTTCAATGTGACGGCATCACCGACATCCTTGAACTGAGAGAGGCTGGCGCCGGCCGCCCCAACCCTGCAAAAATTGAAGGCT
>OGTB01000890.1_pt1 | contig 22034 bp, 27 predicted proteins | sample 1553611 | NCBI WGS metagenome assembly OGTB01 (sample SAMEA2580032, study PRJEB22360) | human gut metagenome | biome: human gut; feature: human-associated habitat; material: faeces | place: Denmark | collected 2008/2010 | reverse complement strand
TATTCGCTATCGGCCGCATCATCATCCAACCCAGCCCACACCGGAAGAAATCAAGCTCATCCTGAACATGCCCCGCCGCAACCCGAATACCGGGATCGTTGTGTTGTGGGTCAAGCTCAGGCAAAAAGGTTACACCCGATCCATTTCCGGGCTGTATCGTTTCCTGCGAAAACGTGGCGCTATGGCCGTAAAACTGCCGAATCCCAAGTATATTCCAAAACCCTATGAGCAGATGCAATATCCCGGCCAGCGTGTGCAGATCGATGTGAAATTCGTCCCGAAAGCTTGTATTGTGAACCAGCAAGAGTCCACACAATGGTTTCAATATACCTTCCTGGACGAGTACAGCCGGTTTCGGTATATTGAGGCGTTTCAGGAGCACAGCACCTATTCCTCTACTGCCTTCCTGCGCCATGTTGTGAAAAAGTTCCCGTATCTCATTGAATGTGTCCAGACGGACAATGGCACCGAGTTTACGAACCGCCTCTTGCCGAAGGGCTCCGATAAACCCACGCTCTTTGAGCTGGAACTGAAAAAGCTTGGTATCCGTCACAAGCTCATCCGTCCATACACCCCACGTCACAATGGCAAAGTGGAGCGCAGCCACCGTAAAGATAACGAAGAATTCTATGCTTCTCACCGTTTCTATAGCTTTGATGATTTCAAAGCCCAGCTTGCTGTCCGTGAACGGGCTTACAACAATTTCCCCATGCGTCCTCTCTCTTGGCGCTCTCCTAAGCAGGTCTTATTCGCTTCCCTTAATCTGTAACACATCATTGACAAACCTACACTGCATGAATAATTATGGGAGAGAAAAGAGCGTATAAAGCCAGAAAGCCCGGTGGCGGCCGGAAGAGGTTGAAGCCGGAGTATGATGCCGGAAAAAACCTGAAAGAGCAGATGGATGCGGCTGTGGCGCTTTATGATTCTGAGATGTCTTTGCAGGCCATCAGCGATGAGCTGGGATTAAACCCTATTAAAGTAAGAAAGCAGCTCATCACGGCCGGCGTGTATGAATCAGAAGTGGCGGAAAAAGTAAAAAATACTTTTGAAGAATACCGAGAAACAAAGGACTACAAAACCGCCATCCTATCAACCGCAAATGTTCTTCAACTCTCCAAAGCCTCCGTTACCTCGTACCTGCCTTATAAAAAAGGCGTATACTTCCCAAATACAGCAGAAAAAGAGAAGATCAGTGTTGGAGCAGAGCGGCAGCGGAGATACAGAGCAATGAAGCGGTGGAGGACTAATCCGACAGAAGAAAACTTCTGGGGTGTGGTTCTGGCCTATGCCGGGGTAGGATTTAAAACCTACTCTGGATTGCCATTTACTTATGAGGTGCGGAAAGGCAGGAATGGTGAGTACACGAAAGAGCTGTGGATCGACCGCCGGGAGAAGAGTAAAAGTCTAGCGTGGAGTTCTATAATTTTGGCACTGAAGAATATTAAAGGAGAAGTGGTAGACCGCCCAAAAGCTCTGGGGGATATCCGGGGCGTGACTTATATTTACGGGATGTTCTATCGGTTCGGCTTGATTGATGTGCCAGATGAAGTGAAGGAGAAGATGGGGCATCCGAAAAACCGCAAAAAATAGGTTGCTATGTGCAAAAGTCTACGGTAATATGTGCCGTAACTGAGGATGTGAATCTCAGTTGGGAAGGATGGTAGCATTATAGAAAAATTGAAGAAAATGCTGGAGGAGTATTTGAAGAAAACGGAACCAGAGTATTATCCGCCAGTGGAGAACCTGCTTGATCTGATCTACGAGCATTACACGGAAAACAATCCAGTAGAGAAAAACACAGATGCCGGGAAAGCAGCAAAGGCCAAGGAAAAGGAACTGGAAGAGTGGCTGAGAGGGCTGGATGGAATGGATAGGCTCGTAGATGACTACGTCGGAGATAAGATTCCGCTTTGGGAGAAGATCATGGACCGGCAGGGAACGGTGTGCTGTGCATGGGAGAAGACCGCTTTTGAGGAAGGCCTGAAAGTCGGAATTCGGCTCATGATGGAAGTGTATAGTTTGTGACGAAAATAAAGTGAACTCCTGGAGTTCAAAAAAAGCCCTCGCTTGTTGCGGCGAGGGCGTGTGTTCTTATTTTTCAGGCTTTTCAGCTTTTTTCTTCTTCGGTGCAATTTTGTGGCCTGAGTAGATTGCCATGCCCATGCAGACCAGAAAGCCACAAGCGAAATACTTGTGAGCCTGCATCAGTTTCTTGCAGCCTGTGTAGAAGCATCCTGCCATGCAGGCAAGTGCGCCGAGTGACCAATATTTATGTGCTTTCATTTTGTGTGTCCTCCTTATCTTCTTTCTGTATTTTGAGCAATTCCTCGATTTCCGTTTTACTCGCCGGCCGTACTGCCTTTTTATTATCGTGTGCTACCGCTCCGCAGTCTGGACAACGGTCAGGTAGTTCCTCGGCAGAGAAGCAGTAGCGGCAGGCATCGCAAAAGTAGTAGTTCAAGTCATATACACCCCAATCTCTAATATATCTTCAAATGCAATAATGGTCGGCAGCTCTTTGCCGGTATCGTTTATAAATCCTGTGTAAATTCGCAGTTCTTTGTTTATCACATCCACAGCATCCAGTATTCCGGCTATATTCTCATAGTAGCCGTCTGTGAAATATTTTATTGTGATCTCTTGTCCTTTCCGAAACTGGCTAATCTTTTGGTTCAGAGCTTGCTTACCTTCTTCAGACAGCTCGATTCTGTTTCCTTTGAGATGATCTCTGCCTTCAGAAGTAATCTCATCCTCATAGCCTCGCAAGGCGGCAAACGGAGAGAAAATTTTAGCACGATTGGAGATCGGTATACGGGGATGATTATGTGGCGGTTCCGGGCGGGAAGCATGGAGTATTTTGCCATACTTACTTTGGACGGCTCTGCCTTCCGGTGTGTTCTTGTAGTACATGTTCTCCCTCCTTACTTGGCCTTGTGGCCGCCTATTTGCTGATTTCTTTCTCTCATTGTTGCACCATCCAGATAGTTGGTTCCTTTTAGTACGGCGTTCTTGCCGAACTTCTTCTTGAGACCCAGCATCGCATTTTGCAGCTTTTTCTCTTTTTCCAATTTGGTTGTGTCCGTGAATAGGTCAACTTGGAAGAATCCCTCATCTTTGACCACACGGTTGGCAGCTATTGTGATCCGTCTTACCGTCAGGGTTTTATCAGCTATTCTCTCGAACAGCTCAGTTGTGGCAGAGATCAGGATGCTTCCGAGGTTGGCCGGATTATCCAGTTTTGTGCTGCCATGAGCACCTTTCGGAACAGTGCGGCCGTAGTGGTCAATGTGTACCGGACCTCTGTACTTGCCGCTGTCACAGTTTTCACGGTCATAGCCCACATCCAGTGTCAGGCTGTCCGTAACCAGACCTTTGTCCGTCAACTGTAATACTAAGCTGTCAGCCATCTCCATGACAATGATTCTTGCTTTGTCATATGGGTAAGGGCAGGAGAGTACCTGACCTTCGGAGATGCTGTTGGTGCTGGGCTTGTAGGCTTTGATTTCTTTCATACCGCAGGGCTCCAGCCCCCAGGCATGGTCAATCAGCAGTTCGGCGTCAACACCGAATTCATTATATAAGATATCCTGATTGACGGTGCTGAAATATGCCAGCTCGCCCATCGTATGGATGCCGTGCTTTTCTAGTCGCTTGACGGTACCGGGACCAGTCATCCAGAAGTCTGTGAGAGGCTTGTGATCCCAGAGGAGATAGCGAAAGCTCTCTTCATCCAGTTTAGCGATGCGGACTCCGTCCTTGTCAGGCGCAGCGTGTTTGGCAGTGATGTCCATTGCCAGCTTCGCCAGATATAGATTGGTACCAATCCCGGCGGTGGCAGTGATGCCGGTCGTATAAAGCACTTCCCGGATCATTGTCATGGCAAGGTCGTGTGCGGTCATATTATAGTGAGATAGGTACGAGGTGGCATCGATGAACACTTCGTCGATGGAATATACCACGATGTCCTCTGGTGCAATGTATTTCAGATAGATGCCGTAAATCTGCCGCGATACCTTTTCATAATATGCCATCCGGGGTGGTGCAACAAGGTAAGAGAGTTCGAGTGACGGGTCGGCGGCAAGCGATAAGGAATCATAGGAAGCAGAGGAGAAGGATGGCTTACCGTCCTTATACACAGCTTTTCTTAATCGTACCGCTTCCCTTAACCGATTCGCATTGACCTCCTTGACCTTCTGCACGACTTCAAACAGTCTGGCGCGACCCGGAATGCCATAGGTTTTCAAGGAAGGAGACACAGCGAGACAGATAGTTTTCTCAGTGCGGGAGGAATCTGCCACGACCAGATTTGTGGTAAGCGGGTCGAGGTGGCGAGCGGCGCATTCCGCACTCGCGTAATAGCTTTTAAGATCTATCGCAAGATATGTGCGTTGCATCGTGTGATTCCCCCTTTCTATGTGCTCGTGTTATTTTGCTGTTAATGTCCGGCTCTCTCGACGAACCACCGGCCTAACCGACCGTTGAAGCGTGGATCAAGGCGCTCAAAGAACAGGTGCTTTTCCTGCCCTTGGATGAGCACAGTAAAGCAGTCACCGGAGTAACCGTTATCGGCAGTCCCGGCAGGACGGAAGTCGCGCACTGTTTCGATTGGGAAGGTACGTCCATCCGACCATGTGATCGATGTCGGCTGCATATAGCCTGTAGAATCAAAGTCGGAGGATACCTTTACATAGACTCGTTCTTTTGTCATAAGCAGTCACCTCCATGTTTAATCGTAGCTTTTAGAGCAATTCTTCATGGAATCTTTCAGAAAGTTGCTCTTAAGCTCTGGCACAGCAGGAAGCTGGTATCCTTTCGCGGTAAGAATGTTCAGTTTAAAATCAACAAAGTTTTTTTCGATTCCAGCCACCTGTGCGATCTCATCAAGCGTGGCGAATCCTGTATGCGTGTATTGAAAGTCCTGCAGAAGCTCGTGATATTTCAAGGCACGGTATGTGCTGGAGCAGTGGGGTGGCAGAGAAGCCTCCATCTGAAGCCTGTCAGCGTTGAATTCATAGAAGCCGATTGGTTTCAGTACATCATCATCTGACAACAGCAGTTCAGCAGCAAACGTATTCGCCCTGCGCTCTGCTTTTGCATTGCTAAGACTATAAAAATATGTATCCTGGAAAGCCTGACCGGATGCCGCATGTTTCCGGTCGAAGATGGCGTGCCCAAGTTCGTGAGCCAGTGCGGATCTGCGTTGTTGCTTTGAGCAGTTTGGATTGATACCGATGTATTCGCAATTTAGAAGAACCGTGTAAAACCCAAGGAGCTCTTCGCAGAACCGGATGTCTTTAATCTTAATGGCGCGCTGGGCAATGATAGCTTCCGGATCATTGCTCTTGTATCGGCGGCTTACAGCGTCGGCGGCAGTAATAGCAAAGTTGTCCAACGGCGACTCCTTTCCTCTGCAATTCAATTACAGATATTTTTTAGGAGTAAACTTTTTTGCCTCTTCTTTAGCGTCAAGGAAGAGGGCTTCCATTTCCTTAATGAAATTAGCCTGATCTTCTTCGGACAGCTCGCCGCCAGCAAAGAGGGCAGAGGTCTGTTCTTTTATTTTCTTTGCCTGCGCTACACCGCGGGAGCCATACTTCTTACGGACATCAGCGTAGAATTGATCATCGCTGAGTTCCTTCTGGAAGGTGGCATCGTCCATAAAGTAGTCGGTCGTGACACCAAGAGCAGCGGCAATCTTCTGGATTGCGTCCACGCTTGGTTCGCGCTCGCCGGCTTCGATATAGCGGATGGCACGATCAGACATGGATGCTCGTCTGGAGAGTTCGGCCATGCTCATACCTTGTGCGGTTCGCAGAGCTTTGATTTTTTCGCCGTTGGTCGCATTCGGTGTAAGTGCAGTGGCTGCTTCAGCCCGGACATCCTGTGCGTCTAGTAAGTTCGTATCTTTTTTCATGTCATGCCTCCATGTGGGATATTTTGCTGTTTTTTGCCGGAAGGGAAAGTGGCCGGTGAGAAGCAGCAATTTTTTTTGTAAAGCCTACTTAACAAGGAACGGATGTTCCTATATACTAAGAACAACAGTTCGTGAACTTCTGTTCCTATAATACAATAAGAAGTGGTAGAAGTCAATAGGGAAATGAACTTCTGTTCCTTTTTATTATGGTATGGGATGCAACTGTGGCTGTAACATGGACTTAGCATAACGCAACTTCGAGTTAAGAAACGCAATAAAAGCAAAAAAATAAAATCGTTGCGTGATATTGACAAGTATGCAATACAGTGCTACTATATAAACAGAGGAGGTGCGACACCGATGGGAAGAAAGAAGATAACGCATCTTTTTCCTGATTACATTCGGACGGGAAAAGCTGATCTGGAAGTGCTGAGTCAGTTGGTTCTGAGCGCAAAGGGAAAAAGGTCGATGAATGACTTTGCCAATGAGTGCGGGGTAAACACATCGACGATCTCCCGTATTATCAATATGAAGAACACAACCGCCTGTTCTGATGAGGTGCTGGTGGCGATATCAAAGGCTGCAGATCCGAATAGTGGAGTCACACTGGAGAAGCTGTTGGCGGCCAACGGAATGGTGAAACTTGTTCCTGCTGGTACAGAGGGAGCGGTTGTCTCTCCATCTCAGATTGTTTTTGGTCTGGCGGATATCGCAGAAGAGCAGAATATTGAGCCAGATCCTAATTCGTCAGATATGTTTCTGAGGAATGTAGCGAAGACGCTTACAGGATATAAGTTAGAGCAAGATTACAGGGAAACGCTGCAGAACGCATTCCTTTTGAACGGCTATTTTGTAGAACTGATTTCCTACGAAAATATGATCTGGCCAAGGACCAAACAGTACAGAGCTGATTTTGCAATTCGGACAAATGCTCTTTTGGAAGAAGGCATTGATACATGGCTGTTTGAGTGCAAGTCTTATACGGCAGGAATCGGCAGAGGGACTATAGGCCAGATGAATCAGCTGTTTGCGATGGCATATATGGAAAGCCCTCGTAAGCTCGGCATTAAGGTTTCGGTAGTAGTAAACCATGTAGCTATGATTGAACAGGCGCGGGAGTATTATGCTGGGTGCAGGATTAGAGATTATTTCTCTTTTATTCTGATTGATCCAGTGAACCGATGTGTGAAAGATGAATTTTGCATTCCGCGAATCGATGGAACAGAGAAGTCAGTGTTTAAGGTACAAGATGGGAGATGAGGATATTGATTTCAAAATGTGGAATTTATACGTCGCAAGGAAAGCGGGTGCTCCTTGCAACCCGTGCAGTTGTAAATGGCCGCAAGGCTGTTGCCTATGTGAAGAACGGGCAATTGCAGGGGTATGAGTACCTGGATGATTTTAATGAGCAATGTTATTCTGGTCCGTACATGACCTTTGAAGACAAAAAGGAACAGCTCAGGATGTGACTGCTCCCAGTAACCGCTTGACTCACCGCAGGACGTGTGAGCCAGCCTGATTGAATTTACACCTGCCTGCAGGTGCTGCCCGGATATGCTGGAAAGCGTAGTGTGCGTGGTAAGCCGAGGTAGACTTTAGATGACCTTAGTTTAGGTTGTCTTGGGTCTGCCTCGGCTTTTTTTGTTATCTGAGTTTACAAGAGCGATGCCGTGAGCATCTTTACATCACGCAGACGTCTAAAAAATATGAAATACTGGGTTATTACTTAGTAGTGGAAATCCGGCTTAGTGGGAGTGGCACTGATTGCTTACATGGTGGATTTCCGTGTCAGGAATTTCAAAAAGAATGACCATTGGTGTTGGTTCTTCTGTTGTGAATGCACTGTTTGAAAAAGGTGTTGGGTATAAACGTAAAGGCGATAAATTTGTTGAGGAGTGATAAAAAAGAAGTCTGATTTTTAGTGCATTTGCACCAAAAAAGTTATTAAAATTCGACATATCCACCTGTCGATTTTTGGGCACTTTTGGTTGTCGATTATTGGTGTCGGGTGTATACTATAAGAGCGTTCAACGGAACGACAGCAATTGGTAGAAAATACCTGCTGTTTGACCTGAAAGCCACTTAGTATACATAACTGAACTGAGATTTCCCCCATAAGTGGCAGGAAACTATACCAATAACGAAAGCAAATACATAGATAGGAAAATACATAGTATGAAGATTTTGATTTTAATTAGAAGCGTAATCAGCGCAAACAATTTCATAAGAGGCCGAAGTACGGGGTTGCTCAGGAAGAAATCGTAGATTTTAACCTGACTTGTTGTCGACACCCTTTTTCAGAAGGATTGGGTCGGAGCATTCCAGAGACTGTGTACTTTGAGTAGCATCTGAGTACATAGTCACAGGGATGCCCCGGCCTTTTTTGCTGTTTATGCTTTGGGAAAGGGGGTGTCAGGCGTGGTCGATATTCACAGTGATGAGTATATAATCGGTCAGAATATCAGAAAATATCGTAAACAGAAAGGCTGGTCACAAAAAGATCTCAGCGATGCTGTGGACGTTGACCGCGCCAACATTTCTGGAATTGAAAACGGTGAGCGTGGTGTGATGAACTGCGTGATGCTGAAGCGGTTTGCCAGAGCCCTCGGTGTGTCGATGGATACACTGATGGACGAAGAAGATGAGCCTCCCTGTGCAGACACATCAATCCAGGAAAAATACGATATGCTGAACCCCATGCACCAGGAGATGGTGAGAGAAAGCATCGACTGCTATCTGCTTAAAGAGCGGAAAGTGGCAATTTGAAGATCGTACAGTACAAATCAGGCTGTGCGGTCTTTTTTTATGCCCACAATGTCGTGAATTCAAAAATGTATCAAATTTGACCCCAAAGTGTGTCAAGTCTGAAATCTGCAAGAGACCGTCATTTTGTTATCATATAGTCAGTTCAAGGGACAAGCCCACAGAGCCAAAACGAAAGCACCTGTCGGCAGTACCTCGGACAAATAAAAAAATATCGAAGCCCGATTCTAGAGCAGGCGAAGGATACCATAAGCGATCTGACAGCACAGCAGAGTTATTTGCTGGAGCTGGAGGACTGAACATGGGATTATTCTAACCTTCTTTAGAACCGGGCTTTTTGCGTCTTTTTGACCGCAGAATCTGTCCGTTTCATGAGGATGCGGCGAATCTGCCATGTATGTTCTTCAAAGCCAGAGCTTTCAGTATCCTTCCCTCCCAGAAGTCCGGGGGAAAGGACAAAACAATGATGAACATGATGACTGGAGCAGTAGCAATCAACGGTGGAGTAGGTGTGATGGAGATCCATCAGCCGCAGGTGGCTCTGAATGCACACATCACCCTGCGTGAACTCAAAGGAATGATCGACACTGTGGTGGAGAAGAAGCTGCCGACCTTGAACCGTATCGAGTCCTGGATCGAAGCGATCTTTGCCTATGTCAGTTCCGAAGCCATCAACCACGGAGTTGCGTGGGATGGCTATAAGGTGGTCGAGGGCAGGAGCAAGCGGCAGTTCCTTGACACAAAGTCGGTGGTGGCCGCAGCAGAAAAAGCCGGATACACCGACATTTACAAGACTGAGCTGATTTCCCTTACGGAGTTTGAAAAGCTCATGGGAAAGAAAAAGTTCAAAGAGATTCTGGGAGAGTATGTGGTCAAGCCGCCAGGTAAGCTGGCTCTTGTACCAAACTCCGATCCCAGAGAGGCAGTCGATCTGGAAACTGCCGAGGATGAGTTCACGCCCCTTGACTGAGGCTGGACATAGAAAACCACGTTACACAACAGGATGCCGCAGTCAGATGAAAGGCGCGGCATCACAAAAGAATTTGGAGGATTTTTATTATGGCTAAGAAAATTATCAGCGCAACGAAGCTCGTTATCCCGTGCCGTATCTCTTTCGCCAATATCTTTGAGCCGAAGAGCATCAATGGCAGTGAGGCGAAGTATTCCGTTTCCTGTCTGATCCCGAAGGACGATAAGAAGACCCTGCTGGCGCTCCACAAGGCGGTCGAAGCAGCGAAGGAAGATGGCAAGGTCCGCAAGTGGGGTGGCAAGCTCCCGCCGAACCTGAAACTTCCGCTGCGTGATGGTGACATCGACCGCCCGGATGATGAGAACTACCAGGAGCATTTTTTCCTGAACGCCACCAGCAAGGATGCGCCGCAGGTCGTTGACCGTCATGTCCAGCCTGTGGTTGACCCGATGATGGTCTACTCTGGCTGCTTCTGCAATGTCAGTGTCAATTTCTACCCGTTCAATGCCAACGGTAACCGTGGCGTAGCGGTAGGTCTGGGCAATATCCAGTTCGTCAAGGACGGTGACCGTTTGTCCGGACGTGCATCTGCAGACGCTGACTTTGATGCCCTGGAAGATGATGAGGATGTTCTGGGCGGAGACGTCGGTGAGGAACTGCCGGATTACCTGCGTTAAGCACAGACAATTTGTACACAGCTAAGTAAGCAGGCCGGGGGATGTGTCAGAACATCTCCCGGTTTTTACATGAAAAATTGATTCATATGACGGATTGATTCACACGAAGGGGTGAGATTTTTGAAAGAAATATTGGTCGATATTGAGACTTACAGTGAGGTGGACATCGGCAAGTGTGGTCTGTACCGCTATGCTACGGATCCCAGCTTCGAGATACTGCTGATTGCCTGGGCAACCGATGAGGGAGCCGGCTTTGGTGAAACCAAGTGCGCTGACCTTGCATCAGGAGAAACCATTCCAATGGAGCTGCTGGAGGCATTCCAGTCCGGCAGTGTGCGGCTGATCGCACACAATGCTGCCTTTGAGCGTGTCTGCTTCTCTGTTCATCTGAACAGGCACTATCCCGGACAGTATCTGAAACCGATCAGCTGTGACCTGATGCTCTCAGATGCCATGAGCAAAAAAGCCTATGAACTAACCGGGCTTGAGAATCCCAACTCTGTGTCCCAGCTGAAGACATGGCTGGAGGAGCGCGGCATCCCGATGGACACGCTGGGCAAAAAAGATGTCGCCCAGATGATCACCGAGCTGGATAAGAACGGTGTGGATGCAGAAGCACTGGATATGCTGAAGCTGCGGCTTCAGATGGCGAAAAGCTCTGTGAAGAAATACCAGGCAGCTGAACGCTGTGTGTGTCCCGATGGGAGAGCAAGGGGACTGTTCCAGTTCTATGGGGCAAGCCGAACTGGTCGATATTCTGGCCGGAATATCCAGTTGCAGAATCTCCCACAGAACCACATTTCCACGCTGGATGAGGCGAGAACACTTGTGAAGCTGGGGTGCTTCGATATGGTCGAGAGTATCTACGGTAATACGCCGGACGTCCTCTCACAGCTTATCCGCACCATGCTGATCCCGAAGGATGGATGCGAGTTCATCGTGGCAGATTTCTCTGCCATTGAAGCCCGTGTGCTTGAGCAACACATTGGGATCAGACATTACGAGGGAACGCCGGATGGAGAACGTATGAAAGAACTCGGTGAAATTTCATTACGTATGGTAAAAATCCTATTAGAAAACGGAAGTTTAGAAGTTTTAGCTACAAATCTTTCACAAACTGAATTTCATACAGAAGAAATCAAAGAATTATATCATATGAGGTGGGGAATAGAGACTGCGTATGAAACGCTAAAGAGTCGGTTGCAGTTAGAAAATTTTACAGGTACAAAGCCCATTCTGTTATTACAAGATATATACAGCACTATATATCTGAGCAATTTAGCCGAAGATATCATATTAGACACAGAGCGTGAACTGGATCAGAAAGAAGCAAACAGAAAACATAAAATGATGATCAATCAGACAGTTAGTATTGGAATCTTAAAAAATGATCTGATTTATATACTTCTTGAAACGGATGACCAAAAGAAAAATATATTATTTCAGCAAATATACGAAGATATCAGTAAGAATCTTGTTCCCGTTCGTCCTGATCGACATTATACCAGAACAAAAGGGCGGTTAGCAGGAAAATATTCGAATACTCATAAAAGAGCATACTGATCTAAAAAATACGAGTAGAAAGAAAAGAGGATAAGTATGCCCATACAAAAAAACAAAAAGCAGGAATCGTAGTTTTATAAATGCTTACGATTTCTGCTTTTTGCTAAAGTTAATGACATTGTGAAAAATAGGGATTTTTTGGAAGAAAATCTTGAAAAAACGGGAAAGCAGGAGTAAAATATTGAGTAGAAAGTAACCTCAATGTTTGAAGGGAGATATGCCATGTATCTAAATTTTGAGGTAGACATTCCGAAGATACCCGGAAAGATAAATTATGTGAAAAAAGGGGGTACAGTATACGTCAGATATGTGCTCGAAAGAGTATATCATCCAGAGAAAAAATATAATGTTCCGGAGCAGAGGATCATTGGAAAAAGATCAGAAAATAACCCGGATAGAATGCTCCCAAATGAAACTTTTGTAAAGTATTTTGGCGGTCAGGAGATGCCGGAACAGAAAGCCGGACAGACGAGAAGTAGCTGTCTGCGGATAGGGACTTTTCTGGTGATCCAAAAGATCATGAATGGATATAAACTGCCGGAGATTCTGGAAAAATATCTTGGAAAGAGGGAGACGGGGCTGTTTCTGGATCTGGCAGCTTATTCTCTTATCAGTGAAAATAATGCCGCACAGTATTATCCTTCCTATGCTTACAGCCATCCGCTTTTTACAAAGCAGATGCATATATACAGTGATTCAAAAGTGTCAGATTTTCTTGCAGGACTTACAGATGATCAGAGGATAGGGTTTGTAAATGAGTGGAATGAAAACAGGGATCACCGGGAGAAAATATATATATCTTACGATTCGACCAATAAGAACTGTCAGGCCGGGGATCTGAGATTTGTTGAGTTTGGCCACCCGAAAGATGACCGTGGACTGCCGGTCTTTAACTATTCCATTGCATATGATACATATAATAAAGAACCGTTGTTTTATGAGCAGTATCCTGGAAGTATCGTAGATATTTCCCAGCTCCAGTATATGTTAAAAAAAGCAGAAGGATACGGATATAAGAAGGTCGGATTTATCCTGGACAGGGGATATTTTGGCAGGGAAAACATCCGGTATATGGATGAATGCGGGTATGATTTTGTGATCATGGTAAAGGGTATGAGTGAATCTGTCAGGCGGGTGATCCTGGAAAACAAAGGAGAATTCGAGAACATTCGTAAATACAATATATGGAAGTACAAGACATTTGGAAAGACAATAAAGAAAAAACTCTATATATCAGATGAAAAAGAAAGATATTTTCATATTTATTATTCAGATCAGAAAGCGTGTGCGGAACATGAACAGATAGAGGCAAAAATAGACCGGATGACAAAATATCTTAACAGTTTAAAGGGAGAAAAAGCGACCGTAGGGGATGGATATAAGAAGTATTTTAAACTTGAAATATATGAGGATGATGGAACGATCATATGCGCAAGGGAGAGGACAGAAGTGATCCAGGAAGAAATCGATTTGTGCGGATATTTTGTGATCGTAACGTCAAAACAGATGACAGCGGAAGAAGCTTTGGAACTGTATAAGAGCAGAGATGTATCAGAAAAACTGTTCAGGGGAGATAAGAGTTATCTTGGGAACAGGAGCCTGCGGGTACAGTCGGATGAGGCTGCAAATGCGAAGATCTTCGTGGAATTTGTAGCGCTGATAGTAAGGAGCAGGATGTATGTCCTGCTGAAAGATGAAGTGGAAAAGCTTGACAAAAAGCCGAATTATATGACTGTTCCGGAAGCAATCCGTGAACTGGAAAAGATAGAGTTGGTCCGTCAGACAGATGGAAAATACCGTATGGATCATGCAGTAACAGCAACCCAGAAAATAATCTTAAAAGCATTTGATATGGATGCAGACCAGATACAGGACAAAGCTGTAGGATTGAGCAGACTGCTTGAAAAATATGCAGAAGAGGGGAAATAATATATGGCAAGACCGAGAAAAATGATATCTTTGGAGGAGCAGATAAAGAAGCAGGAAGAGACGGTATTAAAAGTAAAAGAAAAGTATGATTCCGAAATGATGAAACTGAAAGATCTTTATGCAAAAAGGAACGAAGAGAAGAAAAAAGAACTGCTCAAAGCTGTTGAAAACAGTACAAAAACATACGAAGAGATCATGGCATTTATCTGTTCTGAGGGTGAAATAAATTAGATTTTGGACTGTTTTGATGAGAAAAGGGCAATTTGAGTGTTACTTTTTCAGGAAGTTCATGCATAATAACATCAGAAAAAATGATAGCTGCACAGGCCTTGGAACTGTACAAGAGCAGGGATACATCGGAGAAGTTGTTCCGTGGGGATAAATCTTATCTTGGAAACAAAAGTTTCCGTGTACACACAAGTGAATCTGTACAGGCAAAGATATTTATAGAGTTTGTGGCGTTGATCATCCGCAGCAGATTTTATACCTGCTTAAAGGAACAGATGCAAAAGAGTGGGAAGAAAAACTATATGACGGTTCCGGCAGCAATCAGGGAACTGGAAAAAATAGAACTGATCCGCCAGAGCAACCATGGATTATGCGGTTACGGCCACGCAGAAAGAAATCCTGAAAGCATTTAACATGACGGCGGCAAACATCAAAACTCAGGCTGCTGCAATGAATGAAGACTTGATGCAGATAGAGAAAGAAGGATAAGAACGATAGCAAGAAGTGTTCCGATAGAAGAAAAAATTGAATCACAAAAGGAAGTAGTTTCGAAAGCAAAAGACAGGTATGAGAACGAATTGGATAAGCTTGAGAAGCTGATGCAGAAACGGGATGAACTTCGCAGTAAGGAATTAATGGAAGCATTTGCCAGAAGCGAACGTTCTTTTGAGGAATTAATGAGATTTTTATCTGGAAATGAGGTGGATGATGAGTAACCAGTATACGATGAAGATATATCCTGCAGGCAGAGGACGTGATGTTTACCGAAATATCGAAATCTGCGGTAACAGTACATTAAATCAATTGTGCCAGATTATCCTGGAATCATTTGATTTTATAGATGAGCATCTGTATGAATTTTGTATGGATAACCGTATGTACAGCGAATATGCATATCAGTCAGATCCGGAGGAAAACGAACTTTCTGCAGATATTACACTGGATGAGGTCGGGCTTTGCAAAGGACAGAAATTTGCACTTCATTATGATTTTGGGGATGATTGGATGTTCACGATTACGGTTTCAAAAATCAGTGAAGTTCAGGGAGATTTTAAGCCTCGTATCATTAAGGCAAAAGGAAACATTCAACAGTATCCATACTGGGATGAAGATGAGTTTGACGAAGCATAATGTGCTGTTTGCGTCTGACGAGAGTTAATTTTACAGGAAGTTAAGAATGGGAGAAGAGAATCAAACAAATAGGAAAAGAAAAGCAACAGATAATAAGAGATCAAATGATCTTTTATTTGGGAAAATTACCGGAAATACTTATAAAAAATTCAAAAATTTTCGAATATGCGTTTGAAGCAGATGAGAGTATTCTTGTAAAAATAAGTGCAGCAACAGTTATTATAAATCATGATTTGAATTTCGATATTGAAAAAAATATATAGATTACATTTTAAACAATGAAAAATGGGAAATAACATTACGATCATGGGTTGCTGTATTTTGGCAGGATGTGATTTATGATGACCCGTATTCATATGTTGATAAAGGGGGAAATTGGAATAATATTAAACAACGACGTATCGGAAGGATTATACTGAAAAATACTGAGGATAATATAAAATATATGAGGACGAGGGCAATGATTTAGCACAGTTGTATATTTTTTATAAAAATAGGGGATGGAATACACTGGATCAGAAAAGTTATGATGCAATTATGGGGTGCGATATTGATTTGAACTGTTATTCAATTCAAAAGAAAGCGTTATTAAAAGCTTTGAAAAAATGTTTAAAGATGCGATTACACATAATGGTATCGTAATTTAATTTGTCATTACCAGAGCAGAAATAAAGTTGCAATAGAAAAATAGGATATGACGATTAGAAAATTTTAGGTATTTTGTGTGTCAGGCATTATAAGAATGACATGGAATGATACAATAAATAGTAAAGAGGATTCAAGGAATACATGAGTAGATTAAATGATACAGAAATATCACCAGTGTCTGTAATATATTTAATTATTTCTACAATATTATGTATAGTAGTTATGGTTGTTTCACATTCTGGCTTTAAAGGTATTGTTGATATTTTGTCTAATATAGTCAGCAATTTTAATGTAAATATGAGTATGTCAGAAATTACACAAATAAATGAAGATAAATATCAGGAAATATTTTTTTTTCTTTCATTAATTCAAACTACATATATATCGAGATTGGTCAGAAAACTTATAGAGGATGCTTCTATAGTAGATAATATTTTAATGTTTTTAGGAACATCGATTCTGACGTGTTTTATAAACATAAGTTATACAGTATATCCTATTAGTTTCCTTAATAGTATATGGGGTGTTTTGCCTTTTATTATACTGATGGGAGCTATGTATCTTTATGCATTTATAAGGGCTATGATAGCGGGTTTTAGAAATAGTAGTATACTGATAGGTCTTTTAAGTATATTTTTGTATATTTTTGTGAATCCGGTTTTTCTTGGCCTATTTGCTATAATAATTCCTTTTTTTATTGAAATGTACTTATACGCTTGTTTGTATGATGCATTTTGGATTAATCATCCTGTTTTAATGATGATATTCATTTTACTGACTTCATATCCTGCAAATTTGTTAACCGGTGCATTAACAGAAAAACTGATTAATCTTTCAAATGGGAATGAGACGGAAATTCCTTTTACAGATATTATATATGGTCTTTTTTCTTTTGGGTTGATTATAAGCTGGTTTGTACTGGTATTTATAAAAAATGATGTTATCAATATACAGGTTGATTTTGATAATCAATCACAAGTTTATACAGTTGAAGATGTAATGAAAAAAGGAAACATTAGTGATAATGTATGGTGGGAATTTTATAGAGATGGAACTTTGGTAATAAATGGCGGTTATTCGAATGTAAAAATGCAGGATTTTAGTTTTACTAGCTCACCTTGGTACGAGTTTGCGCAGAATATAAAAAGAGTAGTTATACAGGATGAAATTAGTTATATTGGAAGCGGTGCTTTTTCTGGATGCAAAAATCTGAATGAGATTTATATAGGAAAAAATGTGAAAGAAATTGGAAATTATGCTTTGGATGATTGTGCGTCATTACAAAAAATTATAGTTGATAAAGAAAATAAAGTATATAGTGCGGATGACGGAATGTTATTTACTGACAATATGCGTGAATTGGTATTGTGGGCTTGCGGCAAACAGAGTATAACACTGCCTGACACAGTAGAAAAAATAAGTTGCAGATTTTATTCTTATGTGAATCTTGAAAAAATAGAAGTAGATAAAAATAATATGTTATACGCAGCAGTTGATGGTATCTTATATAGTAAAGATAAGAAGAGCTTGATTTATTGTCCAATTGGTAAAAAGGGAAAATGTGTGGTTGACAAAAATGTAGAAAAAATAGAGCAGGGAGCATTTGAATATTGTAGTGAAATAGACAATATTATTTTGCAAAAGGGAGTAAAGGATATAGAAGCCTATGCTTTTAATGCATGCAGGAAATTAAAAGAAATAGATATACCAGAGAATGTGAGAAGTATTGGATATGCTGCATTTATGGATTGTGAAGAACTGCATAAGATAAAATTGATGGGAGATGTGCCGAAAATAGGAGAAAATGCCTTTTTAAGGGTAAATGCTATTTTGGAATATCCAAAAAACCAAAATAAACCTCAAATTCAGGAGAATAATTGGGGTGGTGAAATTAAATGGAAAGGATATTGACTTTTTTAGAAATTATGTTTGGGAATTTTTGCAGTGCCATTTATTATGTTTTGCGTTGTTAGAAAACATAAAAAAGGATATAATTTGTTAAAAGGTTTTTTTAGCACACTTTAGCGATAGGAGATGAAATATATAATATGCATCATGATTTAGATATCCACCCAATTCCAGAGAAGGTTCTTTATATCAATGAACTTGGAATTGCGGATACGGCTTTTTATTATAATACGGAAGAGCAGCATCAAAAAGCACTTACCGGAAGAACACATACTAATGGTGGGATTTTACCTGATGATAATGTTCGGGTTTATGTACCTTTGGACTTAAATGCTGCTCAGATATTGAACAGACTACAGCAAATCTACCAGATTATGGAAAGTCCAGATGATACGAACGAATTAGAGTTTTCTTATCAGGTGGGTAAAATCATCTCACAACTTGAAATATATGATCAGGTGTGGGTAGCCAGAGATTTAGGAAATGCAGTAAGAATTGGAGAACATCTCCACAGTAAGAATGGTATAGAACTGGCTGGTAAGATTGTTAGTATTTTACTGGAAGATGAAGGTTGCGCCGAATGTTTTCCATATGATGTTGTGGATGAGTTAAAAAAAGAGTTTGGAATATGATATAAAACATGAGATATATTGAAAAAAGATTCATCATAAAGAGACAACGAACAAAGGAGAGAAAAGAAATGAATTGCTGAGCGAATTGCAGCCGGATGGTTATCTTGTATTGGGAGATACCAATTCCTGTTTATCTGCAATCTCAGCAAAGAGATTACATATCCCTCTTTTCCATATGGAAGCTGGAAACAGATGTAAGGATGAGTGTCTTCCTGAGGAGACCAACAGACGTATCGTAGATGTTATTTCTGACGTAAACCTCTGCTATTCTGAATTTGCCCGTAAATATCTTGCAGATACAGGATTGCCGAAGGAGAGAACATATATGACAGGTTCTCCTATGGCAGAAGTGCTTCACATGAATTTAGAGAAGATCCAGAAAAGTGATGTTCTGGAAAGACTTGGACTTGAGAAGGATAAATATATTTTACTTTCCGCACATCGTGAGGAGAACATTGATTCTGAGAAGAACTTCTTAAGTCTTTTCACAGCAATCAATGCTCTTGCAGAGAAGTACGATATGCCGATCCTTTATTCCTGTCATCCAAGGTCAAAGAAGCGTCTGGAGAAGAGTGGATTTAAGCTTGATCCAAGGGTAAGGGTGAATGAACCTCTTGGTTTTAATGATTATAATAAGCTTCAGATGAATGCGCTGGCAATTGTGTCCGATTCAGGTACACTGCCGGAGGAGAGCTCTTTCTATCTTTCCATTGGCCATCCTATTGCTGCTGTTTGTATCCGTACATCCACAGAGAGACCGGAAGCTTTGGAGGCAGGAGATTTTATCCTGGCCGGTATCACAACAAAGGAACTTCTGAATGCTGCAGATATGGCAATTGATATGAAGCAGAAGGGCGTGCTTGGCAAACCATGTCCGGATTATGTAGATGAAACTGTATCCATGAAGGTTGTCCGTATTATTCAGGGATATGTGAATGTAGTTAACAAGATGGTCTGGAGAAAAGATCAGTAAAATACAATAGAGGTAGTGATATTATGAACATACTGGTTACCGGTGCAAAAGGAATGGTAGGAACAGCACTTGTAAATAATTTAAAGAATATCAGAGATGGTAAGAACAGAACCAGGAATATCCGGATCAATGAGATTTATGAATATGACCTGAATAATACAGAGGATGAATTAGACGAGTATTGTGCCAAAGCAGATTTTGTATTTAATCTTGCCGGAGTTAACCGTCCGGAAAACCCGGAAGATTTTATGAAAGGGAATTTTGGCTTTGCGTCACAGCTCCTTGACACATTGAAAAAACATAATAATAAAGCTGGTATTATGCTTTCTTCTTCTGTCCAGGCTACATTGGCAGGACGCTTTGGAAACAGTGAATACGGAAGGAGCAAAAAGGCAGGGGAAGAGCTGTTTTTTACATACGGAGAAGAGACAGGTGCTCCTGTATATGTGTACAGATTTGCGAATCTTATGGGACACAGCCGTCCGAAATATAATTCCGCGATTTCAACCTTCTGCTGGGCAGTGGCTAATGATGAAGAGTTTACTGTAAATGACAGGAGCACAGAGCTGGAGGTTCTTTATATTGATGACCTTGTGGAGGGAATGTTTGATCTTCTGGAGGGAAAAGAGCAGCATTGTGAATTTGACGGAGTAGAGACTGTTTTAAGTGAGAATGGTCGTTACTGCTGTGTACCGGTTACACATAAGGTTACATTAGGTGAGATTGTAGATTTATTAGAAGAATTTAAGGCACAGCCGGTTTCCCTGATGATGCCCAGATGCCCGGAAGGTTCCTTTGCAAAGAAGCTTTTCAGCCTTTACCTGACTTATTTGCCAGCTGACAAATTTAAATATGCCATGAAAATGAATTGTGATGATCGTGGTTCTTTTACAGAGTTGGTACACACAGTTGACTGTGGACAGGTGTCCATTAATATCAGTAAACCAGGAATCACAAAGGGACAACATTGGCATAACAGCAAATGGGAACAGTTTATCGTAGTGCATGGACACGGATTGATTCAGGAACGTAATATCAATACAGGAGAAACTGTAGAATTTGAAGTTTCTGGAGATAAGATTGAAGCAATCTATATGATTCCTGGATGGACACATAATATCATTAATCTGTCAGATACTGAGGATTTAGTAACTGTAATGACATGTAATGAAATTTTTGATCTAGGACATCCGGATACATTTTTTGAACCAGTATAAAACAAAGGGAGAGTGCTTAGTTGACTCTCCCTGTAATGACAAACGATGAAACTTTTATTAAGTTCTGTTCTGTAGTGTCTGCAAAGTCTGGCTGAAAGTAAAAAGAAAAAAGCCGGTGGAAATGAAAAATAGGAGTATTTCTGTGAAGACTAACGACATTTGGTACGGAATGACCTACCACGAAGGATGTTGCAGCTGTTAAAGTCAGCTTCAAGAAAATGTTAGAAAAAGGCGTGTACAAGGCTGATTTATTTGCAGACTTGTGATATACTGAGGGAGCAAGATAGTTCCCTACGCTGCTCGAATAAAATAATATCACACACCTCTCCGTGGTGAGTAGCAGGCAACGATTTAAGAATCAGGGATTCGATGATCGGCTGAGATGTGATAAAAGAAAATGCCATAATAAGGAACGCAAAAAAATGTCTAAACAGGGAGAAGAATATGAACGTTTTGTTCAAGATGTGTATAGAGTATTAAATGCGAATGACGGCTTGAGCGATGTTGTGGTACAGCATAATGTGAAATTGAAAGGAATTAGTCGAGAGCATCAAATTGATGTGTATTGGCAGTTTTCATATGGCACAGTAACATATAGAGTAGCTGTGGAGTGTAAGGACTACAAAAATCCTGTGACTGCTGAGAAGATAGAAGCATTCCGATCCACATTATTAGATATTGGAAACATTCAGGGAATATTTGCATCAAGAAATGGATTCCAATCTGGCGCGCAGCAAGTGGCAAAAGCATACGGAATACAATTAATGCAAATTCGGGAGCCGTTGGCTAGTGATTGGAATGGCTATATCAAAGACATCTATATTAATTATATATTTCGTAGTATTTTGAATGTTCACCCAATAATTTCCGTGGATTTGGATTGGGCAGAAAAGAATAAAATTGATAAAGATAAAGTATCAGGATTCCATAGTGAACTCAAAGGAACTTTTGTTGTTATAAATAAAGGTACGCTGAGTGAATGCAAAACATCTTTTGCTGAACTTATAAATAAACTCCCATGTGATAAAGAAGGGAAAAATAAAATATTTGTCGAAAAATATGATGATGCTTACCTTGAGTATAAAGATATTTCTATGAAGATTAAGGGAATCAAGTTTGAATACGATGTTCAATTCAGCTATGAACAGCAGCATATTGATGCATTGGATATGGCAAAGGCCGTGGTAAACAATGTCATTACAGGAAAATCACTACTAATCAATGTTTGCAATATAGTGAGTGATTTTGGAGGCAAAAAAACTGAAATCGAGGTGAGAGAATGAGTAATCTTGGATGGAGAATACTCGGAATCAGACCCCATGAAATACCGATAAAGAGAATAAAGAAGAACTAAAAGTTCTATAAAAGAAACATAAAATATCTTGCAAAAACTTATCATGAGTGATAAAATCTCGTAAATGAATTATCAGAGATGGAATGGAGATAAACAAATGCAGGAGAACATGAAAGAATACCTG
>OGTB01000883.1_pt1 | contig 22120 bp, 14 predicted proteins | sample 1553611 | NCBI WGS metagenome assembly OGTB01 (sample SAMEA2580032, study PRJEB22360) | human gut metagenome | biome: human gut; feature: human-associated habitat; material: faeces | place: Denmark | collected 2008/2010 | reverse complement strand
AGGCGGGCAGGTAGCCGTAGCATCCGTACAGGAACTTCTCGGCGGAGGTCCGGTCCTCGAAAACCTCCTGGAGCGTACCTTTCTTTTCCGGTTCCAGGTCCAGGTAACTGCATCCGGCCAGCACGAGGCAAAGCGATAATAGGATATATTGCGGTTTCATAATTCTTCGGTCGTTAAAAGTTAAACTGCGCTCCGATGTTCACGATCTTCTGGAGCGGGTATCGGAGTCCGTTGCCCCGGTTGGCGCTGGACGACTCCGGCTTGTTGTCGTAACCGCCCAGTTCGGGGTCCCAATGTTTGAAGGGCGAGAACGTCAGCAGGTTGGCCCCCGAAAGGTAGACCCGCATCCACTTGAACGAGTAGCCGATTTCGAGGTTTTTCAGGCGCAGGAACGCGCCGTCGCGGAGCCAGTAGGAGGAGAGCACCTCCGTGTTGTCGCGGCCGTCGGTGTGAGAGAGGCGCGGATAGGCGGCCGCGGGGTTCGGGTTGCTCTCCGACCAGTAGTCCTTGGCGACGAATCCGAGCACGTTCTTGTGGTAGACGCCGAACGGGTGGATGTCGTTCATGTAGATCGACACCTTCGAGACGCCCTGGAAATAGACCGAGAAGTCCCACCGCTTGTATTTCGCCGAAAGCCCGAAGCCGTAGACGATCTGGGGAATGTACGGGTCGCCGATGTAGGTGCGGTCGTACTGGTCGATCTTCTTGTCGCCGTTCAGGTCCTTGTATTTGATGTCGCCCGGTCTGACGTTGGCCATCACGGCCGACTGGTCGGGGCTGCTGTCGATGTCGTCCTGGTCCTTGAAAAGCCCCAGTGCGACGTAAGCCGGCCCGATCCGGTTCATCGGACCGCCGCGCTCGTACTGGTAATCCCATTCGTAGTCGGGTTCGTCGCGGAAGATCAGCGTGTTTTTCGCGTAGGTGAACGTTCCCTTGAAGGTCAGCAGGAAATCGGGATTGAAGACATGGTTGTATTCGAGCGAGAGGTCCACGCCCTGGTTTCGCGTCTTGCCCATGTTGGCGAACGGCGTGGCGCTGCCCATGCCGACCGTCGCGGGAACTGTCTGGCGGGTCAGCAGGATGCGTTCGCGGTTTTCGCGGAAGAAGTCTGCGATCAGCAGGAACCGGTTGTCGAACAGACCGATTTCCAGTCCGATATTCTTTTTCAGCGAGGTTTCCCACGTGGCGTAGGGGTTGCCGTAGCGGGTTATCACCGCGCCCTTCATCGAACTGTTGAACGCCGGGCCGAACGAGTAGCTCTTGCCGTCCATGGTCAGGTGCGTGTAGCCCTGGAAGCGTTCGCTGGTGAGCGAGTTGCCCACCAGACCGTAGGAACCGCGCACTTTCAGCAGGCTGACGACTTTGGTCAGCGGCTCGAAGAATTTCTCGTTCGAGAGGATGTAACCCAGGGCGATCGACGGGAAGAATCCGAACTTTTTCCCCTCGACGAAGTTGTCGCTGCCGTTGTAGGCGAAATTGAATTCGGTGTAGTAGCGTCTGTCGAAATTGTAGGTCAGGCGGCCCGCGATACCCTGGTTTCTCTCTCCCAGTGCGGCGTTGTAGTTGTTGCTCGCGGGATTGTTGCGGAAGTAGCCCCGTTGCAGGTAGATGAACTGGGCGTTCACGTCGTGCTTGCCGAATTCACGCTGGTAGTTGAGCATGATGTTGGTGTTGGTGAGGCGGTCGCTGGAGTTCGAGTTCCGCGCCACGGCGGCGTTGCTGCCGTTGGTGTTGATCGAGCGCAGGTCGTAGGTGTAGCTGCCGTCGTCGTTCTTGACCAGCGTGTTGGGGTCGATCTCGAAGTAGAACGGCGAGATGTATTTGCCCGTCGAGGTGCTGTTGAAGACCTTGAGCGAGAATTGCCCCGTGATGGAAAGCCCCTTGGTGATGAAGTCCAGCTTCTGCTCGAAATCGAGCGTTCCCATCGAGGTGGTTCTGAACATCTCGTTGACGCCTTGCGCCAGCGAGGCGTACGGGTTGGCGTACATGTTGGACTGGGGACCGCCCGATTTGTTGCCGAAGGGGATGTAGTTCATCTCCCCGGTCTGCGGGAATTTCACGGGGAACTGCGACGGCGAGGCCCACATCACCCGGCCGAAGAGGTAATTCACGTCGTTGAGCGGCCCGGTGTAATCCTGCACCTGGATATTCAGTTTCACTCCCACCTTGGTGGTTTTGGTGAGCTGGCTGCTGACGTTCGACTGGAACGAATAGCGCAGGTTGTGGATGTTGTTCTTGAAGGGGTTCTCCGGAGCCTGCTTCAGCAGGCCCGATTCGTTGGTGATCGACGCGCTCATGAAGTAGGTCACCCGCTTGGCGATGCCGCCCGAGACGTTCAGGTTGACCGCCTGCGTGTAGGTCTGCCGCTTGAAAAGCTCCTTGTACCAGTTGACGTTGGGGTAGACGTAGGGGTCCAGCTTGTCGATCGTTCCCTGGATCGCCTCCTCCGAGAATTTCGGCTCGGCCCCGGGCGTGCGCGCTTCGATGGCCTCGTTGAACATCCGCATGTACTGTACGCCGTCGGCGAGTTCGGGAATCTGTGTGGGCATCGACATGCGCCCCTCGACGCGCAGGTTGATTTTCGGTTTGCCGCCCTGCCCGGTTTTCGTCGTCACGATCATCACGCCGTTTGCGCCGCGCGATCCGTAGAGCGCCGTCGCCGTGGCATCCTTGAGGATCGAGAAATTCTCGATCACCTCGGGGGCGAGGGCGTTCAGGTCGTACGAGGAGCACTCCACGCCGTCGATCAGGATCAGCGGATTCTGCGCGGCCTCGGCAAAGGTGCTTACGCCGCGAATCCAGAAATTCGCTCCGTCGGCGCCCGGCTCTCCGGACTGCTGCACCGAGATCACGCCGGCGATGCGGCCTGCGAAACTGTTCGTGAGGTTGGCGGCGGGCATCTTCATGTCGGAGGTCTTGAACGACTGGATCGCGCCGATGACGCTCTCCTTCTTCTGCTGGCCGAACCCGACCACCACCACCTCTTCCATCACCCGGTTGTCCTCGTCGAGGACGATGTTGCAGATGCTCTCGGCCCCGGGCGTGATCTCCTGGTTCAGATAGCCGATGTAGCTGTAAACGAGCGACGCATGGAGCGGGATGTCGATCACGTACGTACCGTCGATGTTGGACGACACTCCGATCGTCGTCCCCTTCACGATCACGTTCACACCCGCCAGCGGGTTTCCCTTGGCGTCGGTGACCGTGCCGGTGATCCGCTTGGTACCGGGTTGCTGCCGGACGGATTCGTTCTTTTTCGCGGCGCTTTTTTCCGGCTTTACGATGAAGATTTGGCGGTCCTTGATTTCGTAGGAGTTGTCCGTCGATCGGAAAATCTGGTCGAGGACCGTTTCGACGCTCCCGTTTTTCACGTCGACCGAGACGCTGCGGTCGACGTCGACGATGTCGTCGGAATAAAAGAAAATGTATTCGGTTTTTTTCTCGATCTCTGCGAACACCTCCTTTACGGGTTTGTTTTTGGCGTTGATCGATAAAAGAGTGGCTTTCGGAGCGGCTGCGGCGGCATTTGCCGGCCACATTCCGAGCGTCAGAAACAGGAACGCCATCCGTACCACCCACAATTCCCGGCGAAATAATGATTTCTTACAGCATGACTTATTGTTATTATTCATACCTTTGTAGGGATTTAATGGTTAATTTTTAGCAGTTTAACGGTTAGATCGCAGACCGGGCGATAGTACCAGTATCGTCCGGTCGTTTTTTCGGAATTCGGTTTTATCTCATAGGCTCTTCGGTTTTTCGGGGTTTTAAGGTTGGGATTCAGTCGTTTTGAGTACGATGATATACATGTCGTCTCCCACGTGCTCGCAGACTACCGGCAGGCTCAGGCTCAATCCGAGCAACACTTCGTCGAGGTCGCTTTTCAGGTCCAGTTTGCCGGAGCAGGCGAACCCGCCCGTTTTCTCGCTGCAAACGATCGAGACACCGTAATAATCGGACAGAAGCCGGGCGACGTTTTCCAGCCTCTCCCTGTCGAAATAGTACAATCCCTCGATCCACGATGCGTATTTGCGGACGTCGACTTCTTCGACGCGCGTCTCTCCTCCCGCAGCTTCGTACATCTGCTTCGGTTCGAGGACCCTCTTGTTTCCTCCCGTCTTGTCCGCGACCCGTACGGACCCTTCCACCAGGACGATGCGTTCGAGTTCCCCTTTGTCGTATGCGCATACGTTGAAACGGGTTCCCATGACCTCGACGTTCAGTCCTTTGGTCCGCACGATGAACGGACGGTCGTCGTGCACGACGTCGAGGAAAATTTCGCCGTCGACGTAGATTTCCCGCTGCTTGCCGGTGAATTCCGCCGGATAGACGATCCGTGTATTGGCATTGACCCACACTTTGGTTCCGTCGGAGAGGGAGAGGCGCGACATTTTGCCTTTCGGGATGATGAGCTGGTTGTATTTGGCCGATTCTTCCTTGGGTATCTGCGACCGGCTGACCGTGATTTTCGAATCGTCGTAGCGGATTTCGGCCTCCTTGTCCGTGATGACCACGGTTTTGGCGTCCGACAGGATCAGTTTGGCCTCCCTGCTTTCAGTGGAGTCGGCTTTTGCGCAGGCGTATTCGCAGATTTCGACATGCCGCGTCACGTCGTCCGACGGCCACAGGGTGAACAGCATCAGGACCGACGCGGCGACGGCCGCCGGGTAGAGCATGTATTTCCGGCGGGGGCGCCGTTCCGGTTTGTTCAGGCCCGTTTCCGCGACGATGTTGTCCCATAGCAGGGAGATCTCCCGGTCGGTAATGAAAGGCAGGATTTCGTTCGAGGATTCGATATACCTCCGGGCGACGAGATATTCGCTGATATTGGGCGGATCGGACGCTACGAAGTCCTGCCAGAAAGCGGTGCTTTGGCGTACGGGACTTTTCACCGATGCAATGAAAAAATCGTCCGATAGGAAATCTTCGAGGGTAAAGAGTTTATAGTCTTTGTTGTCCATCCGGGCGCAGTTTTATACAGTAAACACCGCGGCTCGGATTTTATAATCACTTTTCCGGAAATTAATTCAAATAATTTGTGCGGATTCGCTTCAAAGCCCGTTGGATGGTGTTCAGGACAGCCTGGTAACTCATATTCATGACGTCGGAAATCTCGCTGATGCTGAGATTGTCGATATACCGATAATGCACGGCCCGCTTTTGCTGCGGCGTGAGGGCCGACATGATTTCGGCGACCCTGTTCTGCATGATCGCCTCCTCTTCCCGGATTTCGATTATGCGGGATGCGTCCTCACAGGCCTGCTCTTTCGCCTTTGCGTCGGTGTCGGAACCCCCCCCCCTCCGAATCGGGCTTTGTCGCGTTTCAGGACGTTTATGAGGCTGTTGCGGAGCGCCGCGAACAGGTAGTATTTGATGTTGTCGGTAGGGCGCAGGTTGCTTCGGTTGGAGTATATCTTGACGAAAACATCCTGGATGCAGTCTTTTACCAGTTCCCGGTCGTCGGTGAACTGGGACCCGTACATAAACAGCACACGGACATATCTCTCGAAAATATACGCATAAGCCTCCCGGTCTCCGTCGAGAAACCGATTCCATAAAGACGCATCGTCCTTGTCTCTCTTTATGTCCATGTTTTACACGCCGCGAAGCTTTTTGGGATTGTATTCCGGGGGCTATTTTCCATTTTCAGCGCACAACCTGTTTACAATGTTCGCAAAAATTCCCGTAATAAACAAGCGATTCGGCATGAACATCTGAAATGTCCTCCGATTTTAATGCCGTTCGGACCGTCGTGGACTTGTTGTTTCCTTCGTTTGTACCATGATTCCGAGTCACAAATAGGCACTCGTACGGAGCACCTGAAGCCGTTGCCGATAATACCGGATCGTGGTTTGCGGCAATTATTTGCCGATGCAGCATCGTATAGCTATTGATTATCAGTGGTTTGATGCTTAAAAGATAGGAGGCTCAAAAAATTATTTGTTTTTTTGCAAAAAATCGATGTTTTTCGCGATTTTTTTCATCGCGACCCCCGAAAAGAGGGAGAACGGGGAGTAAAAGGGGCAGATCGCTCCCTTTGGCCTCGCGACCTCCGTTGTGCAAAGATAATGCACGTCGGGGTTTATTTCGCCAAAATGATCCCAAAGTTTTGGCCCGAATTGGCGGGTGTTTGAGGGGTGATTTGGGCGTGTTTGGTGTGTGTTTCTCGTCGTGCTTTTGAGGTTGCTTTGGTGTGTGTTTGAGAGCTACTTCTGGACGCGCTTTTGGGCGTGCTTTGGCAGCCGTTTTTGGGGATGCTTTTGTGGACTGTCGGGTAGCTCCTCGGAGATCCTTTGGAGTTCTTGTCGGGGGAGGGCACCGCTCGGGTTGTAGGGGAGCGCCGAGTTGTCCCCCGATGTTCGGCTCGGAGTCGGGCACAGCTCAGATATTGGGAGAGTGTCAGGTTATCCTCACATAGTAGAATGCAACTCTGGTATTAGGGGAGCGCTACGCGGCCGTCTTGAGCTCGACCCAGCGAGGGCCGAGTTCGGATAGAAGGGAAGAGAGAGAGTCTTTGTAGGATTTTGCTGATTGGGTGCTCGGCTGGGTATTGGGAACTGGCTGGCTCCGTCGTACGCTCATTCGTCCCGTCATAGATTGACCTTGCATTGCGCCGACCTCTCGGAGGTTCGGCTTCGTCTCTTGCCTTACCATGACTTGACTCGGGTTTATTTGGCGCAGCCCTCTCTTTTTCTTCCCTCATATAGCTTTACTTTAATCGACGTATATATAGATACGGCGATAAAGTAAAGTCTCGGTACCGGCTTGGTGCATGACTCATTGATATCCAATAATAGCACGAAACGATAAAATCGTTCAGCTCATGTAACTTAATCGGACAATTATCTTGCTGAGTATTTTGTCCTTGTCTCTTTCCCATGAAGCCCAGAATTGCTGTTTCTCCTCATCGGAGAAAGAGAAATCTTTTCCTTCTACGATTGTGATTCCCTCCTCGCTCAAATAGGAAGCAAGTATATCATCCGATGTCTCGGGATAAAATTCTCTCTTGGCAGCATCAAAAGCCTCTCGTGAAAGCTCTTCTGATTTTAAGATTGCATCGGCATGGGATTCCAATGAGCTTTTGGGGAAGAGTTTCTGGCTTCTGTTCATGTAATTGAAAATAAACGATGAGATCTCAGGATCATGCGTAAAGAAGTCTTTGCTTATTACGGCATTATTAAAGTTTTCGTCCGGTTTCATTTCGTAGACGAGCCCCTTTTGCTCGCCCGGGCGTGAAAAGGGCTGAAGCCCTACTGCCCTTAATTTAAGGGGAGAAAATATTCCGGCTCCTGGAGTATCGCTATACCGATAAAAGACTCCCTGTTTTTTTCGGTTATCCGTAATTGGGATATACGTTTTATCTTTGTCGGTCGTCGCAAAGAATGCGGCAACAAACTTATCGGTAGTCAAATCCATCAATTCGGTTTTGATGCCGTAATGCTGCGCCAAAGCCAGGGCATCCACCGAAAGCGACAAGCATTCTTGCCTGCCATCAGGATAAGTATAAAATATTCCCCGCTGAAAAATATCTACAAGAGGTGAACTTTCAATACATCGTTTCAGCTCTTCATATCTGACTCTCTCGACAAATTGTTTTGCTTCGGACATGCCCGCTCGATATAGCGAGGGTTTGGCCTCTTCAAAAAATTCTGCCTGTCCTCGATAAAAGACGTTGAACGCAATTGCACACGGATATAGAACAACTCGACCGTCGGGCATTGTCACAGTTTCAAATAGTCCCTCCTGCCGGTATGTGGGGAACACAAGCCTCATCTCGCTTTTGTCTAATGCCCATAGTTCATCACAAAGCGAGTAGTGGCTTAGAATATCAAAAAGATTTGTCGGCTCATCCGGTCTCTTTCTCATGCGATAAGGCACATAAACAGACTGTATTCTTTGCTTAATGTGTTCTTGAGCATAGGCAAAGTAGGCGTCAATTTCTTGATCATCTCCGCGCAGCCGTCTTTCATCCTTTTCAAAGTCGTCAAACAAACAGGCGGCCTTGTCAAACAGCCCCTTTTCAATATAAATACCGATAAGCATTTCCCTATACCGACCTTTATCCGGCAACATATCGACCTCCGCATTCTCTTCGAGCAGCTCCTCCAACAGATGCTCATCCCGCAAAATAATCCCCTTTACATATTTCGCATACATCTGCTCGAATGGATCAAGATCCGTTTCGTCAACTTTAGAGACTAACATTTCAGCCTCTTGTCTGAGAAGATCCACACGATTCATATCCGGGAAATTTCTTGAAACGGAAAAGCTCAACATTGCCCTGCGCATTCTGACAATGGCAAGATTATGGTTGTCCTGAGCCTTTTCGTAGAATAGTTCGGCGTGTCGATAAAAATAGAAGGCAAGCCCTTCGTATTTGGGAGAGAACATGTGAGCAATGGCAGCATACACATCGGCGATCATCCTGTCATTCTCCAAAGATTCAGCCAGCCCTAATGCCTCCGAAAGATATTTTATGGATATCTTGTTATGGGCTGTAGAGGCCTCCATCAGTCCGGCCTGTAGGAGCAGACTGAACTTCAAATCCGGAGATTTATCAAACACTTCAATATATTTTTCTATCTCGGCCAAAGATTTCGCGATAAACCCAGTTCGAGAATACAACTCGACAGCTAAAGTGAGACGCTTAAACAAGATGATCAAAGGTATATTCTTGTTGTTAACCACTTTGTCAAAATGGACAAGCAGCTTGTCAGCAAGTTTGTGATTTTTATTATTCAGTGCATCGGAGCATTTATTTATTATTCCGATGGCGGTGTTCAGGTAATCAGGGAGTTGGTTCATGGTAATAAGGGGCTTGTGACAATGGATGTAGAGTCAGTCTCTTCTGTGTAATTAGCATGGAATAAATGGAGATAGACGGGATATTATGGCCAGCGCTTGGGATTGGTTATCATATCTCTCCATTAATCCTGCGGCGCACGGCGGAGTAGGCTTTCTGGAACAGGGCGGAGTGTTTCATGGTCTGGAGCATCTCGCGGAAGCGGCAGGTGGGGATCACGAAGGTGAGCTCATTGGCCGGCACCAGCGGACGGGCCGATGGATCGAGCATTCCCAAGAAGCAGCTGCGGCCGCCCTTGCGGTTTTCTTGTGTTGCGAAGGTCACGATACTACAGCAGCCCGATGCGAAGCGCGTCACGACGGCATCGTCAGCGTTGTTGTCGTAGAATGCCCATGCGCAGAGTCCCGATAGGATGTCGGGTGTAGCGAAAAAGAGAATTCCCTCCTCCTCGTCGAGCGTCGTGAGCTGATCCATGCGCACAAAATTCAAGTAAGGCTTCTCCGTCAGCCGAATATCCATCCGTTCGATATACTCCCGCACCATCGCGGGCGTCTGTTGGTAGTGTTCGCCCTCCGATACAAAGGTCGGCACGCGCTCGGGCATCGGCGCAAAAGCTGTGTATAGGCTGCCGCCACCGCATAGTACATTCTCTGCGGTCAACGTCAGCGGCTCACCATCGCAGACCTTTCGAATCGCCCCGATCATGCAGCGAGGAATCTTGCGGATCTCCGTTGCAGCGGTGTGGCTGTATCCGAACGCAATAGGGAGCGGTGCCGCTTCGCTGAATGCCTCTTTGTATCTCTGTAAGAATATCTCGATCATGGCGGTAGGGTTTTTCTTCAAAGATAGAAAATCTAGTTTGATTTTTGTTTTCTTGTTCCTAAATTTACTAAATTGGGGTGATATTATGTGTGTATTGCATAATTTCGGCAAGTCTCAAATAGAACTGTTGGGATAAAAACTCAGGCTATCATTTTGTATTATGATATAAAATCATTATGTTTGTAGTGCATAATAAGTGGGATGCATGAAATTCGTTGATAGAATAGATGAGGCAGCACGTCTAAAGAATGCTCTTGCAAGAGGGGCGTCCTCATTAGTCGTGATGTATGGTCGCAGGCGCTTAGGTAAATCAACACTTGTTAAAAGGGTATTGTCGGACACGGATGTTTATTTTCTTGCCGATCGTTCTGAAGGCCAGCATCAGAGAGCGTTGCTTGCAAAAGTGATAGCACAGGTATTTCCTGATTTTGACAAGTTGACATATCCAGATTGGGAATCTATATTCCGTGCGGTCAATTATCGGACAGGTGAACGCTTTACTTTGTGTCTCGATGAGTTCCCCTATATTGTGGAGCAATCGCCCGAGTTATCTTCGGTATTGCAGAAATTAGTTGATGAGAAACAGCTGAAGTATAATCTTGTGCTTTGCGGGTCATCTCAAAACATGATGTATGGACTGTTCCTCGATTCTACGGCACCTCTTTATGGGCGTGCGGATGAAATAATGAGACTTGCTCCAATTCGTTTGCCCTATATTCAAGAGGCGTTAAATATTGATGCGGTAGATGCTGTTGAAGAGTATGCAATATGGGGAGGAGTTCCTCGTTACTGGGAACTAAGGGAAAACAGAAATTCTCTTAATGATGCCTTGTGGCACAATGTTCTTTCTGTGAATGGCGCTCTTTATGAAGAGCCTGTGACACTTTTTCAGGATGATGTAAGGGATATTGTCAAAACCTCGACAATAATGTCGTACATTGGTAATGGGGCAAATCGGCTTTCTGAGATTGCTACACGATGCAATGAGCCTGCAACAAATCTGTCACGTCCGTTGAAGAAACTCATTGATCTCAGCTTTTTGGAGAAAGATGTCCCGTTCGGGGTAGATGAAAAGAATACAAAAAAGAGTCTCTATAAAATTGCCGATCCATTTATGGCGTTCTATTATCAGTTTGTTGTTCCCAACCGTTCGTTCATTGAACTTGACCGTCGCTTACCAATCGAGCAGGCTTTGGTGGCGCATTTCTCCGAATATGTAGGTCTGCAATGGGAAAAATTGTGTCGAGATGCCGTAACTGGGAATCTTGTCAAAGGCGTTGTTTATGGCAAGGCGAAACGTTGGTGGGGCTCCGTGCTTAATGAAAATAAGAAATCGGAACAGATTGAGTTTGATGTGATGGCTGAATCGCTTGACAAAAAGTGTCTGCTGGTTGGAGAATGCAAATGGACAACACAGGAGAATGGTAAACTACTAACGGCCGAACTCCTTCGCAAAGCTAATTTGTTGCCGTTTGCAAAGAACCATACCATTGTTCCAGTGCTGTTCTTGAAGAATACTCCGAAGAATGACATGGAAAATGTGATGTTGCCGAAAGATGTTATTAAGTTAATGAGCTAGAGTGAAGGATATAGCAATGATTAAAAATATTTCAAAACCGACATTCTCCGGACATGAGTCGTTTGCGTGTAAGTCTCACTGGCTTAAGCGGGGGTATGATTTTGTCGTCGAGGGGAATAATTTCAACGATGATGAGGCTGTTGTCCATCTTGGCGTTGGTAAGAATATGGTTGCTTCAATCAGATTCTGGCTAAAAGCATTTGGAATATTGCAGGAAGATGGTCTTGCGCCAATAGCGGAATACATTTTCAATGATGAGAATGGCAAAGATCCGTATCTTGAAGATATTGGAACACTGTGGTTGCTGCATTTTATGCTGATAGATACAGATTATGCAACAATATATAAGACTACATTTATTGAATACCATCGCCAACGAAATGTCATAGAGAAGAGCAGGCTGCAAAACTACATCAAGCATTCTTGCTTTGAAAGCACACAATATAAAAATCTGTATAATGACAATACTATCAAGCGAGATATTGGTGTAATGCTTCATAATTATTGTAGCAAAAGCAATACGAATATGGAGGATAGCAACTGCTTGTTAACTCCTCTTAACTTGATAAATGAGGTAGAAAAAGATAACTATATATTCAACTGCGATGCTCGTAGTAATGTCCCTGGTTTGATATTCCTTTATGCGCTGGTAATCAAGTTTCAAGATCAAAAAAGTATCTCTTTTGATGACATCGCTGAACTTGCTTTGACCTTCTGTTTGACCAGCAATGACCTCATGGATATTATCAAACAAATTTGTCATGCATATCCATCGGAGATCGTATTTTCAGATGTTGCAGGCATCAAAGAGTTGCAATTCAAGACATCGCCTGCACCCATAGAGGTACTAAACAAATATTACGAGGAGAACTGACATGAAATACACTCCATCAATAAATATCGCCCAAACTACTTTTGACCCCAATAGCTATATTGTGACTCAGAATGCTATCAGGGTTGTTGGCAACATTGTGGATTCATTCAATGCTGGCGTACACTCATTCAACATTATCGGCTCATATGGAACCGGTAAATCCAATTTCATTCTGGCTCTTGAGGATAGCTTGAAGAATAATAGCAAGATTCTCATTACCAACAAGGGACAATTTAATGGGTTTGTCCGCTTCCGGATTGAGAAGATTGTTGGCGATTATGCCTCGCTTCAAAGGGTGCTGACGGAGAATCTTTTTCCGTCGGAGGCATCAGACAATCTTTTTGAGAATCTGAAAAGCTATTTCAAGAAGGCCGAGAAACGTGAAGAGTTTGTAATTCTCGTTATCGACGAGTTTGGCAAACTATTAGAGTATGCAGCAAAGAATAATCCTGAACGGGAGTTGTACCTTTTTCAGAAGTTTACGGAGTTCATTAATGATGAACGTCGCAATGCCATTCTGCTTACAACACTTCACCAGAACTTTAATTCATATGCTCGTACATTAACAGAGAGTCAGCGCAATGAATGGACAAAGGTAAAAGGGCGTTTTCAGGAGATTGTATTTAACGAGCCTGTAGAACAGTTGCTTTATCTTGCGTCAAAGCATATAGAAAGAGCCAAGCGGAATGTTGTAAATCAACACTTCAAACAGATTTACGATTTGGCTATCACTAGCAAATTTGCCAGCTCCTCTATTGCCTATGATACCGCCGCAAGTTTATATCCATTGGATATTTTTGCTGCGCATGCATTGACACTGTCCATTCAAAGATATGGTCAGAACGAAAGAACGCTGTTTTCGTTTCTTGAAGCTACGGGGCAGGGCTCCCTTCATCTCTTTAAGGAAGAAGAGAATACGACGTATAGCTTGGCCGATGTTTATGACTATGATATATATAACTTCTACTCTTTCTTGTCGGAAGTAAATGCAGATTCTGCTGCATGGACAGCTATCCGGGTAAGTTTAGAGCGTGTTGAGAGTTTGTTCGATGGTGATACGGCCTCGGATGCCATGAAGCTTATCAAGACAATTGGGATGTTCAACCTCTTTGGCAAGGCAGGTGTCCAATTTAATAAAGAGAGGCTCTCCGAGTATGCTATGTTTGCTCTCGGCATCGACAAGCCGGAACCCACTATTGAGCTACTTACGCAGCATAAGATAATTCGTTACGCGACTTATAAGTCTCAATATATACTGTTTGAAGGAACGGATGTCAATATCGAAGGCGAATTATTGAAGGCTTCGGGTATAGTCCCTCGCTCTAAGGATATTGTGGAGAAGCTCATTACAAGTTTCAACTTCCCTATTGAGTTTGCTAATGCCTCTTATTTTCGCAGGGGCACGCCTCGATATTTTAAGTATGAGATTACTGACCAGCCTATTGCTCTTCATCCTCAGAATGAGATCGATGGTTATATCAATCTCATATTTAATGAGGACCTCTCACTAGACGTTTTGAAGCAGCATTCCGCGGGTATTGAAGAGGCTATCTTGTATGCATACTTCAAGAAAGCAGATCAAATTATAGATCACATTTGGCAGCTTGACAAACTTGCATACGTGCAGAACGATGTCGATAGCAGAGATACTGTGGCCCAGAAAGAGCTGAAGGCCCTTATAACCCATGAGCAAAATCTGTTAAGTGCCAGTGTGTTAAACTCATTGCACGGCTATAACTCAGATGTAATTTGGGTGTATAGAGGAGAGGTGCTTGACATCTCGTCAAAGACAGCATTTAATAAGTGGCTGTCAATGATATGCGATCAGGTGTATTACGACACCCCGGTATATATCAATGAGATGGTCAATAAGCATAAGCCCAGTAGTGCAATATCGACAGCCCGCGTCAACTTCCTCAATCATTTGTTGCTGAATAGCTCCGAGCCCAATTTAGGCTTTGAGGATAGTAAGTTCCCTCCCGAGAAGACGATTTATCTGACGCTTCTGCTCAATACGGGCATTCATAAACATATCGGCAAAGAGTACTTTCTAGATGCTCCCAGCGAAGAAAGCTTCATCCCATTGTGGCGAGCTTGCGAGGAATTCCTTGATAGCAGCAAAGAGAAACCTCGTAAACTGGGAGATCTCATAAAGATATTACGCTCTCGCCCCTTCAAATTGAAGCAAGGAGTGATAGATCTCTGGCTACCTTCATTCTTGATCATTAAGAAGAATGATTATTCATTGTATAATGATGCCGGGATATATATACCGACTATTACTCGCGAGGTACTGGACATCATGCAGAAATCACCTGCAGGATTTTCCATCAAGGCCTTCAATGTAGATGGGGTTAAGCTTGATCTGTTTAATAAGTATCGCGAGGCCCTGGGCTTAATGCAGGATGCAGAATTCACGGCTGATAGTCTCATAGAGACAATCAAACCGTTCCTGCTCTTTTACAAGAAACTGAACAAATATACGAAACAAACCAAGCGCCTGCAAAAGTCTACTGTACAGTTCCGAGCTGCACTGGCTGCTGCAAAAGATCCGGAGAAGACTTTTTTTGAAGACCTCCCGCGCGCACTAGGATTTAAAGATGCTGAAATCGCGCAAAATACAGATGTCTTGATGCGCTATGTCGAGCTGTTGCAAAAGGCAATCAGAGAGCTTCGAATGTGTTACTCCAATCTAATCAATAGATTAGAGGGTGTATTGGTCGAGGAGTTAGCTTTGGGGTCGAAGGACTTTACTACATATAAGGCAGAGCTCGAACAACGGTATAAGGCAATCAAGACCTATCTGTTGACGGAGCGACAAAAGACATTCCTAACCCGTATTCTCGCAAAGAATACCGACAGAATGACTTGGTATCAGTCGCTTGCATATGTGGTGCTCGATAAGCAATTAGACTCTTTGCTGGATGAAGAAGAGACGTATTTGGTGGATAATCTTATCCACTCATTCAAGGAGTTGATGAAATACGCTGATATTAGCAACAGAGGCTTAACTAGCAAAGATCACTTCTTCCGTTTTGAGATGATCTCGAACGATGGAGCGACAACGCAACAAATTGTTCAGTTAAATACCACGAAGGCGAAGCAGGCAGAGACACTGGAAGCCAGTATTAACAAACTGCTATCCGGAGATAGTGATGTCGATGCCTACGCCTTATTGAGTATCATAAAAAAGAAGATTTACAATGACTAAAGTTAGACATGTGCTTGGTATTTCTGGCGGCAAAGACAGTGCTGCTTTAGCCATATATATGAAGCAGAAATACCCGGCCTTAAAGATAGAGTACTACAACTCCGATACCGGATGTGAACTGGAAGAGACGGAGAAGTTAGTCAATAATCTAGAGTCTTTTCTTGGCAAGATTATACGACTCAAGGCCGCTGAAGGGAGTCCCGAGCCGACTCCTTTTGACCACTTTCTGAAAGTCTGTGGGGGATACTTACCTTCCCCTCAGGCTAGATGGTGTACTCAGAAAATGAAGTTGGCCGAGTTTGAGAATTTCGTTGGAGATACTCCGGCCGTCTCTTATGTGGGAATACGAGGAGACGAGGACCGTGAGGGCTATGTCTCAACCAAGCCTAATATTCAAGCAATCTTTCCATTCAGAAAAAACATCTGGAGCATCGATGTAATTCATAAGGTTCTGCATAATGATAATTTGGAGCAGATAACGTCTCTATACAAGACATGGGCTACGTCTGAAATTATGGAAGAGGCTATCAACATAGCATCTACTCCTATTTCCAAATCGTTCTTTTACAGCCGGAAACTGAATGCATTGCTTGACTTGAGCGTCAAGACCTTCAATCGAGTTGTCTATGAGTTCTTGAAAACGACCGACTATCCGGTTGGAAGATTAGAAGAATTTCCGTTGATTGACAATGAGGATATACTGGTTAAAGAGGATATCTTCCGCTTACTTGAAGATAGTGGCGTAGGTATCCCTGCCTACTATACTCCTATTGAGTTTGAGGTAGATGGGGAAAAGGGAGAGTATTGCCGTAGTCGATCGGGATGCTATTTTTGCTTCTACCAGCAGAGGATTGAGTGGATTTGGTTATTGGAGCAACACCCGGATCTTTACCAAAAAGCAATGGAATATGAGAAAGACGGTTACACCTGGATTCAAGGCGAAACATTGACAGAATTAAGTCGTCCAGAGCGTGTCCGTCAGATCAAACTGGATTATATCAAAAAACAAGCAAAACTAAAAGCCAACTTCCGAAGTGGACTTTTAGTGGATATGTTTGATGATGACGACGAGATCCCGTGTGCCAACTGTTTTATATAAAGAGTATTTATAATGTCAAGGCATTTTGCTAGAGATGAAAAGTAAAAAAGCAATATCTCGGCCAAAGCTTTGATGAGATGTTAAATAAATCGTATCTTTAAAGAGTATAATATGCTTAAAACCGACGTCATATGGCCTGATCATCGTCGATACAAGTCGCGCACAGAGTGGGAGCCGATAGGCTTCTTCTCTGATTGCTTATGCAATGCGACTCATTTTGATCTTATGCTTGGGTTCTTTTCTTCGTCCGCAATAAGCGTGCTCGCCAATGGATTTGCGGTATTCCTTTATAATGGCGGGAAAATGAGACTTATTGTCAATGATATTTTGACACAAGAAGATAAAAATGCGATTGCGATTGGCGCCAGTGATGTCGATATACCATACTTTGATGTATCTAATATTCAGGAAACAAGGAATACCCTTTCGGAGAGAGATAGCCATTTTTTCAATTGTTTAGCATGGCTTATCCGGCACAATCGTCTGGAGATAAAGATTATTGCCCCAAAGAATGGAATAGGCATCTCACATACTAAGTCTGGCATTTTCTCTGATGGCCTCCATGAAGTAGGCTTTGATGGCTCGTGTAATTTTTCACGCACCGCGTTTGTAGACAACATAGAGAGCTTAACAGTTTCATGTAGTTGGGACGGCAATATAGAAACCGCGAAGATCAAATATATAAAAGATGACTTCGAAAAAGTATTCTTTGAAAGAGATAATAGTGTCGCATATTTGACGGCAGATCAGATTAGAACCAACATCTTGGATAATTTCCCGGATAAGTCAATATCTGAGTTGCTCAAAGCGGAATACAATATTTTAAGGAGCCAGCAATCGCCAATTTCCACCAGCATTTCCAAGGCATTGGATGGAGCAAAGGAACGATTAGAGGTTATTCTTGAAAAGACACAGCATGCCGATGATAAGCGGGAGACCAGCAAAAGAAATGAGCCTTGTTTCCCATATAGTACAGGGCCAAGGGAATACCAGATAAAAGCCTTTGAGAATTGGAAGAACAACAAGCAGAAGGGTTTGTTTGCCATGGCTACGGGTACGGGCAAAACAATCACTTCGTTGAATTGCCTGCTGGAGATCTACAAGAAGTGTGGTTATTATAAGGCGCTCATACTTGTGCCTACGATCACTCTTGTGGAGCAATGGGAAAAGGAGTGTGGGAAATTTAATTTTAGCAACATTATCAAGGTATGCTCAAAATTCAGCGGATGGCAAACATCGTTGGCAAACATCCGAATGTTGGAGCTTTCAACACCTGATAACAAGTTGTCGTATATCATCATTTCCACATACGCCTCATTTGTTAGGCCGGCGAACTTTATAGCATTAAATCAGTTCCCCAAGAATAAACTGTTATTGATAGCTGATGAGGCTCACAACATGGGTGCGGGTCTAGTTGCTAAACGCCTGAATGACATCAAATATCTGAGGAGAATCGGGTTGTCGGCAACTCCGGAACGCCAGTTTGATGAGGAGGGTAATTCACGCTTGATGGATTTCTTTGGCTGTAACGATGGATATACTTTTGAGTACTCTATGGCCGAGGCAATTAAGAACAAGGCATTGTGCAAGTACTTCTATTATCCACACCTCGTTGCATTGACCTCTGACGAAATGGAGCAGTACATTGAGTTGTCCAAGAAGATTGCTAAGATTATCAATAGGGAAGATGAGGATAGCCGAGAGGCATTAAAATATCTTTTGCTAAAGCGCAAACAAATCATACATAAGGCAGAAAACAAGAAGAAGGTATTTGAGGATATTCTGAGAGATTACTATCACCAAACCGGCTCTCTAAAGTATACATTGGTTTATGTCCCGGAGGGAAATCAGCCAGATGACCTCACTGCTGATATCTTTGATACATCAGAGCGGATTAGAGATGATGATGAAACCACCCATCTTATTGACGAATATACTCGTATCGTGAGGGATATTGATTCTCATATCGTTGTGCGACAATTCACCTCGGAATCCGCTGATCGAGATTCCATGTTGGTCGATTTTGCCAATGGCGATATAAACGTGTTGACATCCATGAAATGTTTGGATGAGGGTGTTGATGTTCCTCGGAGTGAATTGGCTATCTTCTGCGCCAGCACAGGTAACCCGCGACAATTTATTCAACGTCGAGGACGTGTGTTGCGAACCCATGCTGATAAGCGCTATGCAATCATTCACGATCTTGTTGTTATTCCGGAAATAAACTTCGATCCCAATTGTTTTGTATTGGAAAAGAGTTTGGTTGAATCCGAGATAACCCGAGTAAGAGACTTTGCAACACTTTCGGAGAACTGCAATGATACATTGAATGTTTTGGATGATATATTAACCCGATACCAAGTTTCTATATTTAATTGATACGACCTATGACTACTTACTACACAAATGGAGACCGGATATTGCAGGCAGTATTGGCCGATACCAAATTGTCGGAGTGGGGCAACTATACACCGACAGGAACTGAAACGATCACCGAAGCCCTTGATTCTGAAAATGCTACAATTCGAGCAGTTGCCATGATTATTGATGGCAATGAGAATCAGCACACTCAGAAGGAGATATATAATCAGGTGTCTAACTATCTGACTTCGAACCTATGAAACTGAATAAGATTATCATAAAAAACTTTCGTAGCTATTACGGGGAAAACACTTTTGAGCTTTCGGATGGTCTGACCCTTGTTATTGGAGACAATGGAGATGGAAAAACAACCTTCTTTGAAGCGTTGGAGTGGTTGTTTGATACCAGTAAGGATAACAAAAGCGAAAGCAACATCTCTGAAATGCGTAAAGCAGAGCTTGAAGGTGGAGATCGAGATGAGGTGTCTGTTACCATAACCTTTGAACATGGTGGAGAAAAGGAGCTGTGTAAGAAGTTCATTTTTGAGAGAAATACAGATGGAGTGATCTTGACCAAGGACTTTTCATTTGTAGGCTATGAGTCGGTTGGAGCAGAACGACACAAACAAGACGGTAAACGATTGCTGGAGTCTTGTTTCGATACTGTAATCCGTCGATATTGCCTATTTAAGGGAGAGCGTGAATTGAATGTTTTCGATAACAATACGGCTCTCAAGACTCTTGTGGAGACCTTTTCTGGCATCAAGCAGTTCGATGATCTCGTCGGGATGACAACTTATTTTGAACAGCAGTCTGATAATTTGGTTACCAAGGAGCTGAGGAAAGATAAGAAACAAGAAAATATCATCAAGGAGATCGAGTATGAGCTGTCCAAGGTTCACTCGGAGATCGTCGCAGTAAAACATGAGATTGATGAAAAAGAGAAGACCGTCTCTGACTTCGAAACTCGACTAAGGGTTTTGGAGGAGAATCAAGACGCCTGTGAGAATTTACAAAGTATAAATACTCGGATAGAGCAGAAAAAAATAGAGCAGCGCAGACTGATGTCATATATCAGCCTGGATTACAATGCCATGCTGTTGGATGAGATGTGGATTCTTAGAGCATTCCCCTCGATTTTGTCCGAGTACCAGAAGAAAGTAGCCGCACTTAGTCGAGAGAAGAGAAAATTACAAAAGGCTGAGGACGAAAGAATCGCTATTGAGAAGGGCAAACAGGAGGTTATTATTGAGCTTCAAAAGTTGGCGAATAATGCTACGCCGCTCCCGTGGAATCTACCTGATAAAGAGACCATGCAGGAGATGATTGATGATGAAATATGCAAGGTTTGTGGACGTCCTGCTCCTGAGGGAAGCGAGGCTTATGAGTTTATGCAAAACAAACTCAATGAATATCTCGAACATATCCGAATGAATTCTGAAGCAGCAAAGAAGGATGCTGCTCCAGTCAAGCCTCTTTTCGAGAATAAATATATTGATGAACTTCGTACCCGCAGCATCCGGTTAAGCGGTGAAACGGAACAGGAACTCTCAAAGTTGGCAACCGTTATTGCCGATAAATTGACTTTTGTACAGAGCCGTAAGCAGGATTTGGAGAAGATAAACAAGGATCTGACAGATGCCGAGGATGCCAAAATGCAACTTCTCATTCAGACTCCGGGTCTTACAGAGGATATGCTTGTCAAGAACTTTAAAGACTTTAAAGGCCTCTCTGATAGTAGCAAAAGAGCATCTTTAGATCTCCAGGAACTCAATCGCAGACTTGAAGAGTTAGAGACCAAACGACAAGAGTTGAAAGAGAAACAGAATCAAATTGTTCCGTCTAATGGCATCGTTAAAGTTTATCAGAAGGTCCATATAACGCTCGAACGAATCATGAAAGCGTTCGTGGCAGCCAAGGATAGAAACGTAGAAGAATTTATTCAGACCCTCGAAGAGCAGGCGAATATTTATCTTAAGAAACTTAATGCAGAGGATTTCCGTGGAGTCATTAAGATTCGGAGAACCGCTGATGGCTCTGCGCGGTTTAACCTGTATAGCTCGAATGATACGTTAATAGCGAATCCGGGTGGAGCGCAAAAGACCACCATGTACATGTCTGTACTCTTTGCTATATCGAACATAACTACACTGAAGAGAAGTGAGGACTATCCTTTGATTTTTGATGCACCGACCTCATCTTTTGGAGATTTTAAAGAGGATATATTCTATAATATCATTGATGACATTGATAAGCAGTGCATTATATTCACAAAGGATTTGTTGCGATTCGACCGAGATACAAGAGAGCGCACGCTTGACTTTGATAAAATTAATCAACTTTCTTGCTCGGTATATCGTATACGGAAAGCTTCTGGATATGACGAGGAAGACTTATCTACAATTAGAACTATAACCGAAAGAATAAAGTAAGCCATGGCAGAAAAATTATACGATATATGGGCTAAACAGAATCCTAGCTGGGAAAAACGTTATGAAGATTCTGTGATCAAAAATTTCAGTGACTATGGTAAAGGTGTCACCAAACTCGGTGAAGCCAAAGGTAAGCTGTTTGGCGCTGGTTATGAGGTGTATATTATAGCTTTCTTCATTGGGCTATATTATAACCAAAGACGAAAACTTATCGAAGATGCAACTAAGATCAAATCCTTTGGACACCCCATTCAATTTTGGGGGAACATCGACTCCGTAAAGGGAAGAAAAGCTTACCCGAAATTGAAAGAGTTTATTTTCACTGCATTAGTTGCCAAAACAGACTTCGACTTCATTGCTCTTGAAAAGGGACTTGTGACATCTCGAAAAGCCGTGGAAGCTTTAATTCAAACTATGGAGGAGTATGCTAATTGGGGCTTCCATTTTATGGAAGATAAGCTAATGGATGATCCGAATTACTTTTATCGAGAGACGGCTTTTCTTGAAGTCTTCTTAACTTTTGATACCGGTGCCACAGAATTGGTTGATGATGAGCCTGAATCGTTAGATTAGGGCGGTTGTTCGGTGTGGAAAGCATCTATACAAAGGTTGCTCGGAGGCTCTATTTTGTACATAGGTATGCTTGAGTGAAAGTGATTTTACTAAACACAGATTAAGTCTCAACTGAATAGGATTCTAATCGGTTGAGACTTTTTGTTTGTTTATGACAATTCTGACGTTTCGGGGTAATTTTCTATGTTATAAATACCTCACGCTATCTTTTATTTCAGAGATGGACGCGGAACATGGTCCCTCCATAAATAAGGGGAAAGTGTTATATCTCCTCCAGCCCCAGCGACTTGAGATAGGCGAAGGTGCTGTTGTAGAATTGGGGCAGGCGGGGGGGGTCCCCGGGGGAGCGCCCGCCGGACGGAGATTC
>OGTB01000881.1_pt1 | contig 22159 bp, 12 predicted proteins | sample 1553611 | NCBI WGS metagenome assembly OGTB01 (sample SAMEA2580032, study PRJEB22360) | human gut metagenome | biome: human gut; feature: human-associated habitat; material: faeces | place: Denmark | collected 2008/2010 | reverse complement strand
CGCGAGCTGGGTTCAGAACGTCGTGAGACAGTTCGGTCCCTATCTGTCGTGGGCGCAGGATATTTGAAAGGCGCTGTCCCTAGTACGAGAGGACCGGGATGGACGAACCTCTGGTGCACCAGTTGTCACGCCAGTGGCACAGCTGGGCAGCTATGTTCGGATCGGATAAACGCTGAAAGCATCTAAGCGTGAAGCCGGCCTTAAGATAAGATATCCCACTGAGATAATCAGGTAAGACCCCTTGAAGACTACAAGGTTGATAGGCACAATGTGTAAGTGGCGTGAGTCATTGAGCAAGCGTGTACTAATAGGTCGAGGGCTTGACCCCATTTTCGATTGATACTTCATTTGCTGAAAGCAGTTCGATATTCAGTTTTGAAGGTATATGCCTTCTAAGAAAGAGAAGCTGACGTTGGTCAGGGTATGGCCGGTGTCGATGACGGTGAGGAACCACCTGTTCCCATTCCGAACACAGAAGTTAAGCTCACTTGTGCCGAAGATAGTTGGCTGGAAACGGCCTGTGAAAATAGGTAGATGCCGGCTTCTCTTTTTTATTATGGCCCGTTGGTCAAGCGGTTAAGACAGCGGCCTCTCACGCCGTTAACGTGGGTTCGATTCCCGCACGGGTCACCAGGAAAAGCACCTTAACGTAAGCTAAGGTGCTTTTTTGTATATCTAAAACCACTCGCTAGGCGAGTGGTTCGATAAAGATTATATCGATGAGTAATGAAACTCAAACGAAGAATTTTGGAATAGTACCAGTGGGGCAATTCCAGACTGGGTTATTGGCGTATCGCCGGTAGTCCTGTATGAAAAGGTTCCATTGCAAACGAAAGACTCGCAGAAGCAGGATATTTTAGTATCCTCAGGCGCTACTACGAGTCCTTGCACTTATGCGGCTGAACCGCCGTGTACCGGTCGGTACGCACGGTGGTGTGAGAGGTCGGCTCTTTAGTTAAGAGAGCCTCCTACGCGATTCTTTTAGGTAAAAAGCAAACAAACAGAACACTTCATTCAAATGCATATAGCGGCTATTTATTTCATACAGAGACAAATAGCGGCACAGAACAGATATAATAAAAGAAGCTATAAAAAGCAGGTATTCACGTGGAGGACGATATCGTTTCTACATGAACACCTGCTTTTTTATTTATTATTTACTGGTGGAATAAATAGTGGCAGCCAAGTATTCATCACTGACCCAACCATAAATCCCATTGTAATATACAACAACCCAGTCAGGCACATTGCTGCTATAGCCGCATTCCCATACGATGATACCGTAGGGGATATTATCCATTTTTTCATAATTTGTACCGGGACCTTTACGCATAACCAGCCCATGATCAGCAGTGGTGTAGGTACAAAGGCTATCAATTCGGCTAAGCGTTACATCTGGTGCAACGCATCCATCCGGCAGAATAACGTTGGCATTGTTTTCGGTATAATCCTGTACTTGCAGCAAGCCCCAAAGGCCATTCTGTTTTGCCCATACGCAGCCATCGCGTGCGGGGGCTAAATCTTCATATTGCCCAGCGGAAATTATCTCATTGCCGTAAACATCCAGAACTAGCTTTTGTCCGGACTGGGTTTTCACAACTACCATGCCGGATAAGTCTGCGTAAGGATATTCAACAGTTTCGTTCATGATGGACAAACTCATCTGCGGCTGATAAATGCAGGGGATTACTAAAGCACCGCTTTGGTCGCAATATCCCCAGTTACCGGCTGCATCCTTTACCGCGATTAAAGATTCACCGGCCATGCAGGCATCCTGGTAGTCGAAATCGGTTAAAATTGTACCGTTTTTATCCGCAACGGCAAAAGGTGCAGAATTGTCAACAAGATAACCGGCATATTCATCATCCCAAATGCCTTGCTGGATGCCAACCAAATCAGGAGCATACACCTGTTCGATGGGCGTGCCACTAAATGTATAGACACCAATAGCAGAACGGTAAATCTGGCTGTCACCTAAAATCCACTGGATGCCATACCCGCCGTGCCCGCCCAGCATGGTTGTAAAAGGCATTTGTTGGGCAACCAGCTCCTGGTTAATCTGTTCTTCCAGGGCATTCAGCTTCTGGTAATCGTATGTATCATCTACCCCAATGGAGAGCTCCTGCTCACCATACAGGTACGGGATGCTTTCTGACAAATCTTCCAGAAAAGCATTACAGTTGGCAGCATTAAACAGGCTCCAGCGTTCGCCCTTGCGCACAGCGTACAGATTTCGGGCAGCGGCGTAACCGGCAGTGTGGGTTTCGCGGGAGAAGAGAGGAATCATCTCGTCAAAATCATATTGCGGCGGTAACTTCCAGTTGGCATTGCTAGTGGATGGTATAGCTGTGGCAACAGCTTCACTGGTCGGGGAAAGAGCAGCGGAGGAAGCAGGTTTATTTTCTGGCGCTGCAGCACAAGCGGTAAGCATTATTGCGGTGATAACACTGGCAGAAAATGAGAATAACTTCCTTTTCATGGCTTTTCACTCCTTGCGTAAATGATTTTTCGGTAAGATGAAGAAGTAATATAAGAAAGTGAATTCATAAACCCTATAATATCTTATTTTATCAAAAATATCTGCTAATGGGAATAGCTAACAATTCTACATGGATAAATTTGGATAGTATGACAAAGATTGCAGAACTGGAGTGAAAGTCCGAATTATGGGATGAGTGATCTGCTATAATAGAGAAAAGCAAAACAGAAGGGAGTTTGATTATGCACCAGGAGAAAAAGATGCTGGCTCATATCAGTGAAGACGGAACCCGCGTCCAAACGGTAGCGGACCATTTGCAGGGAACGGCAGTCCTATGTGGGCAATTTGCAGCAGCCTTTGATGCCCAGCAACAGGGAACCTGGCTTGGATTACTGCATGATATTGGTAAATATAGTACAAAGTTTCAAAAGCGCCTGCAAGGTGGAGAGAAAGTGGATCACTCAACGGCTGGTGCACAGGTGGCTGCCCGATATGGTCAAATCCCACTGGCTTTTGCTATTGCGGGACACCATAGCGGCCTGCCGGATGGAGGAGGCCGAAGCGATACCGCGCAGGATGCGACAATGTTTGGGCGATTGAAAAAGGGCGTTGAACCCTATACCCAATGGACGAATGAGATTAAACTGCCGTCCATACCGCCCCAGCCGGAAATGATGAAGGAAAATCGTTTTACACAGGCATTTTATACCCGGATGTTGTATTCCTGCCTGGTCGATGCGGACTATCTGGATACGGAAAACTTTATGAGCAGCCCTAAACCGCGCGGACAAGGCCAGACAATGGATGAACTGCTGAAAAGGTTGAACCAATATACCGCAAAATGGAGCCATCCCCAGGGAACCTTGAATCAGCGCCGCAGTTCAATTTTGAGTGCCTGTACAACGGCAGGGCAAACAGGGCGGCGCGGCCTTTATTCCCTGACCGTTCCTACAGGCGGGGGAAAAACGGTAGCGTCATTGGCATTTGCGCTTTCGCTAGCTGTAAAGAACCATATGGACCGAGTTATTTATGTGATCCCTTATACATCCATTATTGACCAGACCGCGGATGTGTTTTCGGAAATATTAGGAGCAGAAAATGTTTTGGAACACCATTCAGGGGTGGACTACTCTGCCAAGGAAGATGATGAGCCGGCAGCCTACCGCAAAGCATTGGCGGCGGAAAACTGGGATGCTCCGGTGGTGGTTACCACATCCGTGCAATTCTTTGAATCACTTTACGGCAACCATGCGTCACAATGCCGTAAATTACATAACATTGCAAATAGCGTGGTCATTTTTGACGAAGCACAAAACCTGCCGGTTCCTTATTTGCGCCCCTGCGTTGCGGCAATCGCGCAGCTTGTACAGCATTACCGCGCAGCAGCGGTGCTTTGCACGGCCACACAACCAGCTTTGCAGCCCTTGTTTGATGAACTGGCGCCTGGGCTGCAGATGACGGAACTTTGCCCACATCCCAAAGAGCAATATCAGGCATTCCGGCGTACAACGCTAAAAATGCGCGGAGAGTTGGAACAAAGTCAGCTTGGTGCAGAACTGGCAGCGCAGGAACAAGTGCTGTGTATTGTAAACCGGAGAAAAACAGCACAGGAATTATACAATAACCTGCCCAAAGAGGGCAGCTACTGCCTGACAACATTGCTATACCCAGCCCATCGCAAACAGTTATTGCAGGAAATACGGGAACGCTTAAAAGATGGGCTGCCCTGCCGTGTGATATCAACTTCTTTGATCGAAGCGGGTGTTGATGTGGATTTCCCGGCTGTGTACCGCGAGGAAGCAGGTTTGGATTCCATTTTGCAGGCGGCGGGGCGCTGCAATCGAGAGGGAAGACGCCCGGCGGAGCAGAGCTTGGTACAGATTTTCACATTGGAAGGGCAGCATGTACCGCGCATGCTGGAACAGAATGTATCCGCAACGCAAAGCGTCCTGAAAAAATATGCAGATCTGGCATCTCTGGAAGCAATCGAAACATACTTTCTGTTTTACCGTACCTTAAAAGGAGATAAAAGACTGGATGAACAGCAAATTCTGCAAGGGTTCGAGCAGGATATGGAAGGGCGCATTTTCCCCTTTGCAACAGCGGCAGAGAGGTTCCGCTTAATTGAAACACCTGCCGTGACCGTATACATTCCCCAAGGGAAAGGGGAACATTTGCTTGCACGATTGCGTGCAGAAGAGGTAAGCAAAACTTTGTTCCGTCAACTGGGGCAATATGGTGTTCCGGTTTACCCGGATCATCTGAAAACGCTGGAGAATGCCGGGGCGGTTTGCCAAATCAGTGAAGGCATATGGGAATTAACGGACGGAAGCCTTTACGATAACAACACGGGCCTTGCTATGGAAGCTGAAACGGGAGCAGCCTGGTTTGCATAAAGCAAAAGCGGCAGGGAGCCTGCCCTGCCGCTTTTGTGCGCTAAAGTAAAATCAACTATTTCTATCCACGGCATAAGCTGCCGACGCAACTTATTATAAAAGAAAACCGGATGAAAAGCAAACAAAAAGTATACATGATAAAAGGATTGACATTTGGTGCCAAGTAGCGTATATTGAAACTATAGCAAAAATGTAAATTAAAAACAACTGAAAATAAAAATGCAAAGGAGTTGATGCAGATGATCCAGCTGGAAGTATGGGGGAATTATGCTTTGCTCTCGAGGCCTGAGCTAAAAGTCGAAAGGGTTTCATATGAAGTCCTCACCCCTTCCGCGGCACGCGGCATAGTAGAAGCAATCTATTACCACCCCGGCTTACGGTGGAAAATCCGGAAAATCTATGTTATGAACCCAATCCGCTTTACCAACATCCGTCGGAACGAAGTAAAAAGCAAAATTCTTTGTTCCGATGTACGCAGCGCGATGCAGGGAACAGGGAAAGAGCTTTACCTTGCCACGCCCCAGCAGATCGTTCAGCGTGCAGCCATGGTGTTGCAGGACGTTCATTATGTGATTGAGGCAGAATTTGAGATGACTGACCGTGCGGCACCGAGCGACAATCCGGGAAAGTTCCAGGATATTGTTACCCGGCGCATGTCCAGGGGTCAGTGTTTTCATACTCCCTATCTTGGGTGCCGTGAATTTCCTGCCGCATTCCGCGCATGGCCCGGCGGGCCAATCCCGACCATTGAGGAAACACGGGATTTGGGATTCATGCTATATGACTTTAGCTACACTGACCCGCAGAACATAACCCCGATGTATTTCCATGCAAAATTGGAACATGGTGTGTTGAATGTGGCAGACTGCGAGGTGTACCGATGATTTTACAGGCTTTGGTACAATACTATGAAGATTTGCTGGCCAATGGCAAAATCACGCGCCCCGGTTGGACAAGCGCAAAAGTCAGTTGGGCTTTGGAACTGGATGAAAACGGCCAACTGATGGCATTGCACCCCTTGCAGCAAGAGGAAAAGCGCGGAAAAAAAACAGTGCTTGCTCCATGTCAGCTGCAAGTTCCGGAACAGGTTAAACGCTCTAGTGGTGTGGCAGCCAATTTTTTGTGTGATAACAGTGCTTACATGCTCGGCATTGACGGAAAAGGCAAACCGGAGCGTGCAATGCAGTGCTTTGCCGCTGCAAAGGAGCTGCATCTTGCCATTTTACAAAATGTTCCCGGTCAGGCGGCACAGGCAGTGCGGAACTTTTTTATAAACTGGAATCCCAAGGCGGCGGAGCAGAATCCAGCGCTGGAACAAAGTCTCAAGGAACTTTACAAGGGTGGCAATCTGGTATTTCTGATTCGGGAAAACTATGTTCAGGACGATCCGGAAATACAGGAAGCCTGGCAGCGGCAGTGTGATAAGAACACGGATGCACCGGAAATTCGATGCCTGGTTACAGGGCAAAAGGCACCGCTTGCCCGCCTGCACCCGGCGATTAAAGGCGTGACCGGGGCACAGTCTTCCGGCGCATCGATTGTTTCTTTTAATGCGGACGCTTTTTGCTCATACGGACATGAACAGGGGGGCAATGCGCCGGTTGGCAGTTATGCGGCCTTTGCCTATGCACAGGCATTAAACTATCTGCTGGCAGACAGGGAACATGTTCAGCGCGTGGGCGATACCACCATTGTCTGCTGGGCAGCAGGTGGTGAGACCGCCTACCAGCAGGTAGCAATGGATGCATTGTTTGCCATGGATGCGCCTGTCAGCGAAAGCGATGTGCGAAATGCAGTGGACAAGCTGGTTCATGGACAGAGTGTAGAGTGGCAGAACGTGACACTTGACCCACAAAGGCACTTTTATGTGCTTGGCTTGGCCCCTAATGCGGCGCGCCTCTCGGTTCGCTTTTTCTGGCAGGATACATTTCAAACGCTGCTTGATAATGTGCAGAAGCATTATGACCGCTTAGAGATTGTGCGCCCCGCTTATGATAAATTCCCGCGGCTGGGGGTGTATTGGCTGCTGCAGGAAACCGTCAACACCAATTCCCGCAACCCATCGGCAGCACCGCAGCTGGCAGGCGATGTCTTGCGTGCAATCCTGAATAATACAAGGTACCCGGCAACCCTGCTGGATGGCGTTATGATGCGTATCCGCGCAGAGCAAAAAGTAACACGCGGCCGTGCCGCTATTATAAAAGCATACTACCTGCGTAATGAAGATCCCCGTTGCCCAAAGGAGGTATTAACTGTGGAAAATAACAAGGAAACAAATTATCAACCGTATGTTATGGGTCAGCTTTTTGCTGTGCTGGAAGCAATCCAGATGGCGGTAAACCCGGATATCAATACAACCATCAAAGACCGCTATTTTAATGCGGCGGCATCCACCCCAGCTACTGTATTCCCGACAATTCTGATGCTGGCGCAAAAGCATATGCAAAAAATGAGCAAGCCACAAAAGATTTATTACGATAAGCAGATCGCTGCGCTGGCGGGCGGAAAACTGGAAGGAAGCTTTCCCGCACGGCTGACCTTGCCGGAACAAGGCGCTTTTATCCTTGGCTATTACCATCAGACACAGGAACGCTATACAAAGAAAGTGGAGGAATAACAATGGCACAGGCAATCAAAAACCGGTATGATTTTGTAATTCTGTTTGACGTTGAAAACGGAAATCCGAACGGCGACCCGGATGCAGGCAACATGCCGCGTGTCGACCCGGAAACGGGATATGGCATTGTTACAGATGTCTGCTTGAAGCGTAAGATTCGCAACTATGTCGAAGTGGCCAAAGAAGATGAAGCAGGATACCAGATTTACATTAAAGATCAGGTCCCCCTGAACCGCAGCGATAAAAAAGCACTCGAATACTTGGGCATTGATGCTGATGCCAAGGATACCCTGAAAGTCGCCAAGAAAGATGACCCGGAGTTGGACCGTAAAATCCGGGACTTTATGTGCCAGAACTTTTATGATATCCGCACATTTGGCGCCGTTATGACAACCTTTGTAAAAGGCGCACTGAACTGTGGGCAGGTGCGTGGCCCGGTTCAGCTGAGCTTTGCACGCTCGGTAGACCCTGTTCTCCCACAGGAAGTGACCATTACCCGTATTGCCATTACGACCGAAGCGGATGCAGAGCGAAAAGGCACTGAGATGGGCCGCAAGTATGTGATCCCGTATGGCTTGTACCGTGCAGAGGGTTATGTTTCGGCCAACTTGGCCCGCAAAACTACAGGATTCTCAGAGGATGACCTGCAGCTGCTGTGGCAGGCAATCCTGAATATGTTTGAAAATGACCACAGTGCAGCCCGCGGCAAAATGGCAGTTCGGGAACTGATCGTGTTCAAGCATGATTCGGAGCTGGGCAATGCGCCGTCCTATAAACTGTTTGATGCAGTGCATGTCACGCGTGCCGAAGGGGTAGCCTTCCCGCGCAGCTACCATGACTATGTGGTGACCGTGGATGAAAATCTTCCGGCAGGGGTAACGTGTGAGAGGCTGTCGTAATGGTTTCCCCAGATGATTACCTGCTGATGTCCGGTATCCAGCATTTTAGCTTTTGCCGCCGCCAGTGGGCGCTCATACACCTGGAACAACAATGGTCCGAAAACCAACGCACCGCCGAAGGCCGCCTGCAGCATACCCGCTGCCATGATGTTACCCTGACGGAAAAACGCGGCGATTTGCTGATCGCCCGCGGTATGAGGGTCGTCAGCCACCGCTTAAAACTGACCGGCGACTGCGATGTGGTAGAGTTTCACAAGGATCCAAACGGCGTGTCATTGCAGGGCCGCCGCGGCCTGTGGCAGCCCATGCCCGTGGAATATAAGCATGGCCGCAGCAAGGTAAACGATGCCGACCGTTTGCAGCTCTGCGCACAGGCCATGGCGCTGGAAGAAATGCTGGTGTGCGAGGTGCCGGAAGGGGAAATCTTTTATGAAGAAACCCGGCAGCGGGAACATGTTTCCCTGACACCGGAACTGCGCAGCACCGCGCAGACCATGGCGGATGAGATGAACCGCCTGTTTGCGCGCGGCTATACCCCAAAAAGCAAACCCGGCAAGCATTGCAATGCCTGCTCACTGAAAGAGCTTTGCCTGCCGGCGCTGTATCAGCAGGCAGACCCGGCGGCGTATCTGCGGGAGTATATTGAGGAGGGCGCGCCATGAGAAAGCTGCTCAACACCCTGTTTGTCATCAATGAGGACGCTTACCTGACATTGGATGGCGAAAACCTTGTTGTTACCCGCAATAAGCAGGAAACCCACCGTTATGCCCTGCATACGCTGGAAGGCATCGTCTGCTTTACTTACGCGGGTGCCAGCCCCGCTTTGATGGGGGCTTGTGCCCGGCGGGGTATTGACCTTTGCTTTTTTGACCCGTATGGCAGATTTCAGGCCCGCACCGTGGGGGAAGAACGCGGCAATGTGCTGCTGCGTCAGACGCAGTACCGCGTGTCGGATGACCCGGCCCAGAGCTGTCGCTATGCCCGGAGTTTTATCCTTGGTAAAGTGTATAACGCACGCTGGGTGCTGGAACGCGCAACTCGCGATCATCCCCAGCGTGTCCCGGTCGAAAAACTGAAACGCACCTCCACCCAGCTGGCCGCCGCGCTGCCGCTGATACAGACCAGCGATGATCCGGAACAGCTGCGCGGCCTAGAAGGCGAGGCAGCCCAGCGCTACTTTGACTGCCTAAATGACCTGATTCTGCAGCAAAAGCAGGATTTTGTGTTTGAGGGCCGCAGCCGCCGTCCACCGCTGGACAATGTGAATGCGCTGCTTTCGTTTGCCTACAGCATGCTGGCGCGGGAGTGTGCATCCGCCTTGACCGCTGTGGGCCTGGACCCTTATGTTGGCTTTATGCACCGCCCGCGCCCCGGCCGCAAAAGTCTGGCACTTGACCTGATGGAAGAACTGCGGGCAGTTTATGCAGACAGGCTGGTCATCAGCTGCATCAATCAAAAGATCATCACGGCAAAACACCTGCAAAAACAGGAAAATGGTGCCGTACTGCTGACGGATGATGGCCGCAAAGCTTTCCTGACCGCATGGCAGAACAAAAAGAAGGAAGAGATCACCCATCCGTTTTTGAAAGAAAAACTGCCCTGGGGGCTGGTGCCCTATGTTCAGGCGCTTTTGTTGGCCCGTGCTCTGCGCGGCGACCTGGAAGTGTACCCACCGTTTTTCTGGAAGTGAGGTGCCGTTATGTTGGTGCTTGTAACCTATGATGTCAACACCGAAACAGCCGCCGGTCGTCGCAGGCTGCGCAAAGTAGCAAAAGTCTGTGTAGACTACGGCCAGCGGGTGCAAAACTCCGTATTTGAGTGCCTGCTGGATGCCGCGCAATACACGATGTTCAAAGCAAAATTGACCGAACTGATCGATTCGGAATCGGACAGCCTGCGCTTTTATCAACTGGGAAACCATTACAAAAGCAAAGTCGAGCATGTGGGTCTGCACCCGGATTTTGATCAGGATGGAATCTTGTTTGCTTAGTGCGAGGGGAAGGCAATCATAAAATTCCCGGTTCCTTCGCACCAGAAAATATGGAAAAAACAGGGGCAGATAGGGTAAAATACAGCCTTGCCTGTCAGCATGAAGATGCAATCTCCATAAAATTTGTTTCATATGCGCAAAAGTGCCCCACTGTTTTGTGCACTTTTGCTGTCGCTCTCCGCAAGGAGAGCGTGGATAGAAATGGGATGGAGATTAACGGCGTGTCCTATGATGTATGTCGCTCTCCGCAAGGAGAGCGTGGATAGAAATATCAACTGTATGATACATACGCAAAAGTTTTGCGTGTCGCTCTCCGCAAGGAGAGCGTGGATAGAAATCTGAAGAGGTAGAAAATTATGAAGAACAGACGGAGTCGCTCTCCGCAAGGAGAGCGTGGATAGAAATTTTAGAATCCAAGCAGATTGACCCGTCTGTCATGGTCGCTCTCCGCAAGGAGAGCGTGGATAGAAATGCGGTTGGACGCTGAATATTAACGGCCCGATGGGTCGCTCTCCGCAAGGAGAGCGTGGATAGAAATGAATGTGGGGTTCCCGATCGCGGCATTTTTGCTGTCGCTCTCCGCAAGGAGAGCGTGGATAGAAATCACCACATGCTGCATATGCGGGCAGCACGTTATTGTCGCTCTCCGCAAGGAGAGCGTGGATAGAAATACCGAAAACGCCGTTTTGTTCTTGATGACCTCCGTCGCTCTCCGCAAGGAGAGCGTGGATAGAAATCATGGTCCGGTGGACACTGCCCGACACCTGGCCGTCGCTCTCCGCAAGGAGAGCGTGGATAGAAATGCCAAAGCCAGCTCCTTGGCAATCAGGTCCTGCGGGTCGCTCTCCGCAAGGAGAGCGTGGATAGAAATTTGATGACCGCCGGCGACGTGACCGCGCCCAGCGGTCGCTCTCCGCAAGGAGAGCGTGGATAGAAATCGTCACCGTGTCTTTGTACTCATCTTGTACCTTGGTCGCTCTCCGCAAGGAGAGCGTGGATAGAAATCACGCGGCAGACATATCATAGATACGAGAACCAAGTCGCTCTCCGCAAGGAGAGCGTGGATAGAAATTATATTATCAAGATAACAGAAACCGCCCCGCGGGTCGCTCTCCGCAAGGAGAGCGTGGATAGAAATCACACAGTGCAAGTTGTAGTTATCGTAATGCACGTCGCTCTCCGCAAGGAGAGCGTGGATAGAAATTTTTTTGCGGGCGGAATAGAAAACTTATCTTGATAGTCGCTCTCCGCAAGGAGAGCGTGGATAGAAATACAACCGTTTCGGCCGTCCTATTGATGTACAGTGTCGCTCTCCGCAAGGAGAGCGTGGATAGAAATAAATATGTTGTGCAGTGCCGAAAAACTTTGGGCGGTCGCTCTCCGCAAGGAGAGCGTGGATAGAAATTCCGAAAATCCTATGATAAGTGTTAACGAGATACGTCGCTCTCCGCAAGGAGAGCGTGGATAGAAATCTGATCGGCTGTATTAACAGAGCTGTTGATATTATGTCGCTCTCCGCAAGGAGAGCGTGGATAGAAATTTTCTATGGGGCTTGATGGGAGGTTTAAGTTGTGAGTCGCTCTCCGCAAGGAGAGCGTGGATAGAAATTCTCATGTCCGTTGTTTTTCTCCTGCTGGCTGTTGTCGCTCTCCGCAAGGAGAGCGTGGATAGAAATCCAAACATTATAAGACACGCCATCAACTTCCATCGTCGCTCTCCGCAAGGAGAGCGTGGATAGAAATTCTCTCGGATACTTCGGATGTAACTGCCGCAACCGTCGCTCTCCGCAAGGAGAGCGTGGATAGAAATAGCATAGGGTTGGCGAATATCAAGGCGTACATTTCGTCGCTCTCCGCAAGGAGAGCGTGGATAGAAATATGGTCATTTCCTCCAGAATTGTTGTCCGTATCTAGTCGCTCTCCGCAAGGAGAGCGTGGATAGAAATAACTACCGTGTTGCACTGGTACCACATGAGCAAAGTCGCTCTCCGCAAGGAGAGCGTGGATAGAAATTACAATGCAACCAGCAACCCCGCCAACAAGCTGAGTCGCTCTCCGCAAGGAGAGCGTGGATAGAAATATCAAACTACCTCCATGATCTTGTACCCCAGTATGTCGCTCTCCGCAAGGAGAGCGTGGATAGAAATCGGTACCTGGGCATTGAAACAGATCCCCTTGACTGTCGCTCTCCGCAAGGAGAGCGTGGATAGAAATTTTTTGGTATTCGTCCAAGATTATAATGCTTGTGTTGTCGCTCTCCGCAAGGAGAGCGTGGATAGAAATTGTGATGTATCATTAAATTATAAGGAGGTGTTCGTCGCTCTCCGCAAGGAGAGCGTGGATAGAAATCTCCGGTACGATTATCTACATAGTGGTCTTTGTCGTCGCTCTCCGCAAGGAGAGCGTGGATAGAAATCAGCAATCACGGACAACAGCATTTTCCATGTACGGTCGCTCTCCGCAAGGAGAGCGTGGATAGAAATAATAGAATATAGTTATCATAACATCAAGTTGGAAAGTCGCTCTCCGCAAGGAGAGCGTGGATAGAAATCCATGATTACGCCCGCTTTGGTGTTCTCGTAGGCGGTCGCTCTCCGCAAGGAGAGCGTGGATAGAAATCCCAGCGGAAGCCGCCGAGGGGAAAAAGACCAGCGGTCGCTCTCCGCAAGGAGAGCGTGGATAGAAATATCCCACGTTCTGCCGATGATCGTGACATCTAGGGTCGCTCTCCGCAAGGAGAGCGTGGATAGAAATGACACGTCAATGCCGCCAACTTTCATTTTTTCGGCGTCGCTCTCCGCAAGGAGAGCGTGGATAGAAATCAAGGTCCGGTACCCCTGGACCCCGTTGACATCGTCGCTCTCCGCAAGGAGAGCGTGGATAGAAATCCCGCCGCACGTTCATAACCACACAAGGCGACGGTCGCTCTCCGCAAGGAGAGCGTGGATAGAAATGCCCGGCGATTATTGCAAATGTAGTAATAATGCCGGTCGCTCTCCGCAAGGAGAGCGTGGATAGAAATTTTCGGGCCTGTGGGGGCTTTTGGTTGCAAACCCCGTCGCTCTCCGCAAGGAGAGCGTGGATAGAAATCATGTATGCAGCCGTTACCGCGTCAAGCTGGCGCTGTCGCTCTCCGCAAGGAGAGCGTGGATAGAAATTTGAACAACGTTGCTGGTTGCGAAAAGTACGGCGGTCGCTCTCCGCAAGGAGAGCGTGGATAGAAATCATCCTGGCAACCCCAGGAAAAGGGCCCAGGAGGCGTCGCTCTCCGCAAGGAGAGCGTGGATAGAAATGAACGGAATGCCACATTTTACGCCGTAAATAGCCAAGTCGCTCTCCGCAAGGAGAGCGTGGATAGAAATGCGGATGCCTCCAAGATCAGCAAATTAGTATTTGCGTCGCTCTCCGCAAGGAGAGCGTGGATAGAAATTTGAGTTCAAAGTGACAGAGGAAAAGGCGAAGCGTCGCTCTCCGCAAGGAGAGCGTGGATAGAAATGACTTATTAGCGACGGTATTCACGATACCAGGATGGTCGCTCTCCGCAAGGAGAGCGTGGATAGAAATACGGCTGCGTTAAACTCCGTCAAGTCGATGTCGCGTCGCTCTCCGCAAGGAGAGCGTGGATAGAAATATCAACCGCGAAATATCGTTGATACGACCATATGTCGCTCTCCGCAAGGAGAGCGTGGATAGAAATCACCAGCCCACGGGAATTTCCGAAATTGGTGTACCGTCGCTCTCCGCAAGGAGAGCGTGGATAGAAATACAAGGACGGCCGGGTGACGTGTTGCGAATATGAGGGTCGCTCTCCGCAAGGAGAGCGTGGATAGAAATTCTTCCGGCCCCATCGTGAATGACCCATTTATTAAGTCGCTCTCCGCAAGGAGAGCGTGGATAGAAATTAACGTGGGCTTTCCGATCGCCGCATTTTTGCTGAGTCGCTCTCCGCAAGGAGAGCGTGGATAGAAATAGGGATAAATTCGTCATAAATGCAAATTTTGCAATGTCGCTCTCCGCAAGGAGAGCGTGGATAGAAATTTCTTGCGGCGTGTATAATATGGAGCGCTTGCCGGTCGCTCTCCGCAAGGAGAGCGTGGATAGAAATAAGAATGGAAATGGTTAGTTCATCTTGCAGCCGATGTCGCTCTCCGCAAGGAGAGCGTGGATAGAAATACCGTCCGTCTTACTCATGTGTTCGCAAAGTTTGTCGCTCTCCGCAAGGAGAGCGTGGATAGAAATAATACCGACCGGTACGGCCTGGTATATGATCGCGTCGCTCTCCGCAAGGAGAGCGTGGATAGAAATTGCGATTCGGACCCCGTGACCGACAAGGCCTGGGCCGTCGCTCTCCGCAAGGAGAGCGTGGATAGAAATCCTTTGGCCCACGCCTCACATACAGCGATCACGGGTCGCTCTCCGCAAGGAGAGCAGGGAATGTTTCTCTTTCTGACTGTTCAGGGTGGTTTTGTTCATGCGGATATCCGCTTTAATTTTAAAAATTGCTATAGTAAAAAACTCTCGCATAAAATAATATAAAAATATTATATTATCTACTTGACAAGGTACCCCGGTGGGGTATATAGTGAACATACCCCGCCGGGGTACCTTGCATGTGATGGGAGGGTAACATAATGCAGGAAAACGAAAAGAAGGAACCGTGTTGCTGCTGTGCACACAAAACAAAGCATCGCAGTGAAGAAGAGTATAAAAGCCTGGTCCACAGACTGAACCGGATCGAAGGGCAGATTCGGGGCATCCGTGGGATGGTGGAAAACGAAGTGTATTGTCCGGATATTCTGGTGCAGTCGGCGGCGGTAACGGCGGCGATGAACGCGTTCAACCGTGAGCTGCTGGCAAACCATATCCGCACCTGTGTGGCGGATGATATCCGTGCCGGGAATGACGAAGTTGTGGATGAGCTGCTGAAAACGCTGCAGAAACTGATGAAATAAGCATTGCCTGCACAAAATAGCAGAAGCAGAACATGAAATAAATGCACGAGTGTTTGAGCCAGCAAAAATGCCATGCCAGTGCCCAGTACGGTTGTTTTTCTGTTCACAAACATCGGTAAAAGTTTGTGTAACATTACCAGAGCCATGAATAAATGCCAGTCATTCCCTGTGAGAGGGTGTGGATAGAAATGGTAACCTCAATAATACGTCGAATTGCAGGCTAGCCGCTCACCAAAAGGGGAGTGAGGATAGAAACAACTCAAACATCAACAACCCGTGTTCAAACACCAAAGCGAAACCACTCACCAATCATCACACAGGAATTATAGAATCACCACCGCAAAAGAGAGGGAACAGGAGGAAAGAAGTGGAACAATATAACGTAACCGGGATGAGCTGCGCCGCGTGCAGTGCCCGGGTGGAAAAAGCCGTCAGCAAAGTGCCGGGCGTAACATCCTGCTCGGTCAGCCTGCTGACCAACTCAATGGGGGTGGAGGGCACCGCCGCTCCGGCAGATATTGTGGCCGCAGTGGAAGCCGCAGGCTATGGCGCAAGCCCTAAAAACGCTGCCGCCCAGTCCGCCGCGCCGTCAGCAGATGCCTTAAAAGATACCGAGACCCCGCGCCTCAAACGCCGCCTGATTGCCTCGCTGATCTTCTGGGTGGTGCTGATGTACTTCTCCATGGGGCACATGCTATGGAACTGGCCGCTGCCGGGCTTTATGCAGGGCAACCATGTGGCAATGGGTATTTTACAGATGCTGCTCACCATTATCATCATGGTCATCAACCAAAAGTTCTTTATCAGCGGCTTTAAGGCGCTGTGGAACCGTGCCCCCAATATGGATACCCTGGTATCCCTTGGCGCTACTGCGGCCTTTGGCTACAGCACTTACGCTCTGTTTGCCATGACGGTGGCCCAGGTGCAAGGGGATGCCATGGCCGTGATGGGCTATATGGAGGAGTTTTATTTTGAATCCGCCGCAACCATCCTGACCCTGATCACGGTGGGCAAAACGTTGGAAGCCCGCTCCAAGGGCAAGACCACCGATGCCCTGAAAGGCCTGATGAACCTGGCCCCCAAAACCGCAACGCTGCTGCGCAATGGGGCGGAAGTTACCGTTCCCATCGAACAGGTGCAGCAGGGCGATGTGTTTGTGGTGCGTCCCGGCGAGAATATCCCCGTTGACGGCGTGGTGCTGGAAGGCAGCAGCGCGGTGAACGAATCGGCCCTGACCGGTGAGAGCATCCCGGTGGATAAGGCCGAAGGCGACAGCGTGAGCGCCGCAACCCTGAACCAATCCGGCTTTTTGCGCTGCCGTGCCACCCGCGTGGGTCAGGATACTACGCTGGCTCAGATCATCCAGATGGTCAGCGATGCCGCAGCCACCAAGGCACCCATTGCCAAAATTGCAGACCGCGTCTCCGGTGTGTTTGTGCCGGTGGTGATCACGCTGGCCGTTATCACCACCATCGTGTGGCTGCTGGCAGGGCAGACGGTCGGTTTTGCCTTGGCCCGCGGTATTTCAGTGCTGGTCATCAGCTGCCCCTGCGCGCTGGGCCTGGCAACGCCGGTTGCCATTATGGTTGGCAATGGTGTGGGCGCTAAAAACGGCATTCTCTTCAAAACCGCGGTTTCGCTGGAGCAGACCGGTAAAACCGAGATCGTTGCCCTAGATAAAACTGGCACCATCACCAGCGGCGAGCCGCGCGTGACGGATATCCTGCCCGCAGACGGTGTGACGGAGCAGGTACTGATGAGCCTTGCCGCTGCCTTGGAGCAGAAGAGTGAACACCCGCTGGCCCGCGCTGTGCTGCAAAAGGCACAGGAGGATAACCTGACCCCCGCCGAGGTGGCAGATTTCCAGGCTCTGCCCGGCAACGGCCTGACGGCTGTGCTGAACGGCAGTACCCTGTACGGCGGCAACGCCAAGCTGATGCAGACCCTTGGCGTGGCGGTGCCGCAAAAGATGGCATCCAGCGCCGAAGCACTGGCCGCCCAGGGCAAGACCCCGCTGTTCTTTGCCAAGGATGGCACCATGCAGGGCGTTATTGCGGTGGCGGACGTCATCAAGGAGGACAGCCCGCAGGCTGTGCGTGAACTGCAGGGCATGGGCATCCGTGTTGTGATGCTGACCGGCGATAACGAGCGCACCGCCAAAGCCATTGGTGCACAGGCCGGTGTGGACGAAGTGATTGCCGGTGTGCTGCCCGATGGCAAGGAAGCTGTGATCCGCAGCCTGAAAAACAAGGGCCGCGTGGCCATGGTGGGCGATGGCATCAACGATGCACCGGCCCTGACCCGCGCGGATGTCGGTATTGCCATTGGCGCCGGTACGGATGTTGCGATTGACGCCGCTGACGTTGTGCTGATGAAGAGCCGCCTGAGCGATGTGCCCGCCGCCATCCGCCTGAGCCGCGCTACTCTGCACAATATCCACGAAAACCTGTTCTGGGCCTTTGCCTACAATGTGTTGGGCATCCCCCTGGCGGCAGGTGTCTTTATCCCGCTGCTGCACTGGCAGCTGAACCCGATGTACGGCGCTGCGGCCATGAGCCTGTCCAGCTTCTGCGTGGTTTCCAACGCACTGCGGCTGAACCTGTTCGATATTCGCAGCACCAAACATGACCATAAACGCAAAGCACACAAAACAAGCAAAAAGGAGAACACGACCATGAATAAGACCATTAAAATTGAAGGCATGATGTGCGGTCATTGCGAAGCAACCGTGAAAAAGGCACTGGAAGCGCTGGACGGTGTTTCCGCCGCCGAAGTAAGCCACACCGCCGGTACCGCTGTTGTAACGCTGGATAAGCCGGTGGATGACACTGTGCTGAAAAAAGCCGTTGAGGACAAAGATTATACCGTGACCGGCATTGAATAATCCCGGCTCAAAAGCAAAGGAATAAGCATGAAAGCGCCCGCACGCTGCCTTGCAGCAGGCGGGCACTTTTTTGTTGTGGCCCCGCGGTAAAACAGAAAAACTGAAAAAATATTTTGATAAGAATTCTAACATTATTTGCGAAAATCATAACAGAAGGATAACAAAACAATATGATTTGGCCAGTTGCACTTGCACTATAGTGGATAATATTATGGCAATACCGCATAATTCTAAGTGCCGATACGGCGAGCGAGGTGCGGCAGCTGCTAAGCCAAAAGCGCAGATAATACTGGATGTCTTATCGAGCATTTTGGCAACGCAGATGCCGTGCCGCAGCTGCCGGAGCGGTGCTTAAGCCGCAAGGCGGGAATTGTGCGGTGTTGCCTTATACAATCTACATAAAAGATGGGTGCGCCCGTCTTACCCAGCCAACACGAGGGGGCAACACAGATGTATATCAATTTTGGTTCCATCAACAGCCGCCAGGCTGCGGACGGCAGCTGTACTGCACCGCTTACAGTGGATTCCTGCGGAACATGCCGATTGAAAAAGCACGCCAGCCTGCCAACTATTACGCGGTATGATGAAAATGCGTATCAGCTGTTTTATATCGCTGCGGGCAAGGCGCACTTCTGGTTTGATGATGCCGAGCATGTGGTAACAGCGGGTCATATGGTGCTGTACCGCCCGCAGGAAGAGCGCCGCTATATCTACTATCTTGAGGACCACCCGGAGGTGTTCTGGGTCTATTTTTCCGGCAGCGAGGCCGCTGCAGTGCTGCAGGCGCATGAGATTCCGCTGGATGGCCATGTGTTTTACAGCGGCATTATGCCGGAGTACAAAAATACTTTCCGCCGCATGATCCAGGAATTGCAGCTCTGCCAGTACGCCTATCGGGATTATACGGCCGGGCTGTTCCAGATGATGCTGGTGCTGGTCAGCCGCCAGCGGCAGGAACGGCGGTCGATCAACGGCACCACGCGGGAGCAAATCGAAGCCGCAGCCGCCTATTTTAACGAGAATTATACTGCCCGCATCAATGTGGATGAATACGCCGAGTCCCTGCACATGAGCACGGCATGGTTCATCCGTAGCTTCAAACAGTATGTGGGCTTGTCGCCCGCACGGTATATCCAGTCGCTGCGTATCGTCAATGCACAGCGCTTGCTGGAACGCACCAAATACAGCATCGGTGAAGTTTCCGAGATCGTCGGGTATGATAACCCGCTGTATTTCAGCCGTGTGTTCAAAAAGGAAACCGGGCTTTCCCCCGCGCAGTACCGCAAAGCGGAGCGGGCAGGCGAACAGCCGTCCGACCCGCAGGAAGAGGACGCCTGCACCCCCAATATCGACAAAAACCGCAATTCATAGTATAATACCCCCATACACTTTGGTATGGGGGCTTTTTATGTTTGCAGCAGCAATTTGTGTCAGCATCCTGTTGGGGGTGCTGGTTTGGGCACTGCCGAGGCGGCTGTGCGACCGCAGGGCAACCCATGCGGATGTACTGGCCGGGCCGGGCATTGTGCTGGCAGTGTGGATCATCGCAGCATGTGTGTTTGCCCAGCCGGGGCTGGCGCAGGGGTTTGATCTGTTCCGCCTGCTGGCCATCAATGGGGCGGCACTGTGGGCCTGCGGCACTGTGTTGTTACTCCGCCTGCGCAGCGGGCGGCGGTACCGCACACTATGGACGGTTGCTGCGCTGCTGATTGCCGCCATCGGCCTGGAAGTATTCGTGGGCAACGCACCCTATTTTGCAACCCACGGCTACCAGCCCGTTGACCTGCGCGCCTATTTCCAGGATGCCCCGGCGGATGGGGAGCCGATTGCTTTGAACGATGCGCACAGTACCCTTACCTTTACCGGTATCCATCAGCCGCTGTATAACGTTGCGCTGGATGGCGTTGTCTACCAGTATGACGGCAACTATCCGCAGGATCAGAACCCGCTGTTTATCCTGTGGGTGTCCGGGACCGACGAAGCCAGCACCGCCCCGCGCCAGAGCTGGCAGTGGCAGGCGGCCCCGCGAGCGGCACGCAGCCTGGTGCGCACGCTGGATTTTTCCGGCGCGGTGGATACCCTGACCCTGCAAGCGGAGGGCTATAGCGGAGAGTACCGCAGTTATGACCTGAACTATACCGTGCAGGCGGTTCTTGCCAATGTACCCCGCCCGATGGATTTCTCGCTGCTGCGGCTGGCAGTGGTGTATCTGGCACTGCTGGCCTTGTGGGGGCTGCGCCCCGGCGCTGCCGCGTGGCACGAAGCCTACCTGACCCACCGCGCCAAATACCGCCCGGCGGTGCTGGCGCTGGGCTGCATGCTCTGCCTGCTGGCCGCAGCGGCCCCCTTTGCCGATGCCCGCAACTCCGGCGTGGCGACCTCGTTTTATAATGTCGAAAACTGGGACGGCGAAAGCCGTATCACCTTCACCCAGCATATCAGCGATTGGCAGAATGATTCCGCTGCGCAGTATGGCGCTCTGGCCCACAGCCTGCTGAATGGCCGCCTGGATCTGCAGCGCGACCCGCCCGCCGCCATGGCGGAGATGCAGAACCCTTACGATACCGCCGCCCGTCAGAGCGCGGCCCCGGATGCTTTGTGGGATGTTGCTTATTATCAGGGGCGGTACTATGTTTACTTTGGCATTGCGCCGTGCCTGCTGTTCCAGCTGCCGTTTGAGCTGCTGACCGGCGTACCGGACCTGCCGCCCAGCTTGGCCATGATCGTGATGGCCTGGCTGCTGATTTTGGCAGTGTTTGGTTTGGTGCGGCAGGCTGCGCAGCGCTGGTTCCCGTCCGCCTCAGCAGCGGTCTGCCTGCTGGCTGCGGCGGGCATTGCGGGCGGTAGCCAGGTGTACTACCTGCTGCTGCGCCCCTCGGTGTATGAATATGCCATCCTGTGCGGCGCGGCATTTGTGCTGCTGGCCCTGTGGCAGTGGCTGTGCGCCGCCAACACCCCGGTGCAGCACCATGGCAAAATCATGCTGCACATGGCGCTTGGCAGCCTGTGCATGGCGCTGGTGGCGGGATGCCGCCCCCAGATGGAGCTGTTTGCCGTGCTCTGCCTGCCGATTTTCTGGCCGCAGTATATCCGGCAAAAACGCTTGCGCAGCAAGCAGGGAATAACCGAAGCCATCGCCTTTGTTCTGCCGGTTATTCTGGTAGCCCTGGGGCTGATGGCCTACAATGCCGCGCGGTTCGGCTCGCCATTTGATTTTGGCGCCAATTACAACCTGACCAGCAACGATATGACCCACCGCGGCTTCCGCATTGGGCGGCTGGCCCCGGCGTTGTTCACCTATTTCCTGTCCCTGCCGGTGGTGCAGGCGGTGTTCCCCTACCTGGCGGGTACCAAAATGCAGACAAACTTTATGGGTATGACCATTACCGAAGTATTTTACGGCGGTGCCCTGGTCAGTCTGCCGCTGCTGTGGGCCTTTGCGGCCCTGCCTTTGCTGCGCCGCCGTATGGCAAGGCAGAAAGACCTGCGCGCCATGGTGCTGCTGCCCGTGCTGCTGGCTGTTATTCTGGCCGCGTTGGACTGCCAGATGGCCGGTGTGCTCTACCGCTATCTCAGCGACTATTTAACCCCGCTGCTGTTCGCCGCCGCATTGGTCTGGCTGTGGGCCGAAAGCGCCCTTGCCCCGCGTGTGCAGGCCGCCGCATCGGGCAGCATCCTGCATACCGTGCAGCACATGCTGCAGGGGGCGATGCTGGCAGCTGTTGCCGTGGGGATCTGTTACAGCTTCTGTGTCTACTTTGCTGCGGAACCGGGCCTTCTGGGCCAGAATCCCGCGCTGTACCAGAATGTCAGCCGTCTGGTGCAGTTCTGGCTGTAAAATCAGGGCGAAAACAAAATTCAGCAAAATTCAAATTAGGGCAATCCCGCATAATTCCCGCCTTACGGCTTAAGCCCCGCTTCGGCGGCTGCGGCACGGCATCTG
>OGTB01000849.1_pt1 | contig 22810 bp, 20 predicted proteins | sample 1553611 | NCBI WGS metagenome assembly OGTB01 (sample SAMEA2580032, study PRJEB22360) | human gut metagenome | biome: human gut; feature: human-associated habitat; material: faeces | place: Denmark | collected 2008/2010 | reverse complement strand
AAAGGCTGTCTAAATTCTTATCCCACCCCTGTCCAGTTTTAGCATAGCACTCGACACCCTTAAACCAAGGCTAACGCCTTGAGGAAGATCAAAACCATACAACCGCAGCAAGAGCAATACAAATGAAAACCATATGACCAGCAGAGCTGTGGGAAGAATCAAAACCTTAAAACCAGCCTGCGGCTGTAAGAACTACAACTCATCCGTCGGCTGCGCCGACACCTTCCCTGAAGGGCAAGGTTAACCCCCTTAAACCTCACTTCGTTCGAGAATATACTATACAACTCGCTTCGCTCGAGGCAATCAACCCTATCTGCCCGGCCTTTTTAGAAACTGCACCCCTTTTGCCCTCCGGGCACTTCCCTCCGTTGGGGGCAGCTTGCGATGTGAAATGAAAAAATCGATGATTTTGTTTTGAACTTATATAGGCACCTTCCCCGTCTGGGAAGGCAAGTATTGTGCAGAGACGCATCAATGTTTCCGCACGCAAAAAGACCGTGAAGAGTGATTGCTCACTTTTCACGGTCTCTTATTTCAGATTTCAAATAGTCTCAAAAAAGAGATTATTTTGCGATCTTAGCTACAACGCCTGCGCCAACGGTACGGCCACCTTCGCGGATAGCGAAACGCTGGCCTTCTTCCATAGCGATCGGGGTGATGAGCTTAACGCTCATTTCTACGTTATCGCCTGGCATGCACATTTCGGTGCCTTCCGGAAGGGTGATGTCGCCGGTTACGTCGGTGGTTCTGAAGAAGAACTGTGGACGATAGCCGTTGAAGAACGGTGTATGACGGCCGCCTTCATCTTTGGTCAGAACGTATACCTGAGCGGTGAATTCTGTGTGCGGATGAACGCTGCCTGGTTTGGAGAGGACCTGGCCTCTTTCGATGTCTTTACGATCAATACCACGGAGCAGAGCGCCGATGTTGTCGCCTGCCATAGCCTGGTCGAGGGTCTTTCTGAACATTTCAACGCCGGTTACGACGGTTTCGGTCGGTTTTTCCTGCAGGCCGACGATTTCAGCCGGGTCGCCGACTTTGACGGTACCACGTTCAACTCTGCCTGTAGCAACTGTGCCACGGCCGGTGATGGTGAATACGTCTTCGACTGGCATCAGGAATGGTTTATCAGTGTCACGTTCCGGAGTCGGGATGTATTCGTCAACAGCCTTCATCAGGTCACGGATCTTCTGTTCATCTTCCGGGTTGCCGTTCAGAGCGCCGAGAGCGGAGCCAACGATAATCGGCACTTCATCGCCTGGATAGTCATAGGAAGAGAGGAGGTCTCTGATTTCCATTTCTACGAGGTCGATCAGTTCCGGATCGTCTACCTGGTCAGCTTTGTTCAGGAATACAACGATAGCCGGTACGCCTACCTGCTTAGCGAGCAGAATGTGTTCGCGGGTCTGCGGCATCGGGCCGTCAGCTGCGGATACTACGAGGATAGCGCCGTCCATCTGAGCTGCGCCGGTGATCATGTTCTTGACATAGTCAGCGTGCCCTGGGCAGTCTACGTGTGCGTAGTGGCGGGTTTCGGTTTCGTATTCAACGGTGGAGGTGTTGATTGTGATACCACGAGCTCTTTCTTCCGGTGCTTTATCGATGGAAGCGTAGTCGAGGAAGTTTGCTTTGCCTTCTTCAGCCAGAACTTTGGTGATAGCAGCGGTCAGGGTTGTTTTACCATGATCGACGTGGCCGATGGTGCCGATGTTAACATGCGGCTTTGTTCTTTCGTAATGTGCTTTAGCCATTGTAAGATTTCTCCTTTAATTATTTGTTTCCGAGTCTTTCTTCAGTAATCTGCTGGGAAATAGCTTTCGGAACTTCTTCATAATGATCGAATGTCATGGTGAAGGTACCGCGGCCCTGTGTGGAGCTGCGGAGGCCTGTTGCGTAGCCGAACATTTCGGACAGCGGAACGAAGCCTTTGATTCTGGATTCGCCGTTTTCTGTTTCCATGCCTTCAATACGTCCGCGACGGGAGTTGAGGCCGCCGATAACGTCGCCCATGTAATCTTCCGGAACGTCAACTTCAACGCTCATGTATGGTTCGAGGAGGACAGGATCTGCCTTCTTAGCGCCATCTTTGAACGCCATGGAGCCTGCAACCTTGAATGCCATTTCGGAGGAGTCGACATCATGATAGGAACCGTCATAAACGGTAACTTTGATATCAACCATCGGATATCCAGCTACAACGCCGTCCTGCATAGCGGCTTCGACGCCGGTCTGAATCGGGTTGATGAATTCCTTAGGAATAACGCCGCCGACAACTGCGTTTTCGAAGGTGAAGCCTTTGCCAGCTTCCTGCGGTTCGAGACGCAGCCAGCAGTGACCGTACTGACCATGACCACCGGTTTGACGAATGAATTTGCCTTCGGATTCGACGGACTTGCGGATGGTTTCGCGGTAAGCTACCTGCGGCTTGCCTACGGTGCATTCAACGTTGAATTCACGTCTCATGCGGTCAACGATGATGTCCAGATGGAGTTCGCCCATGCCGGAGATGATCGTCTGGTTGGATTCTGGATCTGTATGTACTCTGAATGTCGGATCTTCTTCAGCCAGTCTCTGGAGAGCATTGCCCATCTTTTCCTGGTCTGCTTTGGTCTTCGGTTCAACAGCAACGGAAATAACCGGTTCCGGGAATTCCATTTTTTCAAGGATAATCGGATGATCTACATCACAGAGTGTATCGCCTGTGGTTACATCCTTGAAGCCTACAGCTGCAGCGATATCGCCGGTGTAAGCTACGTCGATTTCCTTACGGTGGTTAGCATGCATGAGGAGGATACGGCCTACGCGTTCCTTCTTGCCCTTTGTGGAGTTGAGGACGTAGGTGCCCTGATGCATTTCGCCGGAGTATACACGGAAATATGCGAGTTTGCCAACGAATGGGTCAGCCATGATCTTGAATGCAAGAGCAGAAAGCGGAGCATTGTCGTCTACCGAGCGTTCATCTGGTTCTCCGTCGAGGCTTGTGCCTTTAACCGGCGGGATGTCCAGCGGGGACGGGAGGTAGTCGAGGACTGCGTCCAGCAGGAGCTGGATGCCTTTGTTCTTGTATGCGGATCCGCAGAATACCGGGAACAGTGCGCAGTCAAGAACCTGCTTACGGATGGAAGCTTTGATTTCGTCGATGGTCAGTTCCTGGCCGTCGAGGTATTTTTCCATCAGTTCATCGCTGCCTTCAGCAGCAACTTCGCAGATCTTGTCGCGGAGTTCTTCAGCCTGATCTCTCAGGTCTTCCGGGATTTCTTCTACATGGATATTCTGTCCAAGGTCGTCTTCATACATTTCAGCCTTCATTGTCAGCAGGTCGATGATGCCTTTGAAGGTATCCTGCTTGCCGATTGGAAGCTGCATTGGAATTGCCTTAGCATGAAGGCGGATATCCATGGTTTTTACTGCATGGAGGAAGTCAGCGCCTACGGTATCCATCTTGTTGATGAATGCAATACGCGGAACACGATAGTGATCTGCCTGTCTCCATACGGTTTCGGACTGGGTCTGGACGCCGTCTTTAGCGCTGAATACAGCTACGGAACCGTCGAGTACGCGCAGGGAACGTTCAACTTCTACTGTGAAGTCTACGTGCCCTGGGGTGTCGATGATGTTGACTCTGTAACCTTTCCAGTGGCAGGTGGTAGCAGCAGACGTAATTGTGATGCCGCGTTCCTGTTCCTGTACCATCCAGTCCATGGTAGCAGCGCCATCATGAACTTCCCCGATCTTATGGTTTACACCGGTATAAAACAGGATACGTTCCGTGGTTGTTGTCTTGCCGGCATCGATATGAGCCATGATGCCGATGTTTCTTGTTTTTTCAAGCGGAAATTCTCTGCCCACGATTGTTACTCCTTCTTATATTACCAGCGATAATGAGCGAAAGCCTTGTTAGCTTCTGCCATTTTATGTGTGTCTTCTTTCTTCTTTACAGCTGCGCCCGTATTGTTGTAAGCGTCCATCAGTTCACCTGCAAGACGTTCCTGCATTGTACGTTCGCTGCGCTGACGAGCATAGCTGACCATCCAGCGGATGCCCAGAGTCAGACGGCGGTCTGCTCTTACTTCAACCGGTACCTGGTAGTTAGCGCCGCCTACACGACGAGCACGAACTTCGAGGACTGGCATTACATTATTGAGAGCCTGTTCGAAAATTTCGATTGGTTCTTTATCAAGTTTGCTCTGGCAGATGTCGAATGCACCGTAAACGATGGATTCTGCTACACCCTTCTTGCCGTCAAGCATAACTCTGTTGATGAAACGGGTAACGATCTTGTTCCCATACACGGGATCCGGAAGAACGTCACGTTTCGGAACAGCACCTTTTCTCGGCATTGTTAATTTCCTCCTTTAAAGTAGTTCATTGATCACATTATGATTCGTTTCAAATTATTTCTTGTCGCGTTTAGCGCCGTATTTAGAACGGCCCTGCTGACGTCCGGATACACCTACGGTATCGAGAGCGCCGCGGATAATGTGGTAACGAACACCTGGAAGATCCTTAACACGGCCGCCTCTGATGAGGACGACGCTGTGTTCCTGCAGGTTATGGCCTTCGCCCGGAATGTAAGCAGAAACTTCGATTCCGTTGGTCAGGCGTACACGTGCTACTTTACGAAGAGCAGAGTTTGGCTTCTTCGGTGTAGCTGTGTAAACTCTTGTGCAGACACCACGTTTCTGTGGGGACTGTTTCAGAGCCGGGGTCTTCGCTTTGGTAGCCAGAGTCTGGCGGCCTTTACGAACCAGCTGATTGATTGTCGGCAAAATGGGCACCTCCTTTCCATAAAGGGAAATTTATAATTGATCCTCCGGAGCATAGCCCCGATGGATATTACCGGGATTTGAGAACGGCAGCGGAAGCGGCTTTTACCTTGATCCCGCACGCGCGGCCGATTTCTTTCTTCGTGAATCCCTGTTCCACAGGAATTCCTGACGACTGGCAGGCCTCCATCAATGGACGGGAAATGCGCTCGTCACAGTCCGATGCGATAAATACGCATGCGGCTTCCTGCTTTTCGACGGCCCGCTCCGTTTCTTTCATTCCTACAACAAAAGCTGCTGATTTCAATTCTTCCAGTGTCATTCATTCTCACCTGCTTTACAGCACACTAAATCCACGCAACATTGGAATTATAACATTCCTTCTATCCGATGTCAACATTTCCCATAGCGAATTTTTCCCGTGTTTATGCAGAACTTTTTTACCACGTACCCTCGCGTACCATAGCCTTGAAAATGCCCGTTTCACGGGACTGGCGGCATGCCCTTTTTCCATCAGGAAATGAGAATGCACAAAATATTCCCAAATTCTCCTCTTCATTTTATTTTTATTTTTCAAAAATTTTTCATAAGAAGAACGAAAAACCATCCTATGATACAATAGGAAAAGCGTTAAGAAAGGAACTCATTATGAAACTGGAAAATATCGTCATATACTGCGGCTCGCACTTCGGAGCCGAACTCTCCTATGCATCCTTTGCCGGAGAACTCGCTGAAGCCATTGCCAAGAGCGGCCGCACCATCACATACGGCGGCGGCACTGTCGGCCTCATGGGCATCGTCGCTGACGCAGCCATGGCAGCAGGCGGCAAAGTCATCGGCGTCATTCCCGAAGTCTTCATCCTGAAGGAACAGGCACACCGCGGCATCACAGAGCTCATCGAAGTCCCCGACATGGTCGAAAGAAAGAAAATCATGATAGGATCCGGCCATGCCTTCATCGCCCTTCCCGGAGGCCCTGGCACGCTGGAGGAATTCTCCGATACCATCAGCCACCTGCGCATTTACGGAGAAGGGAAACGTCCGCCCGTCATCATTGCGAACGTCGACGGTTTCTACGATCCCCTCCTCTCCCTCATCAATACATGGGAAGAAGAAGGCTTCATGGAAGAAGGCGACCGCGATAACATTTTCATCTGCAGCAGCGTCGATGAAATCATGAAAGTCATTTCCGACCACGAAATCTGATTTCCATTCCTTATATATAGAGCGGATGGGAATGGTATAATAATAAAGCAAACTCAATTTGGGAGGTACAACATGAAAGTCACAGCAGACGATCGTCTTTTTGAAGAAATCCCCGGCCTTTGCATCGGCATCATTGCCCTTCGTGCAGCCGACAACCGCGGACTGAACCGCGAAGCAGAACTCTTCCGCCGCAGATGCTGCACGGAAGCCAACCTGCTCCTGAAAATGAACCCCGGCATGGCAGATGGAGACATCGCATCCTACCAGAAAGCTTTTGAAACCCTTGGCGAAGAAGGAAAATCTTCTGCCCTTGAAACTGTCATCCGCGAATACAAGAAAGGCCTTGGCATCGCTGAGGAAGAAGAAACGGACGACGACATTGAAATCCTTACCGCACCGAAGCAGGCATCCATGGATGAACTGGCAGGCTCGGACATTCTCCCCCGCGTCAATCCGGTCATGGACATGGTCCGCGGCGGCATGCTGAAATTCCACGTCGACATCCATGCCTACGATATGGGAAGAAATGACGACGTCCTCAGGATCGAACGCACCGAAAACGGCGCACGCGTCACCCTGGGAGACAAAGTCTCTGAAAACGCTTGGCTGACTGACGGCGAAGAAGCAGGCGCCGTCAACGAAGACTCTGAAAACATCCTCGTCCTCATCACAGGATTCGGGGAAAGCCGCAAAAAGGTCGCTGTTGCAAGAAATGAACTTGCCCGCCGCCTGAAATCCGCCTTTGACCGCTCCGTCGAAGTAGGCTGGATCGAAGCCAGCCCGCATGAATTCACCTCGGCTATCTGAGGCATCCATGAAATATATTGCACTTGACTTTGAAACGGCGTACTGGGGTCCCGCCAATGCCTGCTCGCTTGGAATCGTCACAAGCGACGGACACGAAGTCATCGATGAATGGTACCATCTCATTCATCCGCTCAGCCTGAACTTCGATGAAGGCTGCTCGAAAATCAACGGCATCTATCCGGAAGACGTCATCGACGAGGACGAATTTCCCTACTTCTGGAAGGACATCGCCATGCGCCTTGAGGGCGGCATCGTCTTTGCCCACAACGCGCGCTTCGATATGGGCGTCCTTGCTTCTGCCATTGATACATACCAGCTTCCCGACATCCACTTCCGCTACGGCGACACCGTCGTCCTTTCCAGAAAGCTCTGGGCGGACCTGCCGAACCATAAGCTGAACACCGTCGCCGAAGAGCTGGGTTTCACATTCAACCATCATCAGGAGTTAGATGATGCAAGAGCCTGCGAATACATCGTAAGGAGCGCCATCGAAAAGACAGGCGCACCCGATGCGGAAGCCCTCATGAAAATGACCGGCCAGCAGCTGAAGCGCTTCGCCATCAAGCGCGGCGCCAAACGCCTTCTTGCACCGTGAAAGGAGATCCCTATGATATCCTGTATCCTTGCCGTCCCGTGCGGCCATCTGAAACTGACAGAAGAAAACGGATTCATCACTGCATGTGACTGGACAGAGGAAGCACCCTTCCCTGCCGAGACCGCGCTTCTTAAAAAAGCAGAAAAGGAACTGGAGGAATACTTCAAGGGAAAAAGGAAGACCTTCGGCCTTCCCGTGCAGCCCAAAGGAACTGCCTTTGAGAAGGACGTGTGGAGCGTACTTGAAAAGATTCCTTACGGACATCTCATGACTTACGGGGAAATCGCCAAGGAAATCGGCCGCCCCAAAGCCTCCCGCGCCGTAGGAAATGCCTGCGGCAAGAATCCCGTCTGCGTCATCATCCCCTGCCACAGAGTCGTAGGGAAAAATAATGACGGCGGTTATTCTAACGGCATGAAGTATAAGTATGCCCTATGGAAAGAAGAAGGAATTGAGAGGAAATAAAGAAGGGGCTGTGACAAAATTCGTTAAAACGCTGCTTCTCCCTTTTCTCGAGCAAAGCGAGGTTTAAGGGTGTTAACCTTGCTCCGAAGGAGAAGGTCCCGGCGAAGCCGGGGAATACAGTAGTTCTCGAGCGCAGCGAGGTTTTTAGGTTTTCAGACAGAACAAATAAATACATTTGTTAGATAATCCTTTAATGGAATATTCCAATAGAAAAAGGTGCTGTGGCAAAATGATAAACCATTTTGTCACAGCACCTTTTTTGCTACCGTTTATTCCGCAGCAGCTTTTAAGGTTTTTTCTACAGCTGCCTTGATTGTCTCGTAATCCTGTCCGGGCTGGGCTTCGAAAAGCTTTTCCCCGTCGATGAAGAGGCTCGGTACATAGTAGTACTTGCCGTTGTATGGAGTGACGAGCTCCGGCTGCAGCTGTTCATCGATCACTTCTACTTCTGCATTGGCATATTCCGGTTTCTGGCAAAGTTCCTCGAATGCCTTCTTCGCTTTTGCGCAGTACGGGCATCCCGGGATCTTGATCATGGTAATTTTTTTCATGGAACATTCCTCCTTCTTGGAAATTTGGATTCCTGTATTTAAGATACTCTGTTTCCCCTGAAATTGCCAGTATCGAAAAAATTCTTTTTAGTCTTGTTTCAGAAAATCCAAAAGACCGGGAATGATCCCGGCCTCTTTTCATTCAAGCCCTCTAATCAGTCAGAGTTCTTGAAGTATAATTTGAAATTGGAGTCCTGCACTCTCGGGCTCTTCGGTCCTTTCGGACGATTGCCGCGACCGCCTTCGAAATGACGGCCTCCGCGCTTTCCTTCGAAACGGCGTCCTTCTCTGTCGCCGCGGCCTTCACGGTCGCCGCGTCCTTCGAAGTGTCTTCTCGGGCGGTTTCCGCCTTCGAAACGACGGTGTCCGCCGCCGCTTCTTCTTCTGAAGTTCGGAGCTTCTTCCGTGATCTTGACCGGAGTAACGTCCGGCTGTTTGGTCAGCAGTTTGATAGCTGCTGCAACGAGGGATACGGAGTCCTGGTCATTCAGGAGTTCTTCGGCGCTTTCGCGGAACTGTTCGAGTCCGCCAGCCTGAGCTGCTTCGGAAAGGCTTTCAATGGCAGCCTTCTGGTTTTCTTCCATGACTTCGGTCAGTGTCGGTACAGAGCGGCGGGTAATGCGGCGGCGGATGACTCTTTCGATGTCACGCAGCTGGCCCATTTCTCTGGAAATGACGAATGTCGTAGCAAGACCGGTCTGTCCTGCGCGGCCTGTACGGCCTACGCGGTGTACATAGATTTCCGGATCCTGCGGCATATCGAAGTTGTAAACGTGTGTGACGCCGGAAATATCAAGGCCTCTGGCAGCGACGTCGGTAGCAACGAGGATATCAATGGTGCCTTCCTTGAACTGGCGTACGACGGTGTCTCTCTTCTGCTGGGACAGGTCGCCGTGAAGACCTTCGGCCATGTAGCCTCTCTTCTTCAGAGCTTCGGTGACTTCATCGCAGCGGCGCTTGGTGCGTACGAATACGATAGCCAGTTCGGGATCCTGCATATCGAGCAGACGGCAGAGTGCGTCAAATTTCTGACGGTCCGGCAGTTCGATGTATTCCTGTTCGATCAGGTCGATGGTTACGGTAGCAGCCTTGATCTTGACGACTTCCGGGTCCTTCAGGAATGTTTCAGCGAGTTCACGGATCGGTCCAGGCATGGTAGCGGAGAAGAACATGGTCTGTCTTTCTTCCGGAATAGCAGCAAGGATCGTGCGGATGTCGTCGATGAATCCCATATCGACCATTTCATCGCCTTCATCAAGGACGAGAATCTGTACATTGGAGAGGTCGATCGTGCCGCGCTTCATATGGTCCATCAGACGGCCCGGGGTAGCTACGATGATGTTTGGTTTCTTGCGGAGTGCCTTGAACTGGCGTTCAATATCCTGACCGCCGTAGATCGGCAGTGCGTGGATCGGCAGGTACTGTGCAAGATGGTTGATTTCTTCAGCGGACTGGATAGCCAGTTCTCTGGTTGGCGAAAGGATGACTGCCTGCGGACCTGGCTTTGTTGTGTCAATGCGTTCCAGTACAGGGATACCGAATGCTGCGGTTTTGCCTGTGCCTGTCTGTGCCTGACCAATCAGATCCTTTCCGGAAAGTGCTACTGGAATGGAGACCTTCTGGATCGGGGTCGGTTCCTCGAACCCCATATCCTTTACGGCCTGCAGAATTTCCGGCTGGATTCCTAATTCGTCAAAAGTTTCGTACATGTGTTTCCTCCTGTGTGCGCCATGGGTACGCATTCGCTCATCGCTAATAAAAAAGGCAGGCGTCTCAATCTATGCATCTTTGCATCTTCCGGGTCTTCGTATCTGCGGATCCATCCGCTCCCGGGCACTAAAAAAAGAGAACACTACAAGCGTCTCTCCCATGATTTACGTTTCTCGGTTGTCCGTTCTCGTTAGTACATGCCTGCTCATTGATGTTATTATATCACACTTTTTCAATTAAAAGTAAAATATTTCAGAAAATATCAAAAATAGTCAATATTTTTTAGAAAAAGAGTACCCTTTTATCTATAATCCCTCAAAATCAGAAATATTTCTTGAAAATGGCTGGAGATACCACATAATTACCGAAATACTATTCCATTTCATACAGATTGTCATAGAAGCGAAACGGGAGTATCCGCCGCTTTCCCATTCAGGAAATGCATTCATGCAAAGAAAAAGCCGCAGGAAATGCATCGCATTCCCGCAGCTCTCTATATAACAGCCTCTTTATAATACCCCGCTTACAGTCTGACCTGCATGCCTGTGAACCATTCTCTTCCATGGACGTAAAGGTCGTCCACTTTCTTGTCGAACCAGTTATAGACGCCCGCCGTCATGGACCAGTCGTCCCAGCGTTTCCGGATGGACGTGTTCAGCGTCTGGAATGTATACGCTTCATCATCAAAGCGGTAGTGGTCCTGGAAGGTATCCCAGATGGCGCCCGACCAGCCGTAATCATCATGATCATCATAGAAAAGAGCGGCCGTCACCGTATGGCGCGCGCGGTTGTCGAGCATCGTGCCGTCCGTCTTGTTCTCGGCATCGAGGTACACATGCGAAAGTCGCCAGTTCCAGCGGCTTCCCATCGGCGCGGAAAGCTCTGTCTCCACGCCCTCGATGTCGGCGCGGTTCACGTTTTCATAATGGTAGACGGCATCGCTCACCTGCACGATGTCGATCAGGTTCTTCACGCGGTTCTTGAACCAGGTCACCTTGCCCTTGAGATTTCCCAATTCCCATTCATATGAAAGATCGAGGGAGCGGGATTTCTCCGGAGAAAGATCGGGATTGCCGTAAATGCGGTAAGCGAAATGATTGAGATTGAGGTACATTTCCGAAACTGTCGGCGCGCAGTATCCGGCGCCATAGTCTGCCTTGATCCTGTTATGGGGATCCAGCTCCCATGTCGCGCCCAGTCTTGGCACGCCGTAATCACCGAAGCGGTTGTTATGCTCCATGCGGAAGGATGGTGTCAGCGTCACGCCCCCGCCCATCGTCCAGAAATCCGTCACATAGAGCGCCGCATTCTCGATGCTGTGCCCTTCTTCTTCCTTTCCTTCGCCGAGGCGCGTCCCCGTGTACGACGTCATGCGGTAATCCCCGCCGTACGTCACGCGGTGCTTGTCAAAGGTCATCGTGTCCTTTCCGGAAAGCGCCCACTCCGTGTACTCCGCCTTGTCGTAATCGCTGGCAGGGTACAACGTGTCCAGCATGGAATTCACGAATGGCGGAAGGATGCCCGTAAAATCAGGACGGTCATTGCTCGTCTTCGAATTCTTCGTAAGGCGGCTGTAGGAAACGCTGCCTTCGTATTCATTTCTGTCCGTCTTTCCTGTATACGTGAGGAACGTGTCCGTCTCATGACGGTCGATGCGGCTCCTGTCATCCTTCTGGAGCGGCAGGTACAGCCGGCCCATCTGCATGCCGCCGTCAGCAAAGCGCGTCAGCATCGATTCGTCGAAGTAATTCACGCCGAAGCGCACCTTGTTCTCGTTCCTGTTCTCGAAATCATAGACCGTATCGAGCCCGATTTCCTGTCTTCTGCCATAGCCCGGCACATCCCAGCCGTCCGTTATGATGCCGCGTTCATCCGTCCCCTGGTTCCTGTAGGAAAGAGGGCGCACCTTTGCCGTGCTGTAATGGAAGGAGGAATTCCAGCGGCCGAGTTTCCCAGTCGTATAGCGGAGGTCCTCGCCCCACTCCGCCTCCCCCGTGTGGAAGCCGAGCACCGTTTCTTCCTTGTCCGGCTTCTTCGTGATGATATTGATGACGCCGCCCATGCCGTCTGAGCCGTACATCGCACCCGACGGACCCCTCACGACTTCGATCTTGTCGATCGTGGAAAGAGGAATCCTTGAAAGAAGGTAGGCATTCTTTGTCTGGCTCGTATCCTCATCCGCCATGCGCCTGCCGTCAACAAGGATCAGCACCTGATTCGTATTCATGCCGCGGAGCATCACCTGCGTGCCGCCCATGGAAGCCGTGCTGCCGGCCTTCCCGCTTGAAAGGTTGATTCCCGTCACAAGCTCCAGGGCCTGCGTCGCATTCACCGCGCCAAGGCTTTCGATTTCCTTCTGATCGACGACCTGGACCGCCTGCGGTTCCTTCTTCGATTCGACTGGCATCTTTTCTGCCGTCACAACCATCTCCGGAAGCGAATATACCTCTTCTGCGCCGGAAGAAATCGGCATCAAGAGAGCCCCTTCCATGGAAAGAAGCACTGCCTTCTTTATTATATTTTTCTTATTAATAGAGCCGCGCGGCTGATTCATCATGATCCCCCCTTGCCAGAGCCTGACCGGCAGGCTGCCTGTATTTATTCCTTTCTATTATACTTCATGGTCCGAATGCGCTCTCAAAAAATTTTTCAAAAAATATTTATGTAACTTATTGAATATTTATTCTAAAAGTTGTATTATTATTTCAATCCAAAAACGTGCGGATTTTTATATTTCTTCAAAAATTGAGATTTGATGGAAATAATCCACATATCCGCCGAATATCGTTTATGCAATATTGCATAAACATGCATTTATGCCATAGAAAAGAGGTCCTCGGAATGTACGAAAAGGAAGTCAAGGAAAAAACATCGCAGATCCTGCCAAAGGTGGTGGGATGGAGACGACACTTCCATGAATATCCTGAAGTGTCCGGAGAAGAAAAAGAGACTTCCCTTTATATCCAGCAGGTCCTCACTGAACTCGGCATCCCCTTTGAAACAGGCTTCTTCGGGACGGCAGTCCTTGGGACTATCAAAGGCGATCTTCCCGGCAAGACCGTAGCCCTCAGAGCCGACATGGATGCCCTCCCCGTCACCGAATTGACAGGCCTGCCCTTTGCTTCGAAAAACAAAGGCGTCATGCACGCATGCGGCCACGACGGCCACATGTCCATCCTTCTCGGCGCTGCCGCTGTCCTCCAGTCCATGAAGAGCCAGCTCCACGGCACAGTGAAGCTCGTATTCCAGCCGGCTGAAGAAGAAGCTTCCATCGGGGGCGGACGCCACATCGCCGCTTCCGGCAAGCTCGATGACATCGAAGAAATCTACGGCCTCCACGTATGGCCTGAACTTCCCGTCGGGCAGGTCGGACTGAAAAAAGGAAATCTCATGGCAGCATCCGATCGTTTCTACGTCCACGTCAAAGGGAAATCCACCCACGCAGCGCAGCCGCACAATGGCACGGATGCTCTCGTAGCCGCTGCCCACTTCATCATCGACGTGCAGACACTCATCTCCCGTGAGATGAACCCGATGGAAAATGTCGTATGCACCATCGGCCTCATGAATGCAGGCACCCGCTACAACGTAGGCGTCGAAGATGCTTACCTCGAAGGTACCGTCCGTACGTACACCCCGGCCCTCCGCGACAAGATGGAACAGCGTCTGGGAGAACTCCTCAAAGGGCTCGACTACACGTTTGGCACCCATTCCGAACTGAACTACGTACGCGGCCACAGCGCCACGATCAATACACCGGAAAAGATTGACTTCCTCGATGAAGTTGCCAAGACCTACATCGGCAAGGAACACATCACCCATCCGGAATTCCCGTCCATGTGTGCAGAAGACTTCTCCTACTACCTTGAAAAATTCCCCGGCGCCTTCCTCTGGCTCGGCACCGGCAAGGAAGGAACTCCTGCCCTGCACAATGCAAGCTTCGCTCTAGACGAATCCATCCTTCCACTGGGCATCATCATGGAAGCAGGCGCCTGCCTCGAAACTTTAGCCAAAGAATAATCCCGTTCGAAAGAACATTTCCCTCTGAGAGGTATATCATGAAAAGCTTACTCAATAAACCGTTCCTGAGCATGACCGACTACACACCCGAAGAATTCGCATACTACCTGGACCTCGCAGCCGCTCTTAAGAAAGACAAGAAAGAAGGCAAGGAAATCCAGACACTGAAGGGAAAGAACTTTGCCCTCATCTTCGAAAAAGATTCCACACGAACCCGCTGTGCATTCGAAGTCGCTGCCAGAGACCAGCGCGCATTCACCACATACCTCGGACCGACAGGCAGCCAGATCGGCAAGAAAGAATCCATTGCCGACACCGCCCGCGTCCTCGCATCCATGTTCGATGGAATCGAATACAGAGGCTTCAAGCAGTCCGCTGTCGAAGAACTCGCAGCCAAGGCAGGCGTTCCCGTCTGGAACGGCCTCACCGACTACGACCACCCGACACAGACCCTCGCCAATTTCCTGACACTGAAGGAACATTTCAATAAACCTCTGAATGAACTCTCCTTCGCTTACGTCGGACACGGACAGTCCAATATGGCGCACGCCCTCATGGCAGGCGCAGCCCTTGCAGGCATGGACTTCCGCATCATCGGACCCGCCCAGTTCTTCCCTGAAGACGATTTCCTCGCCAAATGCCAGAAAATCGCTGAGAAGACTGGCGCGACCTTCACCTTCACCGACGATCCCGTAGAAGGCGTCAAAGGCCTCGACGTCATCTACACCGGAGTCTGGGTCACCATGGGCGACCCCTACGAACTCTGGGGCGAACGCATCAAACTCTTCATGCCATACCGCATCACGATGGACATGATCAAGAACACCGGAAATCCGGACACCGTCTTCTGCCACTGCCTCCCGGCCTTCCACAATACCGAGACAAAAGTCGGCAAGGACATCTACGAAAGATTCGGCCTCGACGGCATCGAAGTCACAGACGACGTCTTCGAAGCGCCGTTCTCTCTGGCCTTCCAGGAAGCCGCCAACAGACTCCCGACCATCAAAGCCGTGATGGTCGCCTCATTTGCCGAGTATCCCATTCATGAATAAGAAAGAAGGATGAGTATCATGACACAGAAATCACTGCCAAAAGTCTTTATCGTCGGAGAATCAGGAACCACGGGCCTCCGCCTGCACGACCGCCTGTCCGGCAGAAAAGACATCGACCTTCTTTCCCTTCCCGAAGACAAGAAAAAGGACATCGACACCATCGTTTCCTTTGCCAAGGAAGCCGACATCATGTTCCTCTGCCTTCCGGATGATGCATCCAGGGAAATCGTCAAAGCCACCGAAGGCACAGGCATCCGCATCCTCGACACCTCCACTGCCCACCGGACGAAAGAGGACTGGGTCTACGGATTCCCTGAACTTTCCGAGCAGCAGAAAGACGCCATCGCCAAAGCGGATAAAGTCGCAGTCCCGGGCTGCCACGCATCCGGCGTCATTTCCATCCTCTACCCGCTCGTCAAAGCCGGCGTCCTCCCGATCAATTACCCCCTCCACTGCTTCTCCCTCACCGGATACAGCGGCGGCGGCAAATCCATGATCAAGGACTACGAAGAAAACATGAGAGAAGAACTCAAGGCTCCCCGCCAGTACGGACTCTCCCAGAAGCACAAGCACCTTCCGGAAATCATGAAAGTCTGCAAACTCTGCGAAGAACCGATCTTTTCACCAATCGTAGCCGACTATGTGGCCGGCATGCAGGTCACCATCGGCTTCCACACCCATTTCCTGCAGCTCCCCTGCGGACTTCCCGGATCCGTCGACATCGACGATTTCCATGAAATCTACAAACGCTGCTACAAAGGTTCCAATATCGTCAAAATTTCTGACCTTACCACCGACGAAACGAACGGCCTCTTCCTCAATGCGAACAAGGATGCCGGCAAAGACAGCCTCACCATCTACATCGCAGGAAACGACGACCGCATTCTCGTCCTCGCCTCTTTTGACAACCTCGGCAAAGGCGCTTCCGGAGCTGCCATCGAATGCATGAACATCATGCTCGGCTTCCCGGCAGAGACCGGCCTTGTCCTCTAAGCAAAAGCGGCTCCTTCCATAAGGAGGGAGCCCTCTTTATACCCCGAAAAGGAGACTTACCATGAACCAGGCAACTAATGCAGTACGCGCCGAGATCCTCACCCAGGCGATCCCGTACATCAAAGAATACGCAGGAAAATACGTCGTTGCCAAGTACGGCGGAAATGCAATGACCGATCCGGAACTGAAGAAATCCGTCATGCAGGACATCCTTCTCCTCCGCCTCGTCGGCGTCAATGTCATCCTCGTCCATGGAGGCGGCCCTGATATCAACCATATGCTGGATGCCCTCCACATCGAGTCCCACTTCGTGAACGGCCTCCGAGTCACGAACGAAGACACCATGGAAGTCGTGCAGATGGTCCTTGCCGGTAAGATCAATAAAGGCCTTGTCGCTGAACTCACCGCCCTTGGCGGAAAGGCAGCCGGCCTCTGCGGTATAGACGGCAACCTTATTCACGTCCACACCAAGGACCCGGCCCTCGGCCTTGTAGGAGAAATCGACGCCGTCAATAAAGGCATCATCGACAACCTCCTCGCAGGCGGCTACATCCCCGTCATTTCCTCCGTCGGCATCGACGACAAAGGACAGCCGCACAATATCAACGCCGACACAGCAGCCACTGAAATCGCAGCTGCCCTGAACGCCGAATGTCTCGTCTTCATGAGCAACATCGACGGCGTCCTCAAGGACAAGGACAACCCCTGCAGCCTCATCAAGTCCCTCACCGTCGAAGAGACGGAAGCCCTCAAGAAAGACGGCACCATCGCAGGCGGCATGATCCCCAAAGTCGACGGATGCACCGACGCCATCAAAGGCGGCGTCAAGAAAGTCTTCATCATCAATGGAGAGATCCCGCACGCTCTCCTCATCGAACTCTTAACCGACGAAGGACTCGGAACCATGTTCTCCGCCTGATCGAATACAGAAAAGGAGCCAGACCCATGAATACATTTGAAAAAGACAAGACCTACATCACCCACACTTACAACAGATACCCCGTATGCTTCGTCAAGGGAGAAGGATCCCACCTCTATGACGACAAAGGCAAAGAATACATCGACATGGGCACCGGCATCGGCGTCGACGTCCTCGGCATTTCCTATGAACCCTGGATCGAAGCCGTCACCAAGCAGCTCCATACCCTGAACCATGTATCCAACCTTTTCTACACCATGCCCCAGACAGACCTGGCACAGGCGCTCTGCGAAAAGACAGGCATGAAGGACGTATTCTTCTCCAACTCCGGCGCTGAAGCCAATGAATGCGCCATCAAGGGAGCCAGAAAATACTCCATCGACAAGTACGGCAAGGACAGAACCACCATCGTCACCCTGATCAACAGCTTCCACGGCCGTACCATCACCACCCTCGCTGCAACCGGCCAGGACGTATTCCATCAGAACTTCTTCCCCCTGACAGAAGGATTCCTCTACACACCGGCCAATGACCTCGATGCCTTCATCAAACTCTGCGAAGCCCATCCGGAAATCTGCGCCGTCATGGTAGAACCTATCCAGGGCGAAGGCGGCGTCCATCCCCTCGATAAAGACTTCTTCGAAGGCGTCGGCGCTTATGCCAAGGAACATGACATCCTCCTCGTCGTCGACGAAGTACAGACAGGAAATGGCCGTACAGGAAAACTCTACGGCTACATGAACTACGACGTCACCCCGGACATCATCTCCACTGCCAAAGGCCTGGGCGGCGGCCTTCCGATCGGAGCTACCCTCTTCGGCGAAAAGACAAAGGACGTCCTCTCCAGCGGCACCCACGGCTCCACCTTCGGCGGCAACCCGATCGTCTGCGCAGGCGCCCTCGCCATCCTTGATTACATCGATGACAAGCTCCTTGATTCCGTCGCTGAAAAAGGCAAATTCATCAAAGAGAGCTTCGAAGGTGCCAAAGGCGTCAAATCCGTAGCAGGCATGGGCCTCATGTGGGGCATCGAGCCAGAAAAAGACGTTTCCACTATCGTTCCCAAACTCCTTGAAAAAGGTGTCGTCGTACTGACAGCGAAAGAAAAAATCCGTCTCCTCCCTGCGCTCAACATTCCTGAAGAAGACCTTGAAAAAGCAGTCTCCATCATGAAAGAAGTTCTCGCAGAAGACTAAAGACAATAATGACAATAATAAAAAGACTGTGGCGAAATGATTGCACATTTCGCCGCAGCCTTTTTGCTTAGGGGAAAACAGGTTTACTTGTGTTCTGCTATGAACCTTCTCACCAGATGATTCAGGACTGCCGTCGGCGTCAGGTAAAGATCCAGGCATGCCTTCTTGAAATCACGCTTGAGCTCCTTATTCATGCGGAATGCTGCCATCGCCGAGCCTTCCCTGCCCATGGCGACGGGGCTGAATCCATCCGCATTTCCCTTCTTCACGAACGACGCCGCCAGATCATTCAGGACCTCCCGCTGCGACCTTCCCATCGCCTTGCGGATCCGCCCGAACTCCTCCTTGTCCCTTTCCAGAATGAAGAACGTCATCTGCGACGTATCCGAAGACGACGGATTCTTAGCGCTGTCCAGCTTTTTCATCATTTCCTGATGATCCTTCCCATACCACTCCACATAAAGCGCCATAAAAGCCGTCAGCACATTCGATACCGCAAATCCCGCCTGGCTGCACGTTTCCTTCAGAAGATCACGAGAAGACTCAGGCATCTCCACCCTTGCCGCGCAGTCCTTCAGGATTTCAAAAGAAAGAGCCGGCAGACCAGACTCCACCATCTCCGGATGACGCCCGTACTCGTCGATGAAAGCAAGGATCGTCGAGCGCGCATCGCTCCCATTGGCCCGGCAAAGGTACATGAACTTCTTCTTCAGCGCATACGAAGTCTTGAAACTCGTGACTACACCCTTTTCCACTCCGCGGATTTCCTTCGTATCCTTCGAAAGAGTCTCCCCCTTCACCGCATACCAGCACATGAAAGCATTCAGCATCGCATTCACCGAGCATCCGTAATGCTCGCAGTTCTCTGCCAGACGATCCTTCACCGAAGCTGGCACACGCGCAATGAAACGCTCCGTCAAAAGCGAACCCGACGCCCCCTGCTGCTCCATCCTTTCCTTCACTCCTTCCACCAGTGACAAAAGCTCACGCGACCGGTCCCGCCCGGCCGCAAGATCCGACAAGTACTCCTCCGCCATCCTGTTCATGACAGCATTCCCTGTCATGTGCGCCGCCTTGCACCGTTCAAAGAAACGCGCGCGAAGGACCGGAAACGCAGCGATATAAACCTCCTTCGCCGCATCCTTCCCCCGCCCCTTCCTGGCAGCCAGAGTAATCCTTCCCACCGAATCCATCATGCTCACTCCATTCCAGCAGACACATCTATGGGATGCCTTCCCGCATCCCAGACACCCACTCTCCCCTCTACTATCAGTATAATTTTTACAATGACAAATCCTGTCTACTTCAAGAGCCTAACAAAAGATCTTTTTGAAGAAACGTCAAAAAAGAAATAAAAAAAGAAAGATTCAGCAAAGTGAACCTTTCAAAGAGAAACATGAGCTGCCTGTGCGGCAGTGCTGTTTTTCTCGAGCGAAGCGAGGTTTAATTGGTTTTGACCTTGCCCTTTAGGGAAGGTGGCGGCGGAGCCGTCGGATGAGTTGTAGTTCGTACAGCCGTCAGGCTGGTTTTATGGTTTTTCTGTTGTCTCGGCGATGATTGAATCGCACGTGGAGAAAAGGAAATCTCACGTTTTCTAAGCTGCCTATGCGGCAGTGATCACATCCGCCTTCTTGCCCGCTTCCAGATGCATTTTCTAAGCTGCCTATGCGGCAGTGATCTGTTTTCCGGTACTCAACTAACTGGGTTTTCATTTTCTAAGCTGCCTATGCGGCAGTGATCATTTCAATGCAGAAAAGTTTCTTCAGCTTACTTTTCTAAGCTGCCTATGCGGCAGTGATCGTGGATGTGGCGGAGAATCTGCTGGACCTTCCTTTCTAAGCTGCCTATGCGGCAGTGATCGCAGAGAAAACTGAAGTGAAAGAAGGGGACAATTTCTAAGCTGCCTATGCGGCAGTGATCAATCATGAAGCCCTTGATTAAACGCATCCGCTTTTCTAAGCTGCCTATGCGGCAGTGATCTAATGGAAGATACAGCGGGCGACGTTGTAACATTTCTAAGCTGCCTATGCGGCAGTGATCGCGGAACCAGAATGGAGACATTACCGCATTATTTTCTAAGCTGCCTATGCGGCAGTGATCCAAAGAAGACTACATGAACCTTATTTGAAAGGTTTCTAAGCTGCCTATGCGGCAGTGATCACAAAGGCGGCGCAGGAGTTGTTCATGTCCGTTTTCTAAGCTGCCTATGCGGCAGTGATCAGGCAGGCAATGAGGGATAAAGGCGTCAGGTGTTTCTAAGCTGCCTATGCGGCAGTGATCGTACACAATAAAGGAGTGGTGAGATGGCACGCTTTCTAAGCTGCCTATGCGGCAGTGATCTATATCTTTAGGTAGCACCTAAACTATCTTTATTTCTAAGCTGCCTATGCGGCAGTGATCAGATGATTGGCGTGTCTGGGACTTCCAAAACATTTCTAAGCTGCCTATGCGGCAGTGATCGTTGATATGATTTGTTATGGTATCAGAGATAATTTCTAAGCTGCCTATGCGGCAGTGATCTTTTTTATTCTTTTGCATCTCTATGGCCTGCCTTTCTAAGCTGCCTATGCGGCAGTGATCAAAATCCGTTTCATAGTCTTTTATGTCAACTGTTTCTAAGCTGCCTATGCGGCAGTGATCTCGGAGTCATTGCAATCTGCATCATCATTGCATTTCTAAGCTGCCTATGCGGCAGTGATCTATACACATCCCGGAAACGATGCAGGCAGGAATTTCTAAGCTGCCTATGCGGCAGTGATCTAGAGTCCGGCAACATTCGCAAATCCATGAAATTTCTAAGCTGCCTATGCGGCAGTGATCGGAATAGCGGTTCCATCGCCGTCACACTTGATTTTCTAAGCTGCCTATGCGGCAGTGATCGATAAGGTGAACAAGGCATGGCAGTCTTACATTTTCTAAGCTGCCTATGCGGCAGTGATCCGCGTTTCCCTGCCCCCGGCGTACTTTTTTGATTTCTAAGCTGCCTATGCGGCAGTGATCTGTCGAAAGCGCGCCGGTGTGGGAGAAGTTATTTTCTAAGCTGCCTATGCGGCAGTGATCCTGTTATTATTATCATTATTTGTTTATTGCCATTTCTAAGCTGCCTATGCGGCAGTGATCGGGATATGATTCCAGCGGATTTGAGCACACGCGTTTCTAAGCTGCCTATGCGGCAGTGATCCGCAACGAACCCGGGCGGCCGCGGGCACATGTGTTTCTAAGCTGCCTATGCGGCAGTGATCAATAGAATCATGAATAACATCCGACTTTTTATATTTCTAAGCTGCCTATGCGGCAGTGATCATTGGCCTCCTGCCAGTGTTTTTGCTTGATAATTTCTAAGCTGCCTATGCGGCAGTGATCCGTATGGTGCATGTTCAGCTCTTTCATGCCATTTTCTAAGCTGCCTATGCGGCAGTGATCGGGAGGTCACCTTCTCTGCGGTCTACCATGCATTTTCTAAGCTGCCTATGCGGCAGTGATCACTCTGCGGCCTCACGAATTTCTGCTGGTGTCTTTCTAAGCTGCCTATGCGGCAGTGATCGTCTGCGTGGTAGTAACAGAATTGATGCCTTTTTTCTAAGCTGCCTATGCGGCAGTGATCCCGAGTATCACATGATTTTAAGTGTATTTGATTTTCTAAGCTGCCTATGCGGCAGTGATCCTGACACAGAAGGGAAATGAAATTCTCCGAAATTTCTAAGCTGCCTATGCGGCAGTGATCGCACTCTTGTATGGATTGAGCCCCAAGACCGTTTTCTAAGCTGCCTATGCGGCAGTGATCACCATTGCCGAGGTTCTCGGTCTGGCCCGTATTTTCTAAGCTGCCTATGCGGCAGTGATCCATGTACTTTTTCATAATGTGTGCCTCCTTGTTTTCTAAGCTGCCTATGCGGCAGTGATCGAAATCCGGAGCTGCGCGGAGGCCCTTTATAATTTCTAAGCTGCCTATGCGGCAGTGATCCTTTTAATATCACATTGTGCTATGTGATAGTCTTTCTAAGCTGCCTATGCGGCAGTGATCGTTAAACGGTGCCGGTTATGCTTTCGTGAACTTTTCTAAGCTGCCTATGCGGCAGTGATCGCTTTCTGCTATCTATATTTCCCAAAGTATATTTTCTAAGCTGCCTATGCGGCAGTGATCCTGGACAGAATAGCGCACTTGCTTTTTATTATTTTTCTAAGCTGCCTATGCGGCAGTGATCGAAAATTAAATATTGTAATCCGGTGTGTGTCTTTTCTAAGCTGCCTATGCGGCAGTGATCAATGTGGCGTGGGTATGGCGGAGGGCGTGTAATTTCTAAGCTGCCTATGCGGCAGTGATCGATTAGGGCATGACGGAGGAAGAGAAAGAAAATTTCTAAGCTGCCTATGCGGCAGTGATCCCTGATGTTCCCGCAGATGCGCGCTACCAGGTTTTCTAAGCTGCCTATGCGGCAGTGATCCCTTGTGTCTATGTCATGTAACTGGTTCTGCATTTCTAAGCTGCCTATGCGGCAGTGATCTATGCATGTGCATAGAGATTTCTTA
>OGTB01000848.1_pt1 | contig 22842 bp, 22 predicted proteins | sample 1553611 | NCBI WGS metagenome assembly OGTB01 (sample SAMEA2580032, study PRJEB22360) | human gut metagenome | biome: human gut; feature: human-associated habitat; material: faeces | place: Denmark | collected 2008/2010 | reverse complement strand
TGTCGCGGTCGCGGCTGCCATGACAGCGGTTTCGCTGTTCTCCGTTTCATTCTCCTCGATTTTCTACATTCTGATATGCGGCGCGCTCGGAGTGGCGGTCTACCTTATCGGCAGATGTCGGGAAAGAGGGGGCAAAAAATGATATATCTTCAACTCTTTCTCAACTTCCTGATGATAGGCACGGTCTCTTTCGGCGGAGGTTATGGTATGATCTCCCTGATACGCGAGACCGTTATCTCAAATGAGTGGCTTGCCGAAAGCGACTTTCTTAACATGATAGCCGTCTCGGAATCGACACCAGGCCCTCTTGCGATAAACATGGCGACGTTCGTCGGCTCGACGCAGGGCGGCTTTTTCGGCGCGCTTGCGGCGACATTCGGGGTCGTGCTTCCGTCTTTTATCATCATTTCGCTTATTGCGCTTGCGATGAAGCGGCTGATGAAATACGGCGGAGTGCAGGCGTTTCTGAACGGCATTCGCCCGTGCATAATCGCGATGATACTTGCAACGGCGCTTATTATGGCGCTTGAAACGCTTTTCGGCTTTTCCGCCGTCGGCTCGGGCTTTGCGCCGAACATAAAGCGAATTGCGATGTTTGCCGTTATTGCCGCCGCTGCCGCAGGATACAAACTGCTGCGTAAAAAGCAGCTTTCCCCTGTAATCCTGCTTCTGTTTTCGGCGGCGCTGGGCGTGCTGTTTTACGCGCTGTGACGCTGCGGCGACACATTAAAACAAAATCAAAAAAAATCACCTCGTACTTCTGTCCGACAAGACAAAAGCACGGGGTGAATTGTTCGTCTACGCGATATTTTCTGAAATATACGGCATAAAATCCGAAAAAGCAAATTGATTTGACGGGGAAAAATCGGCGCGGACCGAATACGGTCGAACGCGTATTGCCGACACGGGCGGATTGCGCGCTTTGGGGACAGCGTTATCAGCCGAGTTTTTCGGAAATGACTATATCGGTCGGAGTGCCGAGAACGAAAGAGCCGTCAAGGGTGCGGACAAAGGGCGTGACGGTTATTTTTTGTGAGAATGCCGAAGACGGCACGGACGAAAGAACAAACGTGGCGAAATATTTCGACGCAAAGCAGATATCGGCGGGTCGGTATTCAAAAGAGGAGGCGCCGTCGGTCGCAAACAGAGAGGAATAGACGGTTTTTGTTTCGACATCGACGGTCTTGCCGCCGTATTCAACGCGGAAGCCGACGGACGCATACATATCGCCGTCAACGGTGGTTATCAGGCGCAGAGAGGTTGAAGAGGAGGTCGGGACTGTGCCGACACGGAGTTGGCTTTTGACGGAAAAAACTGCGGCGGGAATGAATTTTGCATAGGCGCTGCCGTCGTTTTTAAGATAGGGTTCGGTGCAGTTTTCGTCGGAGAACCAGCCCGCGAAAACGCTGCCGTTAAGCGTCGGGAGCGTATCGGTCGATTTATAATCGGAAACGGGAAGAAGTTTTGAAACGAAAGGTTCAGACGCTGTCCGAGGCTCGTAATACCATATTTCCGCAATGCCCGTATCTGTCTGCGAAACGGTTTCCCTGCGCGCGAAAGCAAGCCCCGAAAGTGTTTGCGGCGGCGCTGGAAGGCTGCCGTTTTCGGGCAGCGGAATAAGCATTTCGCCGACATTCGGAATATTTTTTCCGTCGGTCGTCTTACAGGTCACCGTAAGCGTTTTTCGTTCAAAATCGCCGCTTTTGTCGGTGGCAAGCACCTCGCCCGTTTCCGCGTCCGTGACAAAGCCCTCGATGCGGTCTTTCCAATAAAGGGACGGCAGGTCGGCGGCGGAAATGACAAGAGACAGCGACTTTCTTGCGGGCGCATAGTCGTACCACGAGGAAAGCGCGGGGATTTCAAACGTTTGTGAGCGTTCAAGTTTTATCTCGTTTTCCTCGGATATTATGCGAAAAGTCAGTTTCAGCGTTCGGGGTTCGGACGAAAGGTTTTGAACGACGGTGCGGAATTCGAGGTCGTGTCCCTTTGCGCGGAGCAGGTTTTTGCTTGTTATGCGGTATTTTTCATAGGCTGAGCCTATCGCGTCCGTTGCGGAATGTTCTATTGTCACGTCGGGCGCGGCAACGTATATCTTTTCGGGTTTTTCGGTATACGCGGAATCGTTCAGACGGCGAACAAGCTCGGCTTTGCAAACTTCGCAGAACCGATAATTTCCGATATCCTCCATAATGCAGGAGCGGGACGGGATATAGGTCGACGAGGCGTTGCCCTGCGTTATGCCGACGCCACGGAAGCCGAGAAAATCGCGCCACGGAACGTCGCTTTGAGAGGCTGTGTTTGAGATGTTTACGGAGTTTTCCCTGAAACTTCCGTACTCGTCCGCAAGACGGCCTATCGCGTGACCTATCTCGTGCGTCATGGATTCTCCGTTTTCACCGTCCTCCGCAAGCGACGAATACGAAAAATAACCGCGCGGAGCCGCGGAGCCGAAATATTCTTCGGAATTGGAAAGGATATGAACGGAGCAGGCGCTGCCGCCTTTATCGAGATATTTTTCCTCTATGACGTCGCGCAGAGCGCGGAGCTTGTTCATACCGTCTTCCGAAATATACGTGGTCTTTCCGTAATGCGAGACGGAAAAATACGTGTTTTTCACCGTTCCGAAAGAAACGCTTACTCCGCTTTCCTCGGACGGCGGCGCGACGGCATAGATGTTGATTTTTGTCGCGTAGGACGCGAACGGCTCATAAGAAAGCATTCCGCGAACGCGGCGTGTCACGTCCGATATGAATTTATCTCTTTCCGCTGCGGTATAGCCGTCACCGAAAAAGAGCATTACGCGGTTTTCGGCGTCGCTGCCGCATTTTTGAATGATGTGAACGGGAAACGGGACGGCGTTTTCGTTGCCCGACGTTTCGGCTGCCGCCGTTTTCGGCAAAACAAAAGCAAAAAGCCCGATCATCATTGAAAACAAGATAAAAAACGCCGACGCGCGGCATTTGTTTCGCACCGTTTTTTTCATATTCTTTCTCCGTATTGAATTTATAATTATGCTTATAAGATAACACCGAACGCGTGGTTTGTCAACGGTTTTTGCGTGACAGCCGCGAAGTTTTGCGTGTTTGTTCGCGGCTCGACCGAAAAAGAAGACGTCGGGACGGGGCAAAAAGAAAAAAGAGACCTCGCGATCTCTTTTTTTTCGGTATTATGCGCTCGTATCGGGCAAAAATATCCCGAAACGGGGCTGTTCATTCGCCGCAAGAAGTGGTTTTTCGGTCGCGTTTTCTCTTTTTCAGGAGGGTCACGGCGAATACTGTCGCGCCGACAAGCAGGGGGATTCCCACAAAAAGAACAAGCGCGGCGACGGCTGCGATTTTGCCGGGGAAAGAACTGAAAAAGCCCGTTTTTACATATTGCGGAGATTCGGAGGCGGAAAGCGAAAATTCCAGCTCCGTATCGGGCAGCCCCGGCAGGGAAAGCTCATACCCCGTGTCGGTCTTGAAAAAGCCGTCAATGCCGCTTTTCGTGATAAAATACGGGGTTTTTACAACGATTTTCAACTCGCCGAAATCCGCCCATTTTTTTGCGGGCGAAAGTAGGTATTTTTAACTGTAAACGCTCGGAGAATAACTCGCGTCGATGTCCGGATAAAGAGGCGCGGTCACCGTGTTCGTCAGGGTCTGTCCCGGCTCGAGAGAGAGTTCATACTCGTACCACCGCATCAGGGAAAAGTCCCATTTATCCCAAAAAATCACACCTTTTCCCGAGCCTTCCGAAAGATAATTCAGAAAAGCGACCGTGGCGTTGTATTTATCAACATCAAGGATCTCCGCATCGGCTGAATACTGCCCGAGAGCGTAATCGGAAAAAGACGTGACGTCGGAATGTTTCAGGGTCACTGTTCCGTCGATAACATCTTCGCAGGCGCCGTTTTCATAAAGCGTCCATTTCAGTTCTTCTTCGGGAAGTTCCCCGAAAAAACGAACCGTGAGAGTGTCGCCGTTTTTAACCCAGCAGGAAACCTGATAGCCGGATTTCAAAACATTCGCGCCGCTCTGCGATTCGCAAAGAACGCGCGTTTCGGACTTATCTGAGCCGTACACAAAAGCCGCCGTTGCGGCGCTGTGCCGCTCGTCAAGCCCCTCGACGGAATATACAAGAGTGCGGACGGGCAGATCGGGGCGGAAAAACGGGTCGGAGACAAAGCCGTCCGAAAGTCTCGGCATATCCTCTTCAAGAGAAAAGGCGGTATACCTGTTTTTGAACGTGTAACGAACCGTCGCCTCCGCGGGTCTGCCGTCAACCGCGACGCCGTATTTTTCCGTATCGGGAAAAGATACGGATATCTTATCGGCGGCAGAGTCCGAAAATTCTCCGTAAAACGGCGGATTTCCGAAAGGAAAGACAATTTTTGCGGTCACCTTGTAATCGGTCGGATTGCGAAAAACGTATTCGGCGGAAACCTTTCCCGCGTAAGCAAGAAAGCCCTTTTCGCTTTCGTAATACGTATCCGGAAACTCTCCGATATCGAAAGTCAGCGTTTCACGCTCGACGGTAAGAGGGCAGTCGTCTGCCGCGGCGATAACGCCCGAGGTGTCCGTTCCCTGCCAAAAGCGCGGCGCGGAATTTGCGAGCGCGGGGCTGATAAAAGCCGCGGTTATGAGAATAAGCGAAAGGGAAAACGCAAAAACTCTGTTTTTCATAAAAACTCCTTTCGTTGCGGCGGACAGAGCGCCCGTTCTGTTTTTTCACAAAGACGAAAGTTATCCCGCCCGAAAGATCAGATGAGTTCGTAATCTATATCCGCTGGGAAGTACGGCAGCGAGAAGCCGAGCAGGTTCGCGCCCTCGAAAACGGCGGCGCGCTTGAAGCGGTTGGACTTGAAGCGGTCGTAAAAACGGTCGAGAGTCGAAACTATTTCGTCCTCGTCAAGTTCTTCAAACACGGCAAGGCAAAGATTTTTAATATCCGAATATGCGGCGTGGCGTTTGGCAAAGAAGAACATCGCAAAGTCGATGAGTTCGTATTTGCCCACGCTCTTTTCGGTCTCCTGTCCCTGTACAAGTTCGGGGCTTATCGGGGTCTCGGCGATGTCCGTAAGCACCTTGCCGAGGTCGCCGCCGCGGGTGGCAGCGATATTCTTTACAAGTTCGCGGACAAGCGTTTTGGGAACGGAAGCGTTCGGGTTGTAATGTGCGAGGTCGTCGCCGCCGAATGTGCACCAGCCGAGTGCAGCTTCCGAAAGGTCGCCCGTGCCGACAACGAATGCGCCCTCCGCGTTGCCGACGTTGAACAGGATATCAGCTCTGGTTCTTGCCTGTGCGTTTTCGTAAACAACGTTCTTGTTTGCCTCGTCGTGTCCCAGCGCTTCAAACATCGCTTTGGTCGGTCCGACGATGGATATTTCGCGGCAGGTGCAGCCGAGAAGTTTCATCAGGCTGTCGGCGTTCGAATGGGTTCTGGACGATGTGCCGAAGCCGGGCATGGTTATGGCGATAATATTTTCCGTGGGCAGACCCGCCATGCGGAAAGCGTTTTCCGCAACAAGCAGAGCAAGCGTGGAATCAAGCCCGCCGCTGACGCCGATAACGGCTTTTTTCAGTCCCGAACCGACTATGCGCTGATAGAGCGCCTGCGTTTGGAGCAGGAAAAGTTCGTTCAGATAGCGGGACGGCTCGTTTTTGCCGTAATACGGTATGCGCTCCGTTCCCCTGTTCGGGCGGGAATAGATAAGCCCTGTTTTTTTGTCGCTGTCCGCGCAGGCGATAACGGTCTCGGGGCGTTCCTGACTTTTGAAATCAACGATAACGCCGCTGTTAAAGATGCCCGTAAAGCCCTTGTACACGCGGTCCGCGGAACTTTCGCCGAAGCCGCAGTTTGCAACAGCGACAACGCAATGACGCTTGTTTGCCGCATCCGCGCAGAACTCGATGATGTCGTTCTGAATGCACGGATAGCCGTCCATTGCGGTCGGAAGAAGCAGAACGTCGGCGTTCGTCTCCGTGCCCGACTCGGAGACCATAACGGTCTTTCCGCCTATTTTGACGGTGGGTTTCTGTATCAGGTCGCCGCCCTTGACGATAATATTATCGTAGCCGTAAACGGCGGTAACAAAGCATTTGCCCGTTTTTTCGGAATATTCGCAGAGTTTGTCGAGAGCCTCGTTGGTCTCGTCCGCAAAGCACTTATAGTGCGCCAGATCCGAGCAGCTTGCGCCAGTCAGGCAGTATGCGGGAAAAAGGTAAACATCGGCTTCGTTTTCGTCCATAACTTTCATCATGGCGTCTGCGTTGCGGAACGGTCTGCCGACGGAAACGACAAATGTCGCAGCCAAAATTTTCATAGTATTATCCTCTTGTTTCAGATTGCTGTTATTTTACATTTTATTATACAATATTCGGCGGGGATTGTCAATAGCGGCAATAGACGATATCATAATTGAAAAAGTAATCACCATAATTGCGTATATCCTCTTGACGAAACGGGAAAATTATGATAAAATACGATTAACCATAGATTATCCTAAAAATTCGAGGTGTATTATGGCATATATTACACGGGAACTTGAACGCAAGTTCTTAAAACTCAATGATTTTTTCAAGGTTATTCTTGTTACGGGTGCAAGGCAGGTCGGCAAAACAACAATGCTGAAACATTTGGCAAAGAATGACCGAACCTATGTCACCATGGACAATGCAACGGTTAGAGATCTTGCAAAGGCCGACCCTGTGCTGTTCTTTCAGACGTATAAACCGCCGATACTCATAGACGAGGTGCAGAAAGCACCGGAGTTGTTCGAACAAATCAAAATCATCTGCGACGGGAGCGACGAAAAAGGTCTTATTTGGCTTACGGGTTCGCAACAGTACAACATGATGAAGAAAGTGAGGGAGACTCTTGCGGGAAGGATTGGAATTCTGGAGCTGTACGGTTTGTCTGCAAGAGAAAAAGCGGGGCTTGTGTTCGATACGGATTTGGATTTCTCTCTCGCTTCCTTACAGTCAAGACAACGCAGGCTTCCGAAAAACGATGTGATTCAAGTGTTCAATCACATTTGGGAGGGCGGTATGCCCCAAGTACAGGGTGTGGATGACGAACTGAGACAGGAGTATTTCAATTCCTATATTGACACATACCTTATGCGCGATGCCACCGAAGCGGGAGGCATTACGGACACCGTTCGTTTTCGCAAATTTCTTGTAGGCTGCGCATCTCTTGTTTCGGAGCAGGTCAATTATTCAACGTTGGCTGAATCTGCCGACATCGCACCGAGCACCGCAAAAGAGTGGCTGAAAATTCTTGTCGGATTGAATATAGTCTATCTTCTTGCGCCGTATTCAAACAATGAACTCAAACGGCTGAGTAAAACGCCGAAGCTGTATTTCTGCGATACGGGACTTTGTGCGTATTTGTCCATGTGGCTGACACCTGATACGCTGCGCAACGGAGCCGCAAGCGGTCATTACTACGAAAACTATGTTGTGATGGAACTTGTTAAAAACTATGCCTATGCAAAGTCAAAGGTAAACATCACCTACTTCCGAGATTCCAACGCAAAAGAAATTGATGTGTTTGTTGAAGAAAACAATGTCATTCATCCGTTGGAGATCAAAAAAAGCGCGGCACCCGACCGTCGTGAAATCAAAAAGTACAGCGTATTGGATAAGGCTTTCCTGAATCGCGGAAACGGCGGAATCATCTGTATGTGCGAAGAACCGATACCGATAGACAAAGATAACTGCTTTATTCCGAGTAATCTGATATAATCAAATTCAACAACAAAAAGGGAATGAAAATAAAACAATGCCTGCATTTTTGCCGTTATCGGCAAAAACGGACGGTTTTTCGGTAATGAAAGCCAGATTATTGCCGATAACACAAACCGCTTTAGATTTTGTGCGGTTGACTGCACAAAACGCACGATTTTTCCGACTTTGTGCAGTTGACTGCATAAAACTTGACAAGAGAAAGATAATATGCTATAATATTAAGCAGATAAAACGACAAGGGAGGAAATCGGAATGATAAAACGCGAAGAGTATCTTAAAGAACTGCGGGCGTTTCGCGAAAAGCGGGTGATAAAGGTCGTCAGCGGTATACGCAGGTGCGGAAAATCAACGCTTTTTGACCTTTTCAAAGAGGAATTGCTTGCGGACGGGGTTGAAAAAGAACAAATAATATCGTTCAATTTTGAAACGGCGGACAATTACGACATAGACGATTTCAAAAAGCTGTATAAAGCGGTGGAAAACCGACTTTGTCCGAATAAAATGAATTATGTTTTTCTTGACGAGGTTCAGCAGGTTCGCGAATTTCAAAGAGCCTGCGACAGCCTTTATATACTTAAAAATGTGGATTTATATATAACAGGCTCAAACGCAATGTTGCTTTCGGGAGAGTTGGCGACATTGCTTTCGGGCAGATACATTGAGATAAAAATGCTTCCTCTGTCTTTCAAAGAATACATCTCGGTCAAGGGAGAAAGCGATCTTTCAAGAAAGTACAGAGACTACCTGACAAAGAGTTCGTTTCCGTACACGCTTGAACTTTCCCGCAGCAAGGATATTCACTCATATCTGGACGGAATATACTCATCAATCGTGCTGAAAGACATTGTTGCACGGAAAAAGATTGCGGATGCGGCAATGCTTGAAAATGTTATAAGATTTATGTTTGACAACATAGGCAACCCGTGTTCTACGACAAAAATAGCGAACACGCTGAAATCAAGCGGACACAACATATCCGTGCATACGGTTGAAAATTATCTGAAAGCGCTTTGCGAAAGTTTTGTGCTTTATAAAGCGGACAGATACGATATTAAAGGCAAGCAATACCTGCGTTCCGGCGCGAAATATTATGTGGCGGACATCGGACTGCGTTACTATCTGCTCGGACAAAAGCCCGCAGACCTTGGGCATATTCTCGAAAATGTTGTATATCTCGAACTTTTGCGCAGAGGTTATGAGGTATTTGTAGGGAAAAGTGACAAGTCGGAAATAGATTTTATTGCAATAAACGAAGAAGATACCGAATATTATCAGGTGGCTTTGACTGTCAGAGATGAAAAAACGCTCTTGCGTGAACTTGCGCCGCTTGAAAGCGTGAACGATCACAACGGAAAATATCTGCTGACACTTGATGACGATCCGCCGTGTTCGCACAACGGAATCAAACAGGTAAATGCGCTTGATTGGCTGTTGAAAGAATAAACGGACTGACTGTTCAAGCCGAATATATTCAGACAGACGCGCCCGCCCGTCCGAGAGAGAAGTCTTTCGGGCGGGCGGGATTTTATGCGGATTTAGGAATTATTAAGATTATGGAGATTTGGGGTGTTTTGCCGCCATGCGAGGATCTGCGGTTTTTAATGTCATACGAGGGATAGCGTTATCCCGCATTACACGGAGATTTGGGGTGTTTTGTTGTTATGCAAAGACAAGGCTATCCCCCGATTATGAGCAGGATAAGGTTATTTTGCGGCGTAGTTCTCTTTTTCAATGAGCTGCTTGCCCTGCGCGGAGCAGATCCAGTTGTAGAGGATTCTTGCGGGGCTGTCTTCGGGTTCGTCGGCGCGGATAACGACATAGAAATCGTTGGAAAGTTCGTATTCGCCGGAGGCTATCGTTTCGTTGGAGGGGGTAACGCCGTTGAAGTCGAATATTTTTGCGGAATCGAGCGTGCCCGCTTCCATATTGGTCAGATAGTAATAAACGGTGTAACCGAGCGCGCCGGTGGAGCCGTCATAGCCCGCGATGGCTTCGAGAAGACCTATCATAGAACCGACAATCTGATCTTTCGGGGGTTCCATGAGAGCGTCGCCGAGCGGGAAGAATTTGTCAAAAAGGGTCTGGCTTCCGCTCTGCTTATTGCGCTGGAAAGGAACGATATCGACCTTGTCTCCGCCGAGTTCGCTCCAATTCTTCATTTCACCCTTGAATATTTTTTCAACGTCTTCGCGGGTCAGGTTGGTGACGGGGTTATCCTTGTTGCCGATAAAAACAAGGCCGTCAGCGCCTATCGCGGTCATTTCAAGTCCGACTTTCGACTCTTCTATCATCTTTTTCGCGTCTGACGAGGGTTCGTAGACGAGAACAATATCGAACGTGCCGTCAAGGATCCATTTGTAGTTATCGGTGGTCGAGCCTGCGAACGAAATCATTTTGTTTGCACTTTCGCGGTCGATGCCGCATATGGTGGCGGTAACGGCTTCGCCGAGAGGCAGACAGGCAAGAGAGCCGCCCATTTTGGGATAGTTGTCAACGGTGAATTTGAACGTGTCGCCCTGTTCCGTTGTTGTCGGGGCGGCGGTTGAGGGTTCGCCTTTCTTTGTGCAGGCACATACGCAGCCGAGCAAAAGAGCGGCGAGAAGTACGAGAGAAACGAGTTTTTTCATTGCGGGGAATCCTTTCTTTTTATATAATTTAATTGGGTGCTTGTAATAATTAAATCGGGCGCGGGAATAACAGAACTTTTGCAATGTGCGAATAAGTATATAAAATTTTGTTTGGTTTTTGTCACGGAAAAATACGGCATTGCCCCGATACAGATAACGGCTGCGCCGCCGTTTTGCTCTCCCCCGACGCTGCATCGGGCGGCAAAACGGGAGTTTTTCAGCGGCTTTTATTCAAAGCAAAGGTCCGATTTCGGGGACGGGAAAATATTCCGGGCGAATGATTTATCAGCGGAGCGTGTTCTACGGCGTAAAAGCGGATTTCCGTTTTTTTACGGCAAAACACTCACTCGGGCTTTTACGTTTTCTAATCCGTGAGGTTCATCGTTGCGCGGCAAAGCACGTTCCAATCTGCGTCTGTTGTATAGGCATAGCCGTCGAGGTCGTAGAAATACAGAGTGCCGAGAGAGGTTTCGGACACGGCGAAAAACGTCGAGTACGTCAGCAGGACTTTGCCGTCTTTGCCGGAGAAGAGGCTGCGGTGGCTGCCGTCCTCGGTCGGGAGGGAATAGCCCTCAAAGCCGTCGATAGGAGAAACGTTTTCAACGATGCTCCAATCGGAGGTGTCCGCGAGTTTATATTCGTAAACTTCGCCGTTGGCGGGGTCAAGGGAGCGTTTCAGAACGACATATTTGCCGATATTATCATTCGTGATAAACCAATCTTGCGGGGCGGTATAAAGTTTTTTGAAATTGTTCGAAACAACACAGAATGTGCCGTTTTCACCTTTTCCGTAATCGGCACTGACATACAATTTCAGTTCGGGGATATACGAAAGCTTATCATACGGAAGTTTTTTTCCGCTGTTGTCTATCAAACGTCCGCCTACGGAAAGAACATTCGCGGAATATAAATAAACTTCTTCTTCCGCAGGGTCAACGGGAAAACGGGAGACCTCTTTGAGTTTTTCATCAAGCACAACGGCGTACTCTCCGTCGCGGATAAGGAAATATCCTTTTTCGTATGCGGGTTTTTTATCGAATTTTCTGTCCGAAAGCGGCTTTGTGCCTTTGTATATCATATATTTTCCGCTGTCCGTCAGCACGGCAAAATATCCGTTGTCGGAAAGCATTTCCGCATCGGGAACGGTCAGCAAAGTCTTAAAGGAAGTATCGACAAAGCGTGTCTGACCGTCAAAAAGGAGACTCGCGACGCCGTTTGTGAAACGTGTCAGAAAATAATTGCCGTCGGAGTTGTCGAGCAGCAGTTTTCCCGTCGCGGAATAATATTTTTCGTTATTGTTTTCACAGTCATATATTGCGCGGAATACTCCGCAGCCCCAGTATTCGACATAAACGTTTTTTCCGAAAGAAAAAATCGAAGAGCCGTCTTTCGGAACAACATAAAAATTGCCGCGAAAATCAGAGGGGTCATACGTCGTATCGACGGAAGCCTTTTTCAGCAGATAGTAACCGTCGCAGTATTGAACGGACGCATAAACAGGGTCGGTGACAATAGTTCCGTCCTTGCGGCAAAGCCCGAAAAGCCCTTTCGTTTCGGCAAAAGTTCCGTCTTTAACCGTTGTGTCGTTCGCGGCGGCGTCCGAGATATTGAAAAAGTAATCCGCGACGGAGCCGAGATACGGCACAAGTTCGCCGTAATCGGAGCGCGGGATAAGATTATCGACGTACTCGTCAAACATTCGCGGCGAATCCGCCGACTTATACTTGCCGATGTCGGGCAGTTCGTCGAGAATTAAGCCCCACGTCGTCGGTTCGGGCGAAGAAGTCGGCTGTGTTTCGCCGTTTTTCTTGCAGGCGCAGAACAGCGTCAGAAGAACCGCGAAAAGGAGAAGAAGAGAGACGGTTTTTTTCATTGTCAAAACCCCTTTGATATAAAAGAGTACGAATAATAATATATAGTTTTTATATTTAATTTGACCTTTCAATATATTAGACGTTTTACAAAGGGTTTTGTGACATAAGATCCGATTAGTTTACAAAATATTCACAAACGCAAATCAGATGTCGGAGGTTCTCCCCTACGGCTGCCGCGCGTGCGGTATTTTGTGTTGTTTTATGCTCAATCTTTGTTTATCGGCGCGCAGCAAACGGTGTTGAAATTTTCATCAACGGTGTAGGCGTAACTGTTGCAATCGTAAAAGATAAAAGTACCGAGCGCGGTTTTGAGAGTGTGCGCCAGACTGTCAACTTTTGTTTTTTGTTCGCCCGTGACTGGGTCGGTGAGCGCAAGTGTCCGTTCTTTGGAAGAACCCGTGAGCAGAAAATTCTCAAAATCGGAAAAGTAATCCGCAAATTCAAAACTGCGTGTTTCGCCGCTTTGGGGGTTGAACACAAGCATACTGAGCTCGGACGTATCATAAAACACCGGAATATTGCAGGCAGACTCCCAATAGTTGACAATATAGTTCGCGGGCGTTACGAACACCCTGTTCAGGTCGCGGTCAAAGACGATTCCTCCGGCGTTAAAAGAAGCGGTGTAAACGCCGTAATTGGGATAAAAAACCACACTGTAAAAATCGTAAAGAAACTGCTTTTTACCCGAAGTTGTAAGCAAAAACGTGTCTGTATACGAGGTCGAGAAGCAAACGGCGTCGGGGCTGACTATACGGGCGGCTTCGACGTTGTTTTTCAGTCCGTCGCCGCCGATATCGAATGTGCCGATGGACTTCATATCGGGGTCAAATGCGTAAGCCGTCGAACCTTTTACAGCAACTATGCCGTTTTCGTCGCCGAACACGCCGTCGTATTCAACGGGAAGCAGCATATCTTTGCCGTTCGCTGTCACGCCGTATTTGCCGTTTCCGTCGCCGACGCAAAACAGCCCGCACCTGAAATCTTTGGCTTCGACGGGGGTTGAAACGGTGTTGAAAGAAGTGTCGACAAAGCGGTATGCGTACTCCGACTCCCCGTCCGCAGACTCGGAAACAAAGGTTTCTTCAAGCGCAACGCCGTTATAAAAAGAGAGCGTGGAATCAAAGGGTTGGGTTTTGACAAAATGCAGAATCTCGCCGCGGGCGGTGCAGTATGTCATTCTTGCAGAATTCTTTGAAGAAGAGTAATAATACGCAAATATTCCGTCACCGCAATACGACGCCGTGCCGTGCGTTTTAAGTTCGGTCACAAACGAACCGTCGGCGGGAATTATCAAATATGTAACGTCCGTATCTCCGACAAAAACGGAAGACAGAAAAGAGGATATATTTGCAAGTTTGAACCGTTCGAGCAGATAATACCCGTCACGGTATTCGACGCTTTTGTATATCGGCGCGGTGACTATTCTGCCGTCGGCGGTACAAAGCCCGTAAATCGGAGTGACGAAATATGTTCCCATAAAACCGCGGCTTGCTGCGGTCTCCTCGTCCAGATAATACTCACTCCTGTCGCCGAGATACGGCGCAAGCGTTCCGTAGCCGTCATCGGGGACGAACTCGGTCAGCGCCGTGTCGAAATATGTCGGAGAGCCTTTCGGCTTATACTCGCCTATGTCGGGCAGTTCGGCAAGAGTAAATTCCCGCGTCGGCTTTTTCGTCGGGTTTTCATCGGAGTTGTCGCAAGCGGCGAAAACCGTCAGAAACACGGCAACGGCAAGCAACAGAGAAAAAATCTTTTGCATCATTTTCGGTTCATTCCTTTTCTTTTCGAGGAGAGATAAAAGACTATCATAGTAGTCTGTATTCATATTAACATACAAAGCGGGTTTTGTCAAGAGTTTTTCGGTACTGAATTTTTTTCTGTGTTTTCGCAAAATCCGCGCCGGAAAAGCAAACGGTTCGAAAGATATTTCGGAAAATAAAAAGTTTGCCGAGGATATCGACAAACTTTTTAATCGGAATTGTTTTTTCTCACAAAAGAATTTATTTCACAGGAAAAGCAGCAGAAATATACCGCGCTGTTCCGCCGTCGGCTATCCGCGAAGATAACGCCATGGGTAATTTGCCCGGCGCGCTTTGCGTTCAACAACAAGAAGAACGATAAACGGCACTGTTCCTGCTGCAAAAAGTCCGACAAGGGTCAGAATGACGATCAATCTGAAATCCATTTTATATACGACGCATAGGAAAGTGATGCACACGCCGGTGAGAAACAGCCATACGGCGAACAAAATTCTGTCCGCGAGAAGAGAAACTTTTTCTTTTTTTATCAGAAAGTGTGTTGCGACGCAAAGCCCCGAGACGAGCACGGCTTCTGCCAAAACCGCCGCTATGCGGGATATTATACTTGCGGCGGATTCCTGAAAATCGGAAGGAAGCGGGAATATATCGGTTGCGCTAAACATCATTATCGCGGTCAGCAGTGACAACGCGACGGTTGCGGCAACGAGCAAAAAAGTGATAAGTTTTCTCATATTCGTTTCCTTTTTTTCTGTTATTTAAGACTATTCACCGTATCGGCAGATTTCGCCTGAATTTTATTGGTAAATTCAGGAAAGAGCTGACAAACCGCATGAGCCGAGTATTCCCGACCCATGCGTTTGAAATCGTATAACAGCTCAAAGAGTAAAATGGTGGTCGCAGTCGCGGCAGCGGTGAACTCTCGGAGAGATTTTGCCGACATTTGTCGAATGACAGTTCGGGCAAAATACGACGTTCGGGGTCAGAGTTCTTTTGCCGCCGATACCGCCCGCCACGTTTTCAAGTTCGTCCTCGTTCAATTCGTTGTTTGCATTGTTTTTCAGTTCTTCCGTCATTGTTGTTGTCTCCTTTTCTTTATGATTATTATGTTTTTATTTTAGGTCTGCGGATATTCCGCAAACTCTCTTCACTCTTTTATACGATGAAAAAACGCTGACGGCTATTCCAATGTATCAATTTTTTTTGCAACGTAGTAAAAAATCTTCATCGCGTCGGCTATATCGACCTCTCCGCTCTTATCCGCATCCGTGCGGAGCAGCGCGTCCCACGAAATCGACTCTTTTTTCGCAACGTGATAAAAAACAAGCATTGCGTCGGATATATCGACCTCGCCGTCGCCGCTTGCGTCGCCGACAACGCAGTCACGCAGAAAAACGGCCTTTTTTGCATAATAGAAATACCCGTCCTCGGTATTGATGCAGATGCTTATGTCAAACGACTCGGCATCGGACGAAACAATAACCTTTTCAGCGGAGTATATCCCTTTCGCGATTTCGGTAAAATCAACGCTCCAGCCTATAAATTCCATCTCTATGCTCGCGCTCCACAAAATCATATCCTGCGGAGCGGCAAAACGGAAGGAAAACGGCATATTTCTGTAAACGTATTCGGTCGCGTCTATCTCAACGCGCGGAACGGGGCGCTTTTCGGGGGTATGGCCGCATTCGGCATAGGTAAGCTGATAATACCCGTCCTCCTCGACCCATATACCGCCGAGGTGCGGTGTTATAATGCAGATGCCGGATGTAAAAACGGCAATGTCTCCCGCCGCATTTTCGCATTTGACAACGGCTTTCAGAATTTTGTATTCGACGCCGAAATCAGAGATGTTTGCCGTGAACGACAGCTTACGCGAGGACGGATCATACGTCAGGGTATCGCCGTTCGGGGAGTCGTTTTCAACGGTATAAGGCGTGACCGTGCCGTATTTAATTATTTCCAGATATATCGGCTTTTCGGTGGGCGCCCAACCTTCAGGCAGCGTCACGGACGCCCGTATCGGCGTGCAGGTTCCGGCTCTTCCGGGCAAATCAAACGCTGCTTTTTCTTCGATCCGCTCTCCGCATTCGCATACGCCGTCCACATAAAAATGGCCGTGTTCTTCCGCGCTCGACGCAAAAGCGGCAGTCGTCGCGGCAATGCAGAGAAAAAGAAGCGCGCAAATAAGTTTTTTCTTCATGGCAAAATTCCTTTCCGATAGTTTCAAAGAGTATATTTTTGTGTTTTTTCACTCTCGGGAAGCCTCGCCGCGGTCTTTTTTCGCGCCGACGGCAACTGAAAGCGTCCTCGTCGTTTTTGCGCGAAAGAACGGCAGACGCGAAGGTTTTTTCCGGTTATTTCAGCTCAAACTCAAACTTCATCGCAAGCATTTCAAACAGTTTTTGCATAACGCCGTTTGAAACGGCTACGATGTCCGTTTTGGATATTGCGTCAAGCACGGCGCGCTGTTCCGCTTCCGGCACGCGGTATGCAGAAAGGCTCATGGAAAGAAAACGTTCGAGTTTGTGCGCCAGCGTGAAATACTTGTCGCACGGACGCGCCATATAACTGCGCATAAGTCCCGCCGAGCCTATTTCCATTTCGTAAAAATCGCTTTCTCTGCAACACGGCAGATATTTGCCGAAAATCTGCATGAGTTCGGTGGACGTATGCTGATATATGTATTCCGCCGTTTCGGGGTGCGTGTAAGCCTCGACATATATCTCGCGCAGATTCTCGTTCAGTTCCGCAAGCGTCATCTGTATCGAAGTTTCGACCGCATACAGCAGCACGGGCGACGCGTTTTTTCCAACGACCGCTCTTGCCGAGCCGAACTGCCCTTCAAACATGACGCGCACAAGTTCCATAAGAACGCCGTCCTTTGTGCGGAAAACATTTTGAAACGTTCCCGCCGAAACGTCCGCGTCGTGAATTATATCGTTCATGGTCGTTCTCTTATACCCCTTTTCGATGAACAACCTCACGCACGCCGAAAGGATCCTCCTTTTTGCGTCTTCACTGTCATATCTCCTTGCCATAAATATCCCTCTTAATTCGAATTGGGTCATACACCTGAACCCATATTTGGTATATATACCAATTATAACACATATTTTTAGAAAGTGCAATAGGAAAAAACAAAAAAATCTGAAATTTCTCGGCAAAAACGATATTTTCGGCGTATACCGCCTGCCTACGATTGACAAAGCATAATGTTTTTGAAATAACGGTTAATAAAAAGAGACCTGCGAGGGTCGCTTTTTTTTGCGCACGAAAAAGAGTGAACGGCATAAAATGGAATGTGGGAAGATGGGATTTATGCTTTATCTGACAGATTTCGCTCTTTGCCCATTGAATAAAAAAACTCTCCGTAGTTTTTAATTCTAAAAAAAACAGGTCTGCGCAACACACCGCGAAACCGCCCGAGGCGGCGTCGAGGGTGAGTTGAGCGGCGGCGAGCAAGCGGAGCGCAGGCGCAGCGGCGAGACGGAATGAGCTGAAACAAGTGTGTTCGAGAGAGAATAAACCGTATTTCTTGCAATGAGCTTCGCGCGGGGATAAAACTATTGCGTTGATAAATTTCGGCGGGCTTTTTCAAGGAGGACAGTCCGAGACGGCGGGAGAAGAAATATGATAAAAAACATTATATTTATCGGCGGGGACGGGCGGACGGTCGAAGCTGCGAAAACACTTAAAAAAGCGGGGTTCGGGGTTCGCCTTGTCGGGTTTGAAAAATATGAGAGCGGCGATACGGCTGACGCAAAAGTGCGGAAAAGAAACAATCCCGAAGCGGGGACGCAAAGAATTGACGGAACGGAAATCGGGCTGACAGAGGATGCATGCGTAGTGTTGCCTACACCGTGTTCAAAAGACGGTCAGACGCTTTTTGCGCCGTTTGCGCAAGCGCCGCTGTATATCTCGGAAGTTCGGAAAATGCTGCGCGGAGCAGCGATAGTTGTAGGCGGCGGTGCGAAAAAATACTTTTCGGAAGCGGTCGATCTGCTTGAACAGGAAGACTTCAAGATACTGAACGCAGTTCCGTCGGCAGAGGGCGCGGCGGCGGTCGCCGTGACAGAGACGGACATAACGCTTTCGGGCGCAAAATGCGTCGTTGTCGGGTTCGGAAAGATTGGCAAACGGCTGTCTGCCCTGCTCCGCGCATTCGGCGCAGACGTAACGGCAACGGCAAGAAAAGCGGTCGATTTTGCGGAGGCTCGGGCGGCGGGGATACGCATTGTTCAGACAAGAAACGTCGCCGCGGCTCTTGCGGAAGCGGACATTGTTTTCAACACCGTTCCGTACTCGGTCATCGGCGAAAAAGAGTTGTCGGCGACAAAAGAAACGGCGGTATTTATCGAACTTGCGTCTGCACCCGGCGGAATTGACAAAGAGGCTTGCGGGCGGCTCGGCAGAAAATATGTCTCCGCTCTCGGTCTTCCGGGACGGTTCAGCCCGAAAAGCGCGGGGCGGATAACTGCGGAAGCGATAAAGAATATTATCGAAGAAACATACCGGATTTAGGCGGAGCATACGCGGCATTTGCCGAGATCCAACGCTGAATTATACAGATTAAACGGTGAAAGATATGGAAATGAAAGATGCTCGTGCGCGGATAGGCTACGCTCTCTGCGGGTCGTTCTGCACACTCAAAAAAATGATAGACCAAATGGAAACGCTCGCTTTGGCGGGCTATGACATCGTGCCGATAATGTCGGCAAATACTTATTCGACGGACACTCGTTTCGGAACGGCGGAAAGTTTCCGCGAACGGGTCGAAAACATCTGCGGCAGACCCGTTCTGCACACGCTTGCGGAGGTTGAGCCGTTCGGCCCGAAAAAGTTGCTTGATTTGCTTGTGATTGCTCCCTGCACGGGAAACACCCTCGCAAAAATAGCAAACGGAGTTTCTGACAGCGCCGTGTCGCTTGCGGTCAAGGCGCATTTGCGCAATGAACGCCCCGTTTTGATAGCCGTGTCAAGTAATGATGCCTTATCGGGCAATGCGAAAAATCTCGGGAGTTTAATGAACACGCGGCACATCTATTTTGTACCTTTCGGGCAGGACGATGCGATAAAAAAGCCTACATCTCTCGTTGCGAAAACAGAAATGATTCCCGCTGCTGTCGAGGCGGCATTGAAAGGCGAACAGATTCAGCCTTTGCTGATGTAAAAAAAACTGTCGGCGGCATCGTGCCGCCGACTTAATATTGCAAGACATTTTCATTCATCGGTAAGTGTAATAATGTTGGCTTTTGAACAAGAATATCTGTTCGTATACGGTAGAGCGTTGATATACTTATATCTTTTCATATCGTGCATTAGCAGTTAATTTTTTCTTTGCCGAAAGACTTTCAGATATATAATTCATAAATAGGATTTCACAACAGTAAACAATTGCGCACCCGTCGCTTTATTCCCTTTATCGAAATTGGCATCTCGCCCTTTTTCAACAATCTTTATCTCCGGATTATATTCTGAAAATTCTGTTGTGAGGTCATTGTTTTTATGTCTGCCGCAAACAAAAATATCACATCTGCCAAACTTCTTGACTGTTCTTTCCAATGCGGGTAAAACCTCAGTTGTAAAAGAATCTCCGTATGAAGTTACGCAGATAATCTTGCCGGCAAGTTCCGCAACCAACGTAACATCACTGACTCTTTGCGTTGCAGTATTCCATTTTTTCGAAATGCTGTCAATGCATGCCTGAGTATCCGGCGAATAACCTCGGGAAAGATACTTTGCCTCGATTCCTTTTACTTTCAATAGATTCTGCATAAGAAATTTCAAAGAAGATGTTTTTCCGCTATTTGCTTTTCCCATAAGTGCTATAACAACCATATTATTCAAATCCTTTCTTTTTGATTTTTCCGAGTGTCGATGAAATGTCTGCAATAAAAGCAAATTAAGGATAAAGGGTATCTTCGAGAATCAAAATGTATGTGCACTCAAACTTTTTTCGGCTGATAAAAGTTTCTGTTTACCCTTTTACAAGTATATACGGTCAAAATCAGATTTTCGTGACAGAAAAAGACAAAAATTTACAAATAGTTCATAAACGCCGACAAAAAGTACTACTAAGCGGTTGCGAATAAGATAATTGCAAAGTCTATAAGCATTATTTGTGGGTTGTTCGGCTCTGAACGGCGAACGGTGTCAACAATTGTTGAGACAGAAAAACAGATAAAAATACAGTCGGCGGCATTGAGCCGCCGATTTTTACATAACGGTTTTTTCAACGAACACCCGCGGGAGTGATTGAATACGCCGCGCGAAATTTTTGCTTTTAAATACGAAAATGTCTGTTTACTTGTATCGCAAAGGCGCTTATCAGCACGTTTATTGCCGAAATTTGTAAACAAATTGTAAACTTTTATCTTTTTCTGTCACGAAATCGCTTTTTCGACCGTATTAATTGGTAAAAGGAGGTAAAATCGAAATTTGCCGAGGTCGAGATGTGCATGGTTTGCGCAAACAAACCTGTGCGGGCACATGGCAGATCAATCCAAACGGCAAGAAGAACATGGGCAAGGCGTCCCGTGTTCGAACCGAAAACATATAAAGAAGAAATTACATCTATACTTCTTCTTTTTCTTCCATTTCTTTGTTTATATGTTTTCAAAACGAAAACGCAAAAAGAGATACTCCTTCCTTTTCTTTTTATTTAGCATTACATCCTCTTAATGCGTTTTTGTCCAAGAAAAAGTAAAAAGAAGACAACTCCTTTTCTTCTCTTTTAATTCTTCTTTTTACACTTTTCCCTCCCGAATATAAAGTTTCAGCGGCTTGGAAGTAGTAAAAACTTGCCCCACCTGTGCTTTTTCGGGAGGCTTTTTTTGTCATAAGGCAACAATGCAAAGCAAATAACAGGCATTTGCACGGTTTTCAAAGACTTCGGAGAGACGAAACGAGGCTTCGGCAGAGAGGCCGAACGTTGCCGTATCGTCTGCGCGGGTTCGCCGAGATTTGACGTCTGATGTTGTGGGTGCGAAAGGTCGAGGTTGATGTATCGTCTGCTTCTGCGCCCGTTCCGACGTTTTTATGTTTCCGCAAATAATGCCGAACGACAAAACGGCTGATGACGCAAAAATCATCAGCCGTGTTTATTGTTGTATGCGCTTAATTTCTTCAACGCCGTTGCCCGAATACATTATGATTCGTTGACAAGTTTGCCGCTGATGTGTTCGGGCGTCAGTTCAAGGCAAAGAACCGTGTCCGCAAAGCGACCTGTTTCGGAGAGCGCGTAGCCCTCGTCGTCGGTAAACTTTGCGGCAAGTGCGGCGCACATATTCAATGTAAAATCACGGTCACGCACGGGCTTTATGCGCCCGAAAACGATAACGCTTTTGATGTTCAGCGCCCATTCACCGTCTTTTCTGTACCCTTTGTCCATAACGCAGAACGACGCTTTGTCGCAGGCGGTAAGGGCGTCGATTTTATGCCCGACGCGGGCGCAATGAAAGTATATTTTGCCGTTATCGGCGTTGTAATAATGCGTCATCGGCAGTCCGTAAGGATAGCCGTCGTCGCCGATGAGCGAAAGCACGCCGCGTGGTTCGTTTTTCAGTATTTCAACGCATTCTTCGCGGGTAAGTCCCTGTTTGAATCTTCTCATTTTTCTGAACATATTTTTTCTCCTGAAACGGTTTTTGTCGCGCGGCGGGTGTTCGCGATGTCAAAACCTATCTGTGGATGTACATACGGGACGTGTTTGATTCGCCGTCGCAGCGCACCTCGCAAAAATATTCCCAGCCGTAGCGTTCGTAAAACGAGGTGTGGTCGGTGACAAGCCAGACGGGCGATATGCCTTTGCTTTTCAAGTCCGCAACGGCGTTGTTGAGCAATTTGCCCGCTATGCCCCTGCACCGATGTTCTTTTTCCGTGTAAACGGCGCAGATATTCGGGGTGAGGTCTTTTCTGTCGTGAAAATCGTTTGCGATAACGCCGAGACCTCCGACGATGTTATCGCCGTCCATGCAGAGATACCAACCGTACTCCGTTTTTCTGGCAAGATAATCGTCCATGCAGAAAATGTAAGCCTGCGTGGGAACGCCCCATTTGGAATTGAACCACTCTGCGGCGCGGGCTTTCAGTTCGGGTCGCTCACGCAGAGTTATATATGTATAATTATTCATACTTTTCTCCCCAAAATCGGATTTTTTAATTTTTGAAGTTTGTCCGAGCGGTGCGACCGCCGCAGGGCAAAGATTTAAGGGGCGGGCGTTTTTATTTTTTATCGGTTCGTTTCGCGGACGCTGTTCGCCTTTGGTGCAGGAGAAATTCTACGGTACTCATTATTTCATCTTCCTTTCTTCTGCCGTATGAATTAAGAAAAACCGTAATTTCCGTGCCGTCTTTCAGTTTCAGAAGATGACAGTAACAGTCATCGGTGATATAATGATCACCCTCGATAAACTTGTGGTCGATGAACTCAATGTCGTCAAATTTTATAACTGTCCGACCCGAAACGGATTTTCCGTTCTTTCGCACGGCGGTCGAAAAAACAACTCTGTCCCGATATATCAGGACGGGGCTGTTCAGGACGAGGAGAAAGATCATAAGCAGGAAACTGCCTGTAATTCCGCCGACAAGAGCCAGAACAGAAGTCAACTGAGTGCTATAATCGACCGCGTTCATTGCAATTCCGACAACAAAACATGTAAGGCATATCAAGGTCAAAACGCCGAGCGGAAATGTTATCTTCGGCAAGTATTTTTTCATTTACTGTCTCCTTTTTGAAATGAGCGACACACAGAACGCGTTCAAATCTTCACGTTCGGATTTGTGTATTGCCCGTGGTTTTTCGTGCGGCTGCCGTACTGTATCCCGGCCCTTAGGGAGGGGAGCAAACCATTGC
>OGTB01000839.1_pt1 | contig 23022 bp, 19 predicted proteins | sample 1553611 | NCBI WGS metagenome assembly OGTB01 (sample SAMEA2580032, study PRJEB22360) | human gut metagenome | biome: human gut; feature: human-associated habitat; material: faeces | place: Denmark | collected 2008/2010 | reverse complement strand
GGCGAGCCGGGGAAAACGGCTGAAATAAAAAAAATGATAGAAAAAACATTGCAAGAAACACTTCCGGAAAGTATTCACCCTCAAGTCACTACATTGCAGGAGGATATATATGAAGCACAAGCAATAGAAAATAAATTGAAAGGGATTATTCTATTCTTTTCTATCGTCAGCCTGCTCATTACTTTGTTGGGAGTTTATTCGACCATCACATTGGATACGGAACGCAGACAAAAGGAAGTAGCTATCCGGAAGGTAAATGGAGCAGGATTGAAACAGATTATTTTATTGTTTGCCCGCCTTTATATAAGACTGCTGACTGTTTCCGCAGTTATTGCATTTCCATTAATTTATATAGTCATACAAATATGGAAAAAAGCATATATTGTATTCTTTAATGACGGTATCATATATTGGGCAGGAATTTTCATCGGAATAACATTTATTACGGCCCTCACGGTATTATTCCGTATTCTGGGAATTGCACGAATTAACCCTGCAAAAGTAATCAAGAACGAATAACTTTATAAAATATAAGATTATGATCAAAACAGTAAACTTACAGAAAATCTTCAAAACAGAAGAAGTCGAAACATGGGCATTGAACAATGTCAATCTAGAAATCAAAGCAGGCGAATTTGTAGCCATCATGGGACCATCCGGTTGTGGAAAGTCCACCCTGCTGAATATCCTCGGCCTTTTGGACAATCCTACGGGAGGCACTTACGAACTGAACGGAACAGACGTTTCCAAATTTACCGAAGCACAACGCACCAATTTACGTAAAGGGGTCATCGGATTCGTGTTCCAGAGCTTTAACCTGATTGATGAATTGAATGTATTCGAAAATATCGAGTTACCCTTATTGTATATGGGGATTCCGGCGGCAGAACGCAAACGCCGGGTAGAAGATGCCATGAACCGTATGGCTATTGCCCATCGGGTAAAACATTTCCCACAACAACTATCCGGCGGACAGCAACAACGTGTTGCAATAGCCCGTGCTGTAGTAGCAAACCCGAAACTGATTCTAGCAGATGAGCCTACCGGCAATCTGGATTCCAAAAACGGCAAGGAAGTAATGGAACTTCTGACCGAACTGAATAAAGAAGGAACAACAATTGTTATGGTTACCCACTCCCAACACGATTCCGGCTATGCAGGGAGAACCATTAATTTGTTTGACGGGCAGGTGGTGAATGAAATAAAAATATAAGTCAATTTATTATAGAGGTGGTTAAACCACCTCTATAATAACAAAAGGATATTATAACAATGAACGTCTTCTTAAACATCAAACTTATTGCCCGCAACTGGTGGCGAAACAAACTTTTTTTTCTGATTTCGCTATTCAGTCTTACAGCTGGATTAGGATGCACCAATCTGCTTATGACTTTTTTTATCCATGAATATAATGTGGAAAAATATAATACCGACCGTAACCTCATTTATCTATTACGTCAAGACTCTCCAATGGAAGAAGGTATTAAAGTAGCCTACTCTACCTCAGACGCAGCCACACAGATAAAAGAAAAATATGCTGAAATTACAGATATTCTGCGTGTAAACGGAATGTCTGGTAATCTTTGCAAATATAATGGAACAGATATCAAACAGTTTCTTTTTATCAGTGCCGACTCTACTTTAAATCAATTTTTTCCTTATACAACTTCAGAAGGCAGCCTGGAAGAAGTCCTCACGACTCCGGACAAAGTTGCTGTAAACAAAAGATTTGCCCACCAACTTTTCGGAAATCATTCCGGTATTGGAGAAATCTTGGAAATAATCAATAAAGAAGGACAAAGTAAAAGTTATAAAGTAGCAGCTATATTAGAAGATCGTCCACAATCTTTTCTGCATTTTGATTTGCTGACAGGACTATCCGACAAATCATGGGGTGGTCCTGTATTATTGAAACTACAACCAGGTGCATCTCCCTTAGCTTTACAGGAAAAAATTAAAAAAGACAAGATTCCAGCATTAGTACCGGATTCACGATATTATATTGATCCGATAAAAGAACTATACTTTAATACAGGAAAAGACAGCAAGCAGCAACAGTTGGCTTTTTTCCAACATTGTGATGTATTATTACTATATATCAGTCTGATTTCGGCCCTGCTTGTGCTTATCATCGCTTGTTTCAACTATACAAATCTGACTCTCTCACGTACCCTGCAGCAACTTAAAATGATACATATAGAAAAGCTGATGGGAGCAAAATCAAAAGAAATCCGCAGTCAGTTATTTCTTGATGCAGCACTTACCGTTTTATTTGCATTCCTGTTATCATTATTGCTTATTAATGACATGCTGCCGTGGTTTAACAACCTGTTGTCTACCCGCCTTTCCTTCTCTTTCTTTTTCAGCCGGCAAGTTCTACCTTTACTTTTATCCTTCATTTTCTTCATGGCTGTCATTCCCGGTCTGTATATCAGCCATAAACTCTCTCAACAGACTTTGAGCAAGTATCGGCAAGCTTATACAGGAAAGAAAAAGCAACAATTTATATGGTTGCTTGTTACCATCCAGTTTATATTTTCAATCGGGTTAGTGTATGCAACCACTCTTGCACAAAAACAAATGGATTTAATCAAATCCCGTGCATACCATTACGAAAATACAATAGAAATAGGAAATGGCACCCTTCCTCTGTTTCCGCTCTATCAGGAACTGAAACAAATGGATGGAATAGAGTCTATAAGTCTTTCCATGAGTTCTGTACTTTACTGTTGGCTTCGTGAACTTCCTATCCGACAAACAGACGGTAGTATCCAACATAATTCTATAGCACACATCCCTACCGACACAACTTTCTTCCAAACCATGCATATCCGGCAAATTGCCGGAGTATCTCCCTCCCAAGCCTGTCGGGAATATACTCATTCGGCTTTTATCAATGAAAAGCTTGCGCGTCTGCTGAACATAGATGTTTCCCACATAGGTCATAAACTAAATGAATTTGATAAATTCTCGGATTCATTAAGTACTATTGCAGGTATTTTCAAGAACTTCCCATTAAACTCCCTGGAAGAGGAAATCGGTGGTCAACAAATATCTATTGGAACAGAACAAGATTTAATTCAGAAAGGAACATTCATACAAATAAAACTCATTCCTGAATATTATAAAGAAACATTGGTATCTATTGAAAAATTATGGAAGGAAATGAATGGTGACAGAGGTTTCAAATATGTAGATATGCATAAAGAATTTATGTTGCGTAATAACAAAGTAATTATACTCTCCCGAATCCTTATCAGCTACTCATTTATTGCATTGGCCCTGACCTGTTTTGGCCTGTTCGGTATTTCATGGTACGCTGTACGTCATCGTACCCGTGAAATTGCAATCCGTAAAGTGCATGGTGCTTCCAATTGGGAAATAGTATGGTTACTAAACCGTTCTTTTCTATGGCAAATACTAGTAGCATACATCATCGCTATTCCGATAACGTGGTTATTAATGCAACATTGGCTGGAGCAATTTGCTTATCGAATTTCAGCCACACAATGGAATTTCCTGACCCCTGTTCTTATTGTATTGGTAATTACAACCATTACGATAACAATACATAGTTATCTCAGTGCACGCACTAATCCGGTAAACAGCCTAAAAGCTGAATAGCAAACGTCTATGTATATGTTCTCTTTTGCTGAAAAAGAACCAAGCTTACAGAAATCACAACAAGGATTATGTCCAAAGCACTGTATGTAGTAAAGAGTTCTTTGAATACAAATACCCCTACCAGGACTGCCGTAAGAGGTTCCAATGCACCCAATAAGGAAGTCAACGTCGGTCCTGCCAATTTTACAGCCTTCACCAACGTAATATTAGAGATCGCAGTTGCAGGAAGTGCCAGTCCTCCGATATAGAGCCAAGTGATTACATTGGTTTCCAAACGGACCCCCTCATCATAGAAAAGTCCTCCCAGCAAAAAGAACAAGGCTCCCAGCCCCATCACATAACAAGTTAATACCGTAGAATTAACTTCCACTGCTCTGGTTTTTCTTATACCTATTATATAACCGGCATAAGAGAAAACCGATATGCAGGCCGCTATCAATCCCATCATTCTATTTCCACCATTATATTCTATATTTCCGGAAGATAATAAAGATGCTCCTACTAATGATAAAACGATAGCAGCGAAAGTCACAATAGACTTTTTTTCTCTAAAGAAAACAGCCATTGTTACTGCAACAGCCAGCGGATACATAAAATGGATGATAGAAGCAACACCACTTGCAATATTCTGATAAGCTATGACAAGACTGAACGAAGTAAGCGCACGCAGCAAGCTCAGTCCGAAAATTGTTTTAAAATCTTTATACCCTATGTGAAAATCACATTTGGTAAGAAAAGCAAAAACAAGCAAGACAACTGTAGCAACTCCCCAACGATAAGTCAGCACTTCAAAAGAAGAATATCCAATAGCCAACAAGCTTATGGAAAAAAACGGTGCCAATCCGAAAGTCGCAGAAGACACTGCTGCATATAAAATACCTTTTATCCGATTCATGTCCTTTTCAAGTAAAGCGGATACAAAGATAGACAATAATACATAATAAAAAAACAGGTTGCCTTTGTAAAGGCAACCTGTGATATCTTACTTTATGATTTCCAACTTCTTAAAGCATTTAGTCAGTTTATCCACAGCATAGTCAACTTGTTCCTTTGTATGAGTAGCCATCAAAGCAACACGCACCAAAGTATCTTGTGGTGCACAAGCCGGTGGAATAACAGGATTAATAAATATACCCTCGTCAAATGCCAGTTTAGTCACTTCGAATGTCTTATCCGTATCACGAACATAAAGTGGAATAATCGGACTTTCAGTATCACCGATTTCAAAACCGGCCTGACGGAAACAATCCAAAGCATAATTTGTAATCTTCCACAAATTCTCACGACGTTCGGGCTCACTCTTGAGGATATGAAGTGCAGCACGTGCAGCAGCTGTTGCAGCAGGAGTATTACTTGCAGAGAATATATATGAACGTGAGTTGTGACGCAACCAGTTGATTGTATCTTTATCCGCAGCAACAAAGCCAGTGACTTTGAGAATGTACCCATAATAACATCTACCTGATCTGTCAGTCCGAAGTGATCACAGACACCTCGCCCGTCACGACCGAACACACCCAAGCCGTGTGCTTCATCCACCATGATACTTGCATTGTATTTGTCTTTCAAACGAACAATCTCAGGCAAGTTAGCCAAATCACCTTCCATAGAGAAAACCCCGTCCACCACAATCAGTTTCACAGATTCCGGTTTACACTTCTGAAGTTCTTTCTCAAGGGCTTCCATATCATTGTGCTTGTATTTCAACTGGGTGGAGAAAGAAAGGCGACGTCCGTCTACGATGGAAGCATGGTCACGGTCATCACAGATAATGTAGTCATTGCGGTCTGTCAGGCAAGATACCACACCCTCATTTACAGTAAAACCGGTAGAATAAACCAATGCATCATCTTTCCCTACGAATTCCGCCAATTCCTTTTCTAACTGAACGTGCAGGTCAAGCGTACCATTCAAGAAGCGTGAACCTGCACAACCTGTACCATATTTACGGGTTGCAGCAACAGCTGCTTCAATAATCCGTTCATCGTAGGTTAACCCCATATATGAGTTGGAGCCAAACATCAGCACCTTTTTACCATCCATGATAACCTCTGTATCCTGATGGCTGTCTATCTCACGAAAATAAGGGTAAACGCCTCTTTCCATGTATAGTTGAGGCAATCTGAATTTACTTAACTTGTCTTGTAATAATCCCATATCCTATTGTATATGTAAGCCTCGTCGGCCTACTTTAAAATAATGTATATAAACTCACTAATACATTCTGTTTTCAAGGTGTTCCCGTCAAAACAGGCTGCAAAGATAGTAAATTCTACAACCGATTGTACTTTTTTTCAAAAAAATATTTAGGGACATCAAAACTTTTAGGATTTAGGGCAGTTATAAACAAAATGTATTACTTTTGCGTTTAATAAAGAGCTAAACTACCAAAGTAAAAGTATGACCACGAAAAAGAAAATTGTATTTGTCGTTAATCCTATCTCGGGGACACAGGGGAAAAGAGCCATATTAAAATGGATTGACGAACGTATAAACCGTACACTTTATGATTATACGATTGTCAAAACACAATATGCCGGCCATGCTGAAAAGATTGCGGCTACAGCTGCCAAAGAGAAAGTAGATATAGTAGTGGCTATTGGAGGAGATGGAACTATAAACGAAATAGGACGTGCATTGATACATACGGATACGGCATTAGGCATTATACCTTGCGGATCGGGAAACGGACTGGCACGGCATTTACAAATTCCTTTGGAACCCAAGGCTGCTATTGACATTATAAACGAAAGTTCTGTTGCCTGTATTGATTACGGAAAAATAAACAATATACCCTTTTTCTGCACATGCGGAGTAGGTTTTGACGCGTTTGTCAGCTTAAAGTTTGCTGATTCAGGTAAACGCGGACTACTAACCTATCTGGAAAATACCTTGCATGAAAGTCTGAGTTACAAACCTGAAACTTATGAAATAGAAAATGAAGAAGGAACGGTAAAATACAAAGCTTTCCTGATAGCCTGCGGCAATGCCTCCCAATATGGGAACAACGCATATATTGCTCCACAGGCCTCGTTAACCGATGGGTTGATGGATGTCACAATATTAGAGCCGTTCACAGTGCTGGATGTTCCTTCTTTATCTTTTCAACTTTTCAACAAAACCATAGACCAAAACAGCCGGATCAAGACATTCCGTACTAAAAAGATTAAAATACATCGTTCAAAACCCGGAGTTATGCATTATGACGGAGATCCGATCATGGGAGGAAAAGATATTGAGGTAGAATTGATTCCACACGGACTCAACATCATTGTTTCTGATAAAAAAAAAGAGAACGAACCTTTTAGTCTCTTACAGCAAATATCCGAAATATTCAGTGGTATGAAACCTAAAGCTGAAACTTTTGCTTTCCGGCACAGCCATTTATTTGAATTTAACAAAAGTTTATTGCGTCGTCTATCCAAAAAACAATAAAAAATATCTTTTTTCTGAACATCAGTAAAGACTCTGCAAATAAAAACAGTTTCTTTATGATGTTCAGAATAATCCGCTCTCTACATGTTCAGATAGAATTCTTTAGTCAAGGCTATATATTCTTCACTATACACATGACGTGATAATTCGATGGTCAAATCGTCTATAACACACTTATCCACAGAGAATTTGAAAGCAAGCAGCACCCGTTTGGGCTCCGATCCAGGTTTTGTATGAATGAAAGTCTGATGTGAGAGATGTAATCCGTAACGAGTGGCAGCCATCAAAAAAGATTCTTTACCATCAGCAGGAATAATCACAGAAAAAACGCCTTCGGGATGAAGCAAACGGGCTGCAGATCCTGCTAATTTGTCAAAATCAAGAAAATCTGTATGCCGGGCGATATTACGCTGTTTCCCTGGGCATTTCAATGAATCGGTAAAATAAGGAGGATTGGAAACAATGACATCAAAGAGTGTTTCCGATGTAAAATGACAAATATCCTGCAACTCCACTTCTATCCTATCCTGCCACGGAGATGCCGCCACATTTCCACGAGCTTGTTCCACAGCATCCGCATCTATATCAACCGCTCTTATCCGGGCATTGCACCGCTGTGCCATCATCAAAGAAATCAATCCGGTTCCAGTACCAATATCTAAAATATTACGGGCGGAAACCACATCGGCCCAAGCTCCCAATAAAACTCCGTCCGTACCAACCTTCATGGCACATCTATCATGATAAACAGTAAATTGCTTAAAAGAAAAATAAGGATTTGGCATACTATATTTATTAAATTAGCTGTCAAAAATAGGAAAATCCATTTAATTACTCCAATTATTAGGAAATATTTGATTTTTAAAACTCAATTAGTTCCCATGAATTTTCCTTATTCGACAAGGAATGATTAACTTTGTCCCCGTTTTGGGCATTGGGCTCAATTTAACACAAGAGGAATAAATTATGAAGAGGAATAAGAAAGAGGATATTTTGTTGAATACTGATAACGATGACATCTCTATGTTAGCTGAAATCCAAACGGATCCGGATGAAGTAACTGCTATGGAATTTAATAAAGAAATACCTGTTATGCCTTTACGCAACATGGTAATGTTTCCATCTGTAGTAATGCCTGTGACCATTGGACGCCCCAGCACATTGAAATTGATAAATGCTGCATACAAGAAAAAACTTTCCATAGCGGTAGTTTGTCAGATACAGGGAGACATGGATGATCCTGGTTTTAATGATGTGTACCATGTAGGAGTTATTGGGAAGATTCTCCGTGTATTCGAAATGCCAGGTGGAAATACCACAGTAATTATGCAGTCAAACGGGCCCAAAGTACATTTGGACAGTATCACCAAAACGTCTCCATATTTGAAAGGGATGGTGACTCCTATTCCGGAGGCAAATGACCAACTGGAAACGGACGAATTCAAAGCATTGATTGACACCTGCAAGGATTTGACGAGCAAGTTCATAGAGGCTTCCGAGAAGATGAGTCCGGATACGGTTTTTGCAATCAAGAACTTGGACAATCCGGAAATTTTGGTAAATTTCATTTGTGCAAACTTCCCTATTCCGGTAGAAGAAAAGATAAAATTGCTAAAAGCTGGCGATTTGCAAAGCCGCCTGTATATGCTGGTCAAGATCTTAAATCGTGAAGTACAATTGGCTGATATCAAACAAAGCATTCAAATGCGTACACGCGAAGATATTGACCGTCAGCAACGCGAATATTTCTTGCAGCAACAAATTAAAAACATACAGGATGAACTGGGTGCCGGACAGGAAGATGAAATAGATGAACTCCGCCAAAAAGGAAAAACCAAGAAATGGAGTCCGGAAATGGCAGAACTCTTTGAAAAAGAAGTTTCCAAATTGGAAAGGACAAATTCCCAATCACCGGATTTCAATGTGCAACTTACCTATTTGCAAACCCTGTTAGGATTACCTTGGAATGTCTTTACCACTGACAACCTGAATATAAGTAATGCCGAAAAGACATTGAACAAAGACCACTACGGACTAGAGAAAGTAAAGGAGCGTATCCTTGAACATTTAGCAGTGCTGAAACTAAAAGGTGATATGAAATCACCCATCATCTGCCTTTATGGTCCTCCGGGAGTCGGTAAAACTTCTTTAGGGCGTTCCATAGCGGCATCATTGAAACGTAAATATGTACGTATGTCATTGGGTGGTGTGCATGACGAAGCCGAGATCCGTGGCCATCGTAAAACTTATATCGGTGCCATGCCGGGCCGTATCATCAAAAGTTTGATAAAAGCCGAGTCCTCTAATCCGGTTATCATTTTGGACGAAATAGACAAACTGGGCAGTGACCACCGCGGAGATCCCAGTTCCGCTATGCTGGAAGTGCTTGATCCCGAACAGAACAACACTTTCCACGATAACTATTTGGATGTAGATTACGACTTGTCTAAAGTAATGTTCATCGCTACGGCAAACAATTTGAGCACCATCCCTCCTGCTCTGCTGGACCGTATGGAGTTGATAGAGGTCAGCGGATATATCACAGAAGAAAAAGTAGAAATAGCCCGCCGGCATCTTGTTCCCAAAGAACTGGAAGCCAACGGCATTAAAAAAGAATATGTGAAGTTCTCTAAAGCTGCCTTGGAATGTATTGTAGAAAATTATACTCGTGAAAGTGGGGTACGCGAACTTGAGAAGAAGATAAACAAGGTAATGCGTAAAATAGCGTTGGAATTTGCACGTGACGGCTATGAAGTGATGCATGAAATAAAACCTGCCGATGTACGCAAATACCTAGGCACGCCAGAATATAGCCGCGACAAATACCAAGGAAATGAATACGCCGGTGTTGTCACAGGGCTGGCGTGGACAGCTGTCGGAGGTGAAATTTTGTTTGTAGAAACCAGTTTAAGCAAAGGAAAAGGCGGTAAACTGACATTGACCGGGAACTTGGGTGACGTAATGAAAGAGTCGGCCATGCTGGCTTTGGAATATCTCAAGGCACATACCAAACTGCTGAATTTACAGGAAGATATCTTTGACAATTGGAATATCCACATCCATGTACCTGAAGGAGCCATCCCTAAAGATGGTCCGTCAGCCGGTATCACCATGGTGACTTCATTGGCATCCGCCCTCACCCAGCGTAAAGTGAAAGCAAATCTGGCAATGACAGGCGAGATTACATTACGTGGAAAAGTCCTGCCCGTAGGCGGTATCAAAGAAAAGATCCTAGCCGCTAAACGCGCCGGAATCAAAGACATCATTTTATGTGAGGAAAACCGCAAGAACATTGAAGAAATTCAGCCGATGTATCTGGAAGGACTGACATTCCATTATGTCACGGATATTAAGGAAGTATTGGCTTTGGCTCTCACCAATGAAAAAGTAAACGATGCCATTGATTTTAATATTACCAATCAAAAAACAGAAGAAAAGAAATAAATATGACTTTTGACTTACAATATACAGACCCCAAATCGAATGCCCGTGCCGGATTGATAACAACTGACCACGGGCAAATAGAAACCCCCATCTTTATGCCTGTAGGCACATTGGGAACGGTGAAGGGCGTGCATTTACATGAGTTGAAAGAGGACATTAAAGCACAGATAATCCTGGGCAACACTTACCACCTGTATTTACGACCGGGACTGGATATAATAGAACGTGCCGGAGGTCTGCATAAATTCAACGGCTTTGACCGTCCTATGCTGACTGATAGTGGTGGTTTTCAGGTATTCTCTTTATCAGGTATCCGCAAAATGAGAGAAGAAGGTGTGGAATTTCGCTCACATATAGACGGTTCGAAACACCTGTTCACTCCTGAACGGGTGATGGACATAGAACGGACTATCGGTGCAGATATCATGATGGCTTTTGACGAATGTACTCCGGGAACCGCAGATTATGAATACGCAAAAAAATCAATGCAGCTTACCCATCGTTGGCTGGACCGTTGCATAAAGCATTTCAACGAAACCGATCCCAAATATGGTTATCAACAGTCATTATTTCCCATAGTACAAGGCTGTGTCTATCCCGACTTACGCAAACAATCAGCGGAATATATTGCCTCCAAGGGAGCTGACGGAAATGCCATCGGTGGCCTGGCCGTAGGTGAGCCAACCGAGAAAATGTACGAAATGATAGAGGTTGTCAATGAAATCTTACCCAAAGACAAGCCCCGCTATCTGATGGGAGTCGGTACACCGGTAAATATACTGGAGGGTATAGAACGCGGTGTAGATATGTTTGATTGTGTAATGCCGACCCGGAACGGACGCAATGGAATGTTGTTCACTAAAAACGGCATAATGAACATGCGCAACAAGAAATGGGAGGATGATTATTCTCCTATCGAGGCCGAAGGGGCATCGTATGTAGATACCATGTACAGCCGTGCTTACTTGCGCCATCTGTTCCACGCACAAGAACTGCTGGCCATGCAAATCGCTTCTATCCACAACCTGGCATTCTATCTGTGGCTAGCAGGCGAGGCCCGTAAACACATCATTGCAGGAGATTTCTCTACGTGGAAACCAATGATGGTAAAACGCTTATCTACAAGATTATAAATTACTAGAAATGAAGAATTGGTTCAAGACAAACACAGATTCATCCCCAAAGGATAAAAAATGGTGGAAGCCGAATATCAGTTGGCTGAAACTGGATAAATGGGTGAAAAGACTGGACATATATATCATTAAGAAGTTTCTGGGAACCTACTTTTTCGCTATTGCATTGATTATCTCCATTGCAGTAGTATTTGATGTGAACGAAAATATAGACAGGTTCATCAATAACAAAGCTCCGCTGAAAGCGATTGTATTTGATTATTACATGAACTTCATCCCCTACTTCTCCAATCTGTTCAGCCCCTTGTTTGTCTTTATCGCTGTTATCTTCTTTACTTCCAAGCTGGCAGAAAACTCGGAAATCATTGCCATGTTCTCCACCGGAATGAGTTTTAAACGAATGATGCGGCCCTATATGATTTCGGCCGCAATCATTTCCGTTGTTACTTTCGGACTGGGAGCATACGTCATACCTAAGGGAAATGTAACCCGTTTGGATTTTGAGGACCGTTATAAGAAAAAAAAGAAACAGGAATATGTGCGGAATGTGCAACTGGAAGTAGACAGCGGGGTCATTGCCTACATAGAACGTTATGAAAATTATAATAAAACGGGATACCGTTTCTCTTTAGACAAGTTTGATGACAAGAAACTGGTTGCCCACCTTACTGCCCGAAGTGTCACTTATGATACAGCATCTGTACACAAATGGACAATCAAGAACTATATGATACGTGAGATGGAAGGTATGCGTGAGAAAATCACTCGGGGTGACCGTTTGGATACGATCATTAAAATGGAGCCTCAAGATTTTCTGATTATGAAAGGGCAGCAACAAACCATGACAAGCCCTGAACTGAAAGAATATATAGACAAGCAGAAAAGACGTGGGTTCGCCAACATAAAGGAATTTGAAATTGAATATTACCAACGTATAGCCATGTCTTTTGCCGCTTTTATCTTGACAACCATTGGTGTTTCCTTATCATCCAGAAAAATGAAAGGAGGAATGGGACTGCATTTAGGAGTAGGGTTAGCACTTAGTTTTTCATACATTTTGTTCCAAACAGTGTCAGCAACCTTTGCTGTCAACGGAAACACCCCTCCTATTATAGCGGTATGGATTCCTAATATACTTTACACATTTATTGCTATCTATTTATACAGAAAAGCTCCTAAATAATCATAGGAGCTTTTCTAGTTTTTGACGCCAATCCTCGCCGTTCTCCGGTTGCATCGTAATAAAGCCCAGTTCTTTACCAATAACAATATTGGCCGCACCGTCATCTACAAATATTGTTTCAGCCGGATTCAGTTTACTATCTTTGATCATATAGTTAAAGATGCCAGGATCCGGCTTGGTGGAACCGGCTTCGTAGGAAGTATAAATCTTGTCAACATAAGCGTCCAATGGCTTTCCCGCAGAAGTAAATGCATTGCTCCTCGCCCATCCCATCACATAAGGATTGGTGTTGCTCAATATATATACCTTGTACTTCTTACGAAGCTCATTCAAGTAATCCAATTTATATTGCGGCACGTCCGTAACAAATCCTTTCCACCCATTTTCCACGTCTTGATAAGTCAATTCTTTCCCGCAGATTTTACTCAACTCACAGCGAAAAGTCTCAGCGTCTATGTTTCCATTTTCTACTTCCTGAAAAATCCCCTGCTGGTGGTATTTCCCTAATAAACTGTCCGCTTCCCTCACTCCTATCCGCTCAAATGCCTTTACAGCCTGTTCACGATCAAGGCCAATGACAACCCCGCCGAAATCAAACACAATATTCTTAATCTGTTTCATAATCTTTTTATTTATCCGCTGTAAAGGTAGGCATTTGATCGTGAATGGTAAATGATGTAAGTCAATAAAATACCATATAGCAAAAAAAACCGCAGATTCCATTGAGAATCCACGGTAATTATTTTTGTTGTATTTTTCTTCCTTTCGGAAATGTTCTCTCAATTCAAATAAGAAGAGAGTTCGGATACGGTGACATCCTTGGCAACGATAACACCATTTTCATCTAACAAAAAGTTCTTAAAGCCTCTTTTCAAGCGATAAGTCTGATATAGATCCGATGAAACACCAGCCAATTCCACAAAACAATTAGAAGTTGAAATCTGGTCTTTTTTAATGGTCTCGTTAAATATCGACTTGTATTCATCAAATGAAACGGAAACCATTTCTACATTGTCGGCCTGCGCGACGGCATGATTCAAAGTAGCATTCTGCATCCTTGACAAAGCATCATAGCTGGCCCAAAAACTTAGCAGTACATATTTACCTCTTAAATCCTTCAAGTCAATCAACTGCTTTTCGCCACAGATAGTAAATGTAGGAGCCTTGTCTCCTATGGTCAAGCCTTCTGTCGGCGTGTTTTTCCCTACAAAAGAGAATGAAATCAAGGAACTAATAATTAATACAACAAAAATCCACTTTACATTTTTAATCATGTAATTCGATCTTAGTTAATACTATCCGAGACTGCCCTTAAACAGTGATTTCCACCCGGAACATTATCTTTAGTACTGATAATCAATACCATTTAAATTGGAAATCTGCGGCAAAGGTAAGGAGTTTTGAAATTAACTCCAAGATTTTTTCTCAAAAAATATGTTATATAGCATAAAATCGTCCTTTTCATCGAGAAAAAAGAATGCAGAAAATATAGCTGATAAGGATTTATTTACGTACTTTTGCAATCTGTAAATAGCAACCACAAAGTATGAATAATAATACTGAACTTATTTTAATCAGAATTACCGGTCTTGACCGGCCGGGATTAACCGCTTCCATTACGGAAATTTTGTCAAAATATGATGTTACCATTTTGGATATTGGCCAGGCCGATATTCATAGCACCCTGTCATTAGGCATTTTATTCAAAAGCCAGGAAAAAGATTCAGGGAATATCATGAAAGAGTTGCTATTTAAAGCTTCCGCATTAGGCATCAATATCCGTTTCTATCCCGTTACTGTGGAAGAATATGAGGAATGGGTAAACATGCAAGGCAAGAACCGGTACATCCTGACTTTACTGGGACGCAAGCTGACAGCCAAACAAATCGCGGCAGTCACAGGAATATTAGCGGAACAAGGTTTGAATATTGATGCTATCAAACGTCTTACAGGGCGTATTCCATTGGATGAGCGGAAAGCGAATGTACGGGCTTGTATCGAATTCTCCGTCCGTGGCACCCCCCGCCAAAGGGAAGAGATGCAACAGGCGTTAATGAAACTGAGCAGTGACCTGGAAATGGACTTTTCTTTCCAGCTGGACAATATGTACCGGCGTATGCGACGCTTGATTTGTTTCGATATGGATTCCACATTGATACAGACAGAGTGTATAGATGAATTAGCCGAACGCGCCGGTGTGGGTGACCAAGTACGAGAAATCACAGAACGAGCTATGCGTGGAGAAATTGATTTCATAGAAAGCTTCACAGAACGGGTGGCTTTGCTGAAAGGACTGGATGAAAGCGTAATGAAAGAAATCGCAGAAAACCTTCCCATCACCGAAGGTGTGGAACGTCTGATGTTCGTGTTGAAAAGATATGGTTACAAAATAGCCATCCTATCCGGTGGATTCACCTATTTCGGCAATTATCTGAAAGATAAATTCGGCATAGATTACGTATATGCCAATGAACTGGAAATAGTAAATGGCAAATTAACCGGAAGATATCTGGGAGATGTAGTTGACGGAAAACGTAAAGCCGAACTGCTGAAACTGATCGCTCAAGTAGAACGTGTGGACATAGCACAAACTATTGCTGTAGGAGACGGAGCGAATGACTTGCCCATGTTGTCCGAAGCCGGTCTGGGTATAGCATTCCATGCAAAACCCAAAGTAGTGGCTAACGCACAACAGTCCATTAATACGATCGGATTGGACGGCGTCCTCTATTTCCTGGGCTTCAAGGACTCTTACCTGGAAGAACGCGGCAAACTCTAAAGAAAGAAGTAACTATATATATGAAATTTTCAGAACTAAATTTAGAAGAAGGGGTGCTTCAGGCATTAGATGCCATGAGATTTGAAGAATGCACTCCTGTACAAGAACATACCATACCGGTCATTCTTGAAGGAAAAGATTTGATCGGAGTGGCACAGACCGGAACCGGCAAGACTGCCGCATACCTTTTGCCCGTTCTTAATCAATTAAGCAAAGGCGGATATCCGGAAGATGCCATCAATTGTGTGATCATGTCACCCACACGCGAATTAGCGCAACAGATAGACCAGCAAATGGAAGGTTTCTCTTATTTTCTACCGGCATCCAGCGTGGCTGTTTACGGAGGAAACGATGGTGTGCGCTTCGAGCAAGAAAAGAAAGGTTTAACTTTGGGGGCCGATGTAGTCATTGCTACTCCGGGACGTCTGATAAGTCATCTCAGCCTAGGTTACGTAGACTTGTCTAAAGTTTCTTTCTTTATTCTTGATGAAGCGGACCGTATGCTGGATATGGGATTCTCGGATGACATTATGCAAATAGTGAAATATCTGCCGAAAGAACGTCAGACCATCATGTTCTCGGCCACTATGCCGGCTAAAATACAACAATTGGCAAAAACGATCTTAAACAATCCGGTAGAAATAAAATTAGCGGTCTCAAAACCTGCGGAAAAGATTATCCAAACGGCTTATATCTGTTATGAACGCCAGAAATTGGGAATTATTCAATCCCTTTTCCAGGATCAAACACCCGAACGTGTCATTATCTTTGCCTCTTCCAAATTGAAAGTAAAGGAGGTGACACAAGCATTCAAGCGGATGAAACTGAACGTAGGTGAAATGCACTCAGACTTGGAGCAGTCCCAACGGGAACAGATTATGCGTGAATTTAAAAGTGGCAGAATCAATATTCTGATTGCTACCGATATTGTTTCGCGAGGAATAGACATTGACGATATTCGTTTGGTAATCAACTACGATGTTCCACATGACAGCGAGGATTATGTACACCGCATCGGCCGTACAGCTCGTGCCAACCATGATGGTTGCGCCATTACTTTTGTCAGTGAGAAAGAGCAGCCCCAATTCAAAGCTATTGAAAATTTCCTGGGTAGGAACATCTATAAAATCCCGGTTCCCGAGGAATTGGGAGAAGCGCCCGAATACAACCCGCGAAGTGGCGCCGGTCGTAGCAATCACAAAGGTGGCAGTTCCAGAAAACAAGGCAATTATAAGGGGAAAAAGAACGGTACGGGCAAGCCCAATGCCAATAATAGAAGAAACACCCCAAAAGAATAGACGGAAGAGATGACATCTAAAAACCATTGGAGGAAGACGGACTTGTTTTCCTCCAATTTTATTTTATGGAGAGGGTCACTTCATGGCTCATCTGCAAAATAGATGCGAGGCAATCACAAACATCCATTATATGTATTGCTTGTAGGATATATAATCTTTCACCTGTAACATTACTAACCTTACACCCCACACATTAGTAACGTATGGGGTGACACGTTACTAACCTTCCGGTATGCACGTTACTAACCTTTCAAACGTCTTGTTCCTTTCAGAAAAGAACAAGGTCTTTAAAAAAAAGAACAAGACGTTTTCATTGAAAGAACAAGAGCTTTTTAAAATTTGACCTGTTGTTTTTTCCATAACGGCATCTACATGCCGAAACGCCTTATTTTTCCTTCAGATCTTTCAACCATTTCACAAACGCCCTGCCCATCGGCATTCCGGCTGAAGGATATGCATTGTGAAATGTTTCAGCCGAAAAATATCCTTCAGGAAAACCAATTCCCCAAGAATCGGAAGAATACCAATCCGGCTGAAGGATTCCAATCTCCGGCTGAAGAATTCCCAAGCCCAATCCTTCAGCCGGAATACCGATGGGCAGGGCATTTGCGAGCAGGCTGAAGCTTTTGAAGGATTTTTCAGGGTATTCTCTATAGAGCATGATAGCGACCAAATAGTAATCGCGAAATAAAAAAAATGACATAGCCACCACGACTACCTTACCAACTCGAATGCAAGTCCTCCATCCTTGCCGGCAGTGATATTGACCATATAACAAGACGCGCCGTCAGGTATGCACACCGTGGCCTGATAATGATACCCTTTCGAATCGACCCCCATAAAATCCATATCCGACAATATAGCCCATTGCAAGAAATCATCCGGAACCACCCCCTTGAACATCTGCTTGGTGATATCTTTGGCATAAAGACTCTTCCTGCCTTCATACACGCAAATGTGTATGATATTGTCATAATATACATTATCCACCCCAAGTCCTTCCTCCGAAACTCCCGGACGCATTACTTTAATCTTTGACGGGTTAATGTACACATATCCGCGATAACGGACATTATCGTATGTCACCACCGAATCTTTCTTAATAACTTCGTTATAAACAGGGATTTCCCGAGTGTGGATAAATGCCAGAGAATCATTCTCCGTATCAGACTTATGCAGGCGTATCACATCTCCCACAGCCGAATGAAACCAAAAAATATGCTCCCCCTGCTTCTCAATCTTATAACCATTAGTCCGTGCACCATACGTAATCAACGAATCGCCTATAATTTTAAAAGCAACGGGAGCCGTAGCGGCATCTGCATAAAACAGGGTATCGCCTTTCACCCTCAGTAATGCCGTTTCCGTATTATCGTCCAACCATATACCTTCCAACAAAGATTTTGCCTCCTTGTTTTCTTCCAGAGCGGATGCTTTTTGTTGCGGAGTTCCACAAGAAGACAGCGCAACAGCCAACATTATTATCGAAAAACGTTTGTACATGGTTATTCTCTCTATTTTTTTATTTATCGACCGATGCAATGATAAACAAACCCCATTTCCTGTAGTTCGTCACCATCATAAATATTTCGTCCGTCAAGCACTACAGGCTGCTTCATCGCCTTCTTGATTACTCCCCAGGTAGGAAGACGGAACTCTTTCCACTCGGTTACCAGAATCAACGCATCCGCATCAAGAGCCGCATCATACATATCGTGCGCATAATAAACCGACTCTCCTATCCGGCGGCGGGACTCATCCATAGCAGCAGGATCGTATGCGCGGACATTGCAACCCGACTGTTTCAATTTCTCAATAAGTACCAAAGCCGGAGCCTCACGCATATCGTCCGTACCGGGCTTGAATGCAAGTCCCCACAAAGCCACTGTTTTGCCTTTCAAATCTCCATTGAATACTTTTACCAGTTTCTCGAACAAAATGCCTTTCTGATTCTCGTTCACATCTTCCACCGCTTTCAACACCTGCATGGAATAACCATTCTGCTCGGCAGTCTTAATCAACGCCTTCACATCTTTCGGGAAACAAGATCCACCATAACCGCATCCCGGATACAAGAACTTACGCCCGATACGACTGTCGGAACCTATTCCGTCACGTACCATATTTACATCAGCTCCCACCAGTTCGCACAAGTTGGCAATATCGTTCATAAAGCTGATACGGGTGGCCAACATGGAGTTTGCCGCATACTTGGTCATCTCGGCAGAAGGAATATCCATGAAGATAACGCGGAAGTTAACCAGCATGAAAGGTTTATAAAGCTTGGTCATCAGTTTTTTAGCCCTTTCCGACTCTACGCCCACTACTACACGGTCCGGACTCATAAAGTCGTCGATAGCATTACCTTCTTTCAAAAATTCCGGATTAGAAGCCACATCGAAATCTATCGACTCCCCTCTTTTCTCCAATTCCTCCCGGATAGCCGCTTTTACTTTCCGGGCCGTACCCACGGGCACCGTACTCTTGGTCACGACCAAGGTGTATTTCTTCATATTAGCACCAATCGTCTTGGCAACTTCAAGCACATAACGCAAATCGGCACTTCCGTCTTCATCGGGAGGAGTGCCCACAGCACTGAACACAATATCCACATTGTCCAGACAACTCTCTAAAGAGGTGGTGAAATGAAGACGTCCAGCCTTTACATTACGCAAGACCATATCTTCCAATCCCGGTTCATAAATAGGAATAATACCCTGTTGCAGATTAGCAATCTTATCCGCATTTACATCTACACAAGTTACGTCTACGCCAGTTTCGGCAAAACATGTTCCGGTAACAAGTCCTACATACCCGGTTCCTACAATCGCTATATTCATTTTATTTAATTCGTTAGTCTAACTTTTTCGCTGCAAAATTACAATAAATTATGAGTGAGTTGTTATTTTCTTCCATAAAAGTTGCGCTGAAACGGAATAAAAATGCTAATTTTGCGATATGATTGAATTGGCTAGACATATAGAAATTCTGTTACTGGAAAATGACTGTGTGATTATTCCAGACTTTGGCGGTTTTATAGCGCACTATCAACCGGCACGGTATATCAAGGAAGAAAATCTTTATCTTCCCCCTGTACGTACTATTGGTTTCAATCCCCAATTGACTATAAACGATGGTTTATTAGTTCAATCGTATATGCAAGCCCATCACACCGATTTTCCTGATGCCACACGCATGATAGAAGAAGAGGTAGCCGGATTGAAAGAACAACTATACCAAAATGGATGTGCAGAAATGCATGGCATAGGGGTCTTACATTATAATATTCATAGCACATACGAGTTCCATCCCAATGAGGACGGTGCATTATCACCTACCCTATACGGGCTTAGTTCGTTTTCCATCAACAGATTAGAATATCTTACTTCAACAACATCTGCAGCAACCAGAGAATTACTTCCCCGACAAGAAAAAAGGAAGAGAACTGTACGTTTCAAACGTCAGTGGATAGGAAATGCAGTAGCTGTGGCTATAGCTGTAGTCTTATTTTTCTTCTTGTCTGTTCCGGTAGAGAACACATATGTGGACAAAGGTAATTATGCTTCTTTAGGTACGGATGGTCTGTTTGACGCCATTCGTTCCCAATCTTTGGCAACGACCTTGATAACCGTTCCTTCCAGACCGCAGCAACCCAAGAAGACGAATATCAAAAATAATCAAAACACGTTGAAACCTGTAACTGTAAAAGTAGAAAAGGTAGGAAAAGCACAAGAAGCAGTGCCCAAGAATACTGTTGCAGCAAAATTGAACAGCACAGAACAGCCAGTTGCCAAGCCTGTTACTGTAAGTAAACCTGCCCTTGAGAAGAAAGAAACAGCAACACCTTCGAGCAGTAAAAAAAATAAGTATTATATCATCGTATCCAGTTTACCGACAGCCAATGACGCACAGCAAGTACTTAATGAGTACAAGCAAAAAGGATACAAGGATGTAACAATCATAGAAGGTAACGGACGTTATCGCCTGTCTTTGTGCAACTTTGCAGATAAAGCCGCTGCTTATAAAAAATTAAATGAACTGAAACAAAATGATGCATTCAAGAATGCATGGATATTGAGTTCCAAATAAACAAGATTATTTTTTATGAAAAGAGTTTTGTGTCCCAAATGTGACAACTATATAACTTTTGATGAAACCAAATATACAGAAGGCCAGTCGTTGGTCTTTGTATGCGACCATTGTAAAAAACAATTCAGTATCCGTATCGGAAAATCCAAACTGAAAGCAACCCGTAAAGAAGAAATATTGGACGAACAAGCCAATAAAGAGGATTTTGGAAGTATCGTGGTAGTAGAAAATGTATTCGGATACAAACAAGTATTACCCCTGATGGAAGGTGACAACCTGATAGGACGCAGAAGCAAAGGCACTGAAGTGGACATTCCCATCGAAACATCAGATCCGAGCATGGACAGACGGCATTGTATCATTAATGTGAAACGCAACAAACAAGGGGAAATCATTTATACCCTGCGTGATAATGACAGCATTACAGGAACATTTCTGATGAACGAGATTTTGGGGAACAAGGACCGGATACGGATCGAGGAAGGCGCTATCATCACATTAGGTGCGACTACGTTGATTCTGCGTGCCACCGAGAAGTAAGACAATGAGACGTATTATCTTAATCACAGGAGGCCAACGTTCGGGAAAAAGTTCATACGCGGAGAAATTGGCATTAAGCTTATCACCCACTCCCGTTTATATAGCTACTTCCCGTATTTGGGATGAAGAATTCCGCCAACGCGTTATCAAACATCAAGAAAGGCGCGGACCGGAATGGACGAATATAGAAGAAGAAAAAGAACTGAGCCGCCATCAAGTAAAGGATAATGTAGTATTGATTGACTGTGTCACCTTATGGTGTACCAACTTTTTCTTTGATTTGGATGCGGATGTAGAGGCTGCATTGCAGGCTGTCAAACAGGAGTTTGATAATTTTATCCGGCAAGATGCCACTTTTATTTTCGTAACCAATGAAATAGGTTCCGGAGCAGTATCCGAAAACGCCATCCAACGCCGCTTTACAGATTTACAGGGCTGGATGAATCAATATATAGCTTCAAAAGCAGACCAAGTATATTTGATGGTATCGGGAATTCCTGTTCCTATAAAATAATAAATACAATGAAAAACTTTCATATTGAGTATCCCGATGAAGGTCTTCGGGAGGCATTGATAGACAAAATCAACAATTTGACAAAGCCCAAAGGTTCATTGGGCGTTCTGGAAGACCTTGCATTGCAAATCGGATTAATCCAACAAACCCTCTCCCCTACATTAAGCCATCCGCACAACGTACTTTTTGCAGCCGATCATGGTATAGTAGAAGAAGGGGTAAGCAAGTCTCCCAAAGAAATCACTTGGCAACAACTAAGTAATTTTTTACATGGAGGTGCCGGAGTTAATTTTTTATGCCGCCAACATGGTTTTAAGCTTGTATTAGTAGACTCAGGAGTCGATTACGATCTTCCTTACGAGAAAGGCATTATCAACTGTAGCGTAGGACGTGGCACGCACAGTTTTCTAAAAGGCCCCGCTATGAGTATGGAAGAAATGGAATTATGCCTGGAACGTGGAGCAAAGATAACGGATATGATTCATGCAGACGGTTGCAATGTGGTCAGCTTTGGCGAAATGGGTATTGGTAATACCTCCCCTTCTTCTATCTGGATGCATTCTTCGATGCATTTTTCCAACATTTTTTCTCCATATCCCCTAAGCTGCTGTTCATTTTTGCGAATGGCAAAGCGTGGGATTCCGGCGGTTTTAGCAATGGCATCGTCCGGTTTGCGGAGTCCTCGCATGTTAGCAATGATATGCAGGATTCGGTACTGGCGTACAATTAAAAATAAAATGTGCATTGGGGGTTCTTTTAGAAGAATGAGGTCATTGTAATAACTAAGAGCTGCTGCCTTATTTTTACGGGCGATGGCATCTACTAAGTCAAAAATCTTGTCCTGTACTTCTCCAGAAGCCACGGCATCAATGTCTGCCTGGGTGATTTCCTCGCGGTCTCCAGCGTAGGCAATGAGTTTATCAATCTCATTTTTTATCTGAAACATATCATCTCCAACTTTTTGTAGGAAATATATTGCATCA